>Ga0187784_10004834_pt1 | contig 10916 bp, 9 predicted proteins | sample 1015_SJ02_MP15_2_FD_132964 | JGI IMG/M metagenome (GOLD analysis project Ga0187784, IMG submission 132964) | Tropical peat soil microbial communities from peatlands in Department of Meta, Colombia - 1015_SJ02_MP15_20_MG | ecosystem: Environmental > Terrestrial > Soil > Wetlands > Peat | place... | reverse complement strand
GTTGCTGCGGCGTCCCAGATGAGCGCTGCGGAGCTCGCGGCGTGCTCCGGCATCTTCGTAACGCCGCTTCTGTTCATCAGTCTCCGGCACCACCACCGGAACCTGAAGGCGCTTTCCGGAAGCATCCACCGCCACGAAGGTCAAATAGGCCGAGCTCACGTGCTGGCACTCATCGTGGAGATAATTCTCCACCCATACCTTGACCCCGACCTCCATCGAGGTATGAAAAACACGATTCACCGAGGACCGCAGAATAACCAAGTCCCCGACGCGCACGGGAACCAGAAAATCCATGTGATCGATGGATGCGGTCACGACATAACTCCGCGAGTGGCGATGCGCCTCTAGAGCGCCGGCCAGATCGATCCAATGCATCAATCGCCCGCCGAGCAGCGATCCGAGCGGGTTGGCGTCATTGGGAAGAACGATCTCGGACATTTCTGACTGCGAATCGCGGACTGGCCGAGGCTGCAATTGATCGTCATGTTTCATGCATTTGTGCTCACTCTGTGGCCCGCCGAGGCAGGCCCGATTTTGTGCGACAGGTAAGACTGCAGGTAACATTCTGCCATTCTCTGAATTCGTGCATCAGGATGCAAGGAAACCCATTTCTTTGATGCTGCGTCGCAGTCCAAGACTCCATAGCCCGCCGGACGGTGCCCTGACTCACAGGCATACAGGAGGGTGAGTTGCGACGCGCCATCGGGGGCGACGGAGAAGCGCACCGCATCACAACCGCGGTGCTGGGGACGGCGCGCGCAGGCACTTGCGTACCCGAGATTACACCAATTCCGCAATTCGTCTGCTGTTGGTTCGTCGCCTTCGGGGCCTGGGGCGTAGCAGTGGCCCTTCCATCCGCCGCCAAGCGGCAGCCGCGCCGGATGCATCCAGCCGCCATCCTCGAACCTGTTCGTCGGCATGAAAAACGGGCAAGCCACCTGAGATTCTCTGTGTGGAAGTTCCAATTGTAGCAGCCGGAGCGTGAACTGTTGGCAAAAACGTGGCCGGCCCGATCGTCTGACGCCAGCCCATTTTCTTAGGATCGGTTACGCTTCGCGAGTTTCGTCACACACCGTCATTATTGACCTGCTTCTATCGCCAAGAACGACAGCGACTGCTCCGCTCAAGCTATAATTCAGCCTGCCCAATGACCCTGACCGCAGGCACCAGGCTCGGCCCGTACGAAATCCAGTCGCCCCTCGCCGCCGGCGGAATGGGCGAGGTGTACCGCGCCCGCGATGCGCGGTTGGGACGCGAGGTCGCGTTGAAAGTGCTTCCGGAATCCTTTTCGCGCGACCCGGACCGGTTGCGGCGCTTTGAGCAAGAGGCGAGCGGTGGCGGCGCTCAATCACCCCAATATCCTCTCCATTCACGATATTGGTAATCATGGCGGCACGCGGTTCATCGTTTCTGAGCTTTTGGAAGGCAACAGTTTGCGGGCCGAGCTCGAACACGGCGCGCTGTCGCCGCGAAAAGCGGCCGATTACGCGGCGCAGATTGCGCAAGGATTGGCGGCGGCCCACGACAAAAGCATCATCCATCGCGATTTGAAGCCGGAAAACGTCTTTGTCACCAAAGAGGGCCGGGTGAAGATTCTCGATTTCGGCCTGGCCAAGCTGGCCCCTAGCAGCACGGCAAAGGTTGAGCCCGGGGGATTGACGCTCACCAGCTCGCCGACCGAAGCCGGCATAGTCATGGGCACTGCGGGCTATATGGCGCCGGAGCAGGTGCGCGGTTCCACGGTTGATTCTCGTACCGACATTTTTGCATTTGGCGCTGTGCTCTACGAAATGGTTTCCCGGCGGAGGGCCTTTCATCACGATACTGCCGCCGAGACCATGACGGCGATCCTGAGAGAAGATCCGCCGGAATTCAGCCAGATGACGCAACCGGTCTCCCCCGGACTGGAGCGCATTGTGCGCCGCTGTCTGGAGAAGGCGCCGGAGCAGCGCTTTCAATCGGCCAAGGACCTGGCGTTTGCACTGGAGGCGCTGAGCGGGACCTCGCAAGCTACGGCGAGGCAACCCGCAATCGCCGCTGCCCGCCCCAAACCGTGGGCAGCGGTCGTTGCCACGGTCGCTGTGATTGCGATCAGCCTGATGGCTTATTTTGTCGGTACCCGCAACCGCAACGCGCCTGCTCGTTTCGAACTCCTTACCTTCCAGCGCGGCTACATCAAGGGCGCGCGCTTCGCGCCCGATGGGCAAAACGTCGTTTACAGCGCCACCTGGGACGGACGGCCCTACGAAGTCTTTACCACGCGCATCGGCGATCACAACGCGCGCTCCCTCGAGCTGACGAACGCGCAGCTGGTCGGAATCTCGGCTGCCGGCGAAGTGGCGGTCCTCACCAACGTGAAGCGCATCCGGACGACGAGCTGGGTGCACGTCGGAACGCTGGCCCGTGCACCAGCGAACGGCGGCACGCCACGAGAGATCCTCGAAGCCGTGTGGGACGCGGACATAAGCCGCGACGGCAAGCAGTTTGCCGTGGTGCGCAAACCGGCCGGGCCGCAACAACTGGAGTACCCCATCGGCAAAGTGCTGGCCAAGACCACCGGTTATATCAGTCACCCCCGCATCTCTCCTGACGGGAAGCGAGTGGCGTTTCTCGAACATCCGCTGTTCGGGGATGATCGCGGCTACGTCGCCGTGGCGGAGGTGAACGGCGACACAAAGCGCCTGACCGCGGAGGCTGCCGCGGTGGACGGCTTGGCCTGGTCGCCGGACGGAGACGAGATTTGGTATGCCGCCACCGGTTCGGAAACGCGCTCGGCGGAACGCACGGTGCATGCTGTGACTCTGCATGGCAAGGCTCGGAAGGTGTTTGGCGTACCCGGCGACGTCACTGTTTGGGACATCGCGGCCGATGGGCGGCTGCTGTTCACCCACGAGACCATCGGCAGTGCGCAGTTGGTGGCGTCTCCGGCAACTGCTCCCGAGCGTAATGTCACGGTGTTGGGGCACGGCGTGGATGGCGTAGTTTCTCCCGATGGCAAAACCATCGCCTTCACCGAGTCCGGGCCGGGCGCTCCCGACGACTACCTGGTATTCTTCCGGCGCCTCGACAGCCCGGCGGCAGTGGAACTCGGCGAAGGCAATATCATCGGCATGACACCAGACGGCAAGTACGTGGTCGCGCTGGTTCCCAGTCAGCCGACCAAGCTGCGCATTCTGCCGACCGGCGCCGGCGAAGCGCGCACCTTCGATATTGCGCCGGTTCAAGTGGGCCCGGGCACGGTTTCGTGGATGCCCGGCGCCAAGGAGTTTGTTTTCCTGGGACATGAAGGGGTCGCGCCGCCGCGCGCTTACCGGGTGTCCCTTGACGGAGGACCGGCAAGCCCATTGACGAAGAGCGAGGGCGCGCAATTCTGGAACAAAGTCTCGCCGGACGGCAAGTCCGTGCTGCAGGGAACCGGCATCGGGATGGATTCGGGCCAAAACGTAATCGCGGATCTGGCCACGGGCCAGGCGCGCCCGGCGCCGCTGCAAGAGGGCGAGTCGCCCATCGATTGGGACCAGGACGGCCAGCATATCTTCGTGGTGGACGAAAGCGACGGATCAGCCACCATTTTCCGGGTGGATGCGTTCACCGGTCGCCGCGAGGTCTGGAAGCAAATCAGGCCCGCCGATCCCGCCGGCACTCTTTCCCTGTCGCACTTCTACGTTACGCCGTCTGGAAATGCCTATGCCTATAGCGCTGAACGCGTCCTCTCGGCACTGTACGTGTACTCCCAGAAATGACTCGACTTGGAAGCGTTGCTGTCTGGGTACGCCAGCAAGCCAGGCGATTTCCAGCCCCGCAGAGCCTGCCCTGAGCGACCCCGAGCAGCGGGCGGCGAGGGGGAGTCGAACGTGGACGACACAGGTTCTCGCGCACACACTGAAGCCCTGCGCCGGGTTTTGTTAAGCTAAAAGCTGATCGCTGAAAGCTCTCTATGGACCGCATCACCGCGCTGAAAGAAATCCTGGCCGAGCATCCCCATGATGCCTTTGCGCGCTACGGCCTCGCCATGGAGTATTCAAAAGCCGGTGAGGTGGACTGCGCCATGGAGGAGTTCGGCAGATTGCTGACCGCCAATCCGGATTACACCGTCGGCTACTTTATGGCCGCGCAGATGCTTGCCGCCGCCGATCGCGTGGAAGAAGCCAAGAAGATGCTCATCGATGGCATCGCCTCCGCCCGCCGCACCGGCAACACCCACGCCCAATCCGAAATGACCGCCATGCTGGAAGAACTGCGCTAAGCCAGCCTGCGCAGGCAGAAAATCGCCCAATCTGCGGCTTGCACTTTGCCGGGGTTTCCATGAAGTGTCATCTCGACCGCAGCACTTCCTTCCGCGAGCGGAAGGAAGTGCGAAGTGGAGAAGGCGTGGCGGAGCGCTGGCGCATCAGTCTCGCGTGAACAAGGTTAAAGAAAACGATCCGTAATCTCGTAGAGGCGTCTCGGAGAAACCAAGATTGTTGAGTATTCGCCTTGCCTCCCCTGTGTCACACTGCTCATGATGCCACTCGAAAACGGCAGTTCCCACTTTGCCCAGCAGGCCGGGATAATTCCTGACCAATGCCAATTCCGACCCCTCAATGTCGCATTTCAAGAGATCTATCTCAGGCTTGCTGCGCATCACTTCATCGAGGTCGGAGAACGGGACTTCGGTTCCCTTGGCCGTTGCAGTATGGATCAATGTGCTCTTCACGTGAATTGCACTCTCGCGGATGAAGGCGGTCCCGTTTCGGTCTCCGGCGAGACCGCAGATCAAAGTTTTCTGCCCGGGCTGAATCTCGGCAGCTTCGATTCGCTCTCTGAGTTCAGCAAAGTTCTTCGGGCTGCCCTCGACCATCGTAATGTCGAGCCGGTTCCTGTCTGCTGCCTCCAGCAGATCGAGCACGCGGAAAGCGAAATAGCCGAAGTTTGCCCCGAGATCAAGGACTGTGAAAGGTCGTGACTTTCCCCAGCGATCGGCCGCTCGTCGTATTGCCTCGCGGATCGCCAGATCGTATTCGCCATCCACGAAGATGTCGTTGTAAACCCACCATTCGCCCATGCTGCGGACCTTCACGGTGAGGCCTGATCGCAGCTTATGTTCGAGATGCAGCCTACGGTACAGAGTCTGGTAGAGGAACTTGCTCTTGATTTGCCAATAACACTCCCGTAGGGCCGACGGAATTCTGTCAATTGAGCCGGCAAACATGGACGCCATTATAGCCTCCAAGTTCTGCGGTGCCCTGGTTGAGGTTTTTCTTTTCTCGGTCGCAGAGTGGTTGCGTGGTCAACTCACGTAAACAGCGCCCGCAAGCCGCCGCCGGATCCACTAGGACCAGGGCAACCCGCACCCATCGTCACTCCCGCTTTCGTACCAGCCTCACCATCGCCCACTCCACCAGTCCGGGAAACAGCTGGTACATCTTGATCGCGCCGTGCATCGTCCATGGCACGATCACTTCCCGCTTGCCGCGCACATATCCTCTTAGCACCGCCTTGGCCACCCGCTCCGCCGTAATTCCCCGCGCCTGCGTGCGCGCCGGACGCATCATTCTTAAGTCGCTGCCTCGAATGGCATTGGCGCCGAAATCCGTCCACACGTATCCCGGACACACCGTCAGCACGTTCACTCCCGAACCTGCCAACTCAACCCGCGCGGCTTTGCCCACCGCGTTCATGGCAAACTTCGTGCCGCTGTAAAGCGAGTGAAACGGCAAGGGAACGTGCCCCGCCACGCTGGAAATATTGATGATCGTTCCTCCGCCCTGCCGCTTCATTACCGGAATCACCGCCTGCATGGCTTCCACCGCGCCGAAAAAATTCGTCTCAAACGTGGCTCGCGCAGCGGCCATGTCAACCGTGGCAATCGCATCAAAAATGCCGTGGCCGGCATTGTTGATCCACACATCGATCCGCTGAAAACGTTGCAACGTAGCCTCGATCACAGTGTCGATCGCTTTGCGGTCGCGCACATTGCAAGCCATGGCCAGCGTGCGTTCCGTGTAGCCGATTCTCAGGCGAGCCGCTTCCGCGCGCCCCTGGTCGCGCGAAAGCAGGACCACACTGGCGCCGCGCTCGGCAAACAATTTCGCCATCGCCTCGCCAATGCCCATCGAGGCGCCGGTGATCACTACCCCTTTTCCGGAAAGTTCCATGCGGTTTTTGGATTCTATTAAGGATTGCAGATTATAGTGCCACGCGACCGCCGATCACCCGGAACCAAACCGAAAAACTTGTCATTCCGAGCGGCGTCTTTTGCCGCGAGAAATCTGCTGTTCCGCGAAGCGGGCGGAAGCAGATTCCTCGCTTTGCTCGGAATGACAATCCTCTTTTGTGTCACTGTATTTTTCAAGCCTCGATAACGTCTTGGCTCGGAGATGGAGAAGCGTGCTCACAAAACCCCTCGGGTTATAGTCTAATAGACCTCCGAGCCGGACCATGATGCGACAGCAATCCAACCGCAAGAAAAAGAAGAGCCGGTGCGGCCACCAGGAAAAAGAACGGGCCCCCAGGCAGGTGTTCAGACCGCAGAACATCCCACGCACAGAAAGCGAGTAGGCAGCCCAACGCCAGAATTCCTCCCACCACCTCGCGACACCAAGCCACCACTAACCCCACGCAAACCCCGATCGGCCAGAAGGCCAAACCGACCCACTCGCGAGCTGTCGGTCCTGGGCCGCTGCCGGCTTCGCCCATAAAAAACGCGAGGACAAAAAGTACGCTGAGAATGCTCCACACCCGCGCAACCCAACGCGCTACAACCAGGCTTTTAGATGCTGTCACCATATTCCGCCCAGCCAGCGGCTCTCGGGCCTCTTCAGGACATTGCTCGTTACGCGAGGCCGTCGTGCCACAGACCGCCGCTCCACAATCTTTTATGCTGCGCAGTCCGGCCAAGTCAAGCATGTAGAATCCAGATGGGGCGTGATCCATCCGCTGCCGTGCAGGGAGCCGCTTGAGTTCGCTGTTGCCATTGTTTCCGCTGGACCTGGTGCTGCTACCGGGCGCATACCTGCCGCTGCACATTTTCGAGCCTCGCTATCGCGAGATGATCTCCGAATGTCTCGCCCAGAATGCGCCTTTCGGCATGGTGCGCAGCAAAGAAGGTGGCCTGGCGGAGATTGGCTGCACCGCCGCCATCCTGGAGGTCACCAAGAAATATGACGACGGCCGCATGGATATCGCCACCGAAGGCCGACGCCGCTTCGAGGTTATGCAACTCAATCAGGAGCGCTCATTCCTGCGCGCCGAGGTTTTCTATCTGGAGGACGATCCCGGCCGCGCCACGCCCGAGCAAGTTGCGCAGGCCTTGCGGCTGCACGGGGAAATCATGAGCCTGGCCGGCGCCGAGCCGCAATCCGCCACGGAGATCGACGAAAAGCAGCTTTCGTTTCATCTGGCCGGTTCACTGCCGTTCGATCTCGACTTCAAGCAAAGCCTGCTCGGTATGAAATCAGAAAAACACCGGCTGCCCGCGGTGATTGCTGCCTTTGAAGCCATCCTGCCTGCCATCCGGCGCACCATGCGTCTGCGACGCAAAGCCGGCGGCAACGGCCACGGCGGCTGAAGGACGTGTGCCGGCGGACCTGCCCTGAGCGCAGTCGAAGAGGCTGTCGAGCCGAGCGAAGCGCGGCAGCTACCTCCACACCACAAACGACTTCGGCCAGCCCAGAAATCGTTCCGTACGGATCCTGCATCCCGGGAAAAGCGTCGCCAATTCCCTCCGCGACAGCAGCCGAACCTCACGGCGCAATTCCAACGACTGCTGCCGGCTCGGCTTCCCCAGAATTCCCCGCAGAGTCAAATGACGATGCACGCCGTACGTGAACCACCTCCGTGGAAGCCAGTGCACGAACAGGCCCAGATAGTGAAACTCCACCGGAAACCAGCGGTTCGGCGTCTGGCAGTAAACCCGCCGGCCAACACGCGTCATTTCCCGCGCAAAACGTCTCTGGTCCTCAAGGGTGCCCAGGTGTTCGATTGCGGAATTGGCGAAGGCCAGATCAAACGATTGATCAGCAAACCTCAGTTTGCGGCCATCGCCTTGAACGTAGCGAAACTGCGGCCGCGCCACCGCAATCGGCTCCGGATTCACAATGGTCACCTGCGGCGAAAGCCGCACCGTTTGCCACATGGTTTCTCTTCCGCCGATGTCCACCACCGTCCGGCAATCGGCAAACTCTTTGGCCAGCCATCGGTGCCGCCGCTGGCGGAAGTGCTGCATCACCCAGCTTTGCACCCGCGAGACCAAAAGCAGCGCCCGCACGTGCGCCCCGGCGGAAGTGAAAGCTGGCCGGACCGAAGTTGGAACCGAAGAAGCCAACATAATCCCGCTCTGGGCCCCTGCTCGCGTGCTGCCCGACCGCCCTCTTCCTGACGGTTCCCAGGCGGGAAGGACCCATGCACTTCACCGCGAATGCACAGATCCTTCCCTTGCCTGCGCACAGGGTCAGGATGTTCGCAGCAACACATCGCCGCGATTCTTCGGACCTCACGCTAGCACGACCACCGCCCACCGGTTTGTGACGCCCGACCCGCCAAATTCCTCGCCCTGTGGAAAAGCCCGGCTGGGATTCGCCCTCTCTCGCTCCACGCGAATCACGCCCGTCCCTATGTGATTGACCCGCAACGTCCATACCGCATTTTCCACAGCCATGTTCGGATTTCGTAACAAGCCCGGATTTTCCTTGACGCCCCCCGTCGCGCGCCTATACTCCGGCCCATCAGTCTGACGCTGTCCCACCGCCGGCTGCAAGCTGGCCGGCCAAACGATAACCTTCCGGGGAAACGGGGTCTCACGCCCGCGCCCGAGTTTTTGCGTGGAGGTTTCTCATACGAACGAAAAAATTCCTCAGCACTCTCGCCCCCGCGTGGGCCTCGACAATCCTCCTGTTTCACGCCGCCTGGGCAGCCCCGAAGTACAAAATTCTGCACGGCTTTACACAATAATCTAGCTGCAGCGACGCCGGCTCCCCGTGTGGGCCAGCCTTCTGGCGGCGGCGCGTTGCACGCAAATGGCCCTTATGGTATGTTATGAAGTTGTCCCGGACATTAGGAAGGGATCAGAGGGAGAGATACGCCCAAGCAGGTGTTTTTGTCCCTTGATGCTGGCGTAGCTCAGTTGGTAGAGCATCTGATTTGTAATCAGAGGGTCGGGGGTTCAAGTCCCTTCGCCAGCTCCAGCATTCGGCAGAAAGGACTGGCTCCAGAAGGCAGGGCGGCGGCGCGGCGGGTTAGGCAGTTTGTCCAAGGGCACTCTATAGGGAACGTTTTTCCGAAGGTAGTGTACGGGCGCGGACGAGGTCTACGTGCGTCTCCCTAATAACGTCTTTCCAGTCGCGCTGACAACAGTTGTGTCAAGTGCCCTGTGAGTTGCCAGGTTAAGTGTGTTGCACAGGTGGGTGAGTGGTTAAAGCCGACAGACTGTAAATCTGTTCCTCCTAGCGAGGTACGGAGGTTCGAATCCTCCCCTGTGCACCAGCATTGCGAGCGAGGCACGTGAATCGGTTGCGCATGGCGCTGGGGGCATACGTGGCTTTGGCGGTTTTGGTCTGGGCCACCATTAGCGATCAGCGCATAAGGCTCGCGACTTGGGCCATTTTGGCGATGTTCGCGCTGAAGACGTGGGTGCGGAGGAAAGACGTGTTGCACCGCGATCCGTAGCGGTTTGCCAAGGGCCAAAAGCTAATGGCTAAGGGCTGTTTTCGAGCCGATGTAGCTCAGCTGGTAGAGCACTCCCTTGGTAAGTTGAGGCGTTTTGCGGGCGTGAGGCCGAGCGGAGCGAAGCTGGGAGCCCGCAGCCGAAATCCCGAGCGGAGCGAGGGAGCTCAAAAGAATCGGCGGATGTGAGCAAGAGGGTTCGTGGCCGATGTAGCTCAGTTGGTAGAGCACTCCCTTGGTAAGGGAGAGGTCACCAGTTCAATCCTGGTCATCGGCTCCAGGTTCTGCTGAGGGCTGACAGCTGACAGCTGATTTACGGACGGGAGTAACTCAGTGGTAGAGTCACAGCCTTCCAAGTCGAGGCGATGGGCGGGCGTTTGAGCCCGCCGCCGAGATCCTGAGCGAAGCGAAGGACCCGTGGCTGGAAGTAGGAGTGAATCGGGCGGGAGTAACTCAGTGGTAGAGTCACAGCCTTCCAAGCTGTTGGTCGCGGGTTCGATTCCCGTCTCCCGCTCCAGGTTGAGGCGTTTTGCGGGCGTGAGGCTGAGCGGAGCGAAGCTGTGAGCCCGCAGCCGAAATCCCGAGCGTAGTTTGCGAGGGAACTAAGGAAGCGAGCCGAGCGCGCATTTTATGCGTCGCAAACGGCGCGACGCTTTGCGCGGCTCGCCTAGGTCCTTCGGCGACGAAGAGCATGTCGCCTCAGGATGACAAGAACAATGGCTGGATTTCAGCAAGCGGCCATCAAGGTCGAAAAAGAGCAGGAGTTTCAGGAATTGAAAGGCGCGATTGAGCGCGCCTTAAGCGCAGGGAAGGTCGAGCAATTCCTGAAGCGTTTGGACAGCCGCAGCATTCGCATCCGTGATTTTGACGCGGTGCTAGTCAGCGGTGCGCTGGACGCGGGTAGCGGAAGCGGGAAGAGCGCGAAGGACTTGTATAGCGTGCTAACCGTTTCCGATCAAGGGCAAATGCGCGAGTTTTATTTGTTTCGCATTGAGGAAGTCGATCCGAAGCTGCGGGCAAAATTTCAGAAGCTTTATCAGTATTACTGACGACGGAAAAATACATAGGTCCTTCGGCGGCTGAAGCCGCCTCAGGATGACACGGGTTTGAGCTAGTAGCTAAGAGCTAGAAGCTAGAGGCTAACAATGGCGAAGGAAAAATTTGAACGCACCAAGCCCCACGTGAACGTGGGGACGATCGGGCACATTGATCACGGCAAGACGACGCTGACGGCGGCCATCACCAAGGTGTTGCAGAAGCACAATCCGAAGATT
>Ga0187784_10004833_pt1 | contig 10917 bp, 10 predicted proteins | sample 1015_SJ02_MP15_2_FD_132964 | JGI IMG/M metagenome (GOLD analysis project Ga0187784, IMG submission 132964) | Tropical peat soil microbial communities from peatlands in Department of Meta, Colombia - 1015_SJ02_MP15_20_MG | ecosystem: Environmental > Terrestrial > Soil > Wetlands > Peat | place... | reverse complement strand
GGCGAAATGGGCCGGGCCGGAATCATTGCTCACCATGACCGCCGCGTGCGCGTAAAGCGCCGGCAGCTCGGCGAGCCTGGTCTTGCCGGCGAGCGAGACGCAGCGCGCGCCCGCCGCCCTGGCGAGCGCTTCCGCCTCTTCGCGCTCGGACGGCGCACCGGTGATGGCGACCAGGACATCGTCGTGGCTCGCGACCACGCGGCGGATCAGCTCGGCGTAACGCTCGCTCATCCAGCGGCGGTGCGGCAGCATCTCGCTCGCATTCGGATTGACCAGCATGAGGCGCTGCCGCGCCGGGTCGAACGGCGCTTCGCCGCGAATCCGCGCCAGCAGCGCGTCGCATGCCTGCGCGGACGGCGGCGCAATGGCGACCTTCAACTCGTCGTCGATACGCGTCTTGCTGTACGGCACCTGGCGGGGGAGCGCGAGCGCCTCGACCAGCGCGATCAGGTTCTTGGCGATATGGATGTGCGGATTGTAGGCGACGCGATGCGTGAGCATCTCGCCGCGATAGAGCCCCTCCTGCTCAAACCTATGAAAGCCGACGCGCCGGTCGGCTCCGGAAAAGCCGGTCAGCAGCGCGGTGAAGCGCGAGAACAGCTCCAGGTCGACCACGGTGTCGATGTGGGTAGCGCGGGTCCAGGCGAGAAAGCGCAACGTGTCGAAGGCAAGGTGAAAGGGCGAGGTGTCGCGGATCGTGAACACGTTCGCGGAGGGAAAATCGCCGGTCAGGTCGAGCGAGCCGACATTGCGCGCGAAGATCACGAAAAAGACCTCGGCGCCGAGCTTCTCGCGCGCGCGCCGCATCGCCGGCTGCGCCAGCACCGTGGTGCCCATTTCGGAGAGCTCGATGAACAGGATGCGCCGCAGCGGCCGCGCGGCGCGGCGGCGCAACAGCCCCACCAGGCGCAACAGCACGGTTGCGATCGCGCAGAGCGGAACGCCGGCATGCCGGTCGATCCGGCGCATGGTATCGACATTCATGCTCAGCTCGCTCTAAAGCCCTTGTCTTAGTCGCAAGTCTCGTCCGCCTGCCTCGGGCAGGCGGCCCGCCGGATAGTCGCGCCGAAATGCTTTCAAATCCGTACGTCCGGGCCTGATTACCAGAGAATCGTCAAATTTTACGAATTGAGCGCGCGACGCCGGCAGAATCCGGGCCGGCGGCGGATCCCACCGAGGCCCGGGCCCGGCCCGTGCTTTCGCACCGCCATCGCCGCCCGGTCGGCATCGAGCCGGCCGAGGCCCTCCCACCCGGCTGGATGCGCGGGTTGGCAGGGCGGTCGCGCCGCGATATCAGGCGAGACGATGGATGATCTTACCCCCGCGTCCGCGCCGCAGGCCCTGCTCGGGCCTCGTTCCGCCCCAGAATTGAGCGTCGTCGTCCCGACCTTCGGGGAACGCGACAACGTTCCGCTGCTGATCGAAAAGCTCCGGCAGGTGCTGGCGGGCGTCCACTGGGAGGTGCTGTTCGTCGACGACGACTCGCCGGACGGCACCGCGGCGGCCGCGCGCGCGATCGGCGCGACCGACGCGCGCGTGCGCTGCATCCGCCGCATCGGGCGGCGTGGCCTCGCCGGGGCGTGCATCGAAGGAATGCTGGCCAGTCAGGCGCGCTTCATTGCGGTCATGGACGCTGACCTGCAGCATGACGAATGGCTCCTGCCCGAGATGCTCGCGCGGCTGCGCCAGGGCGCCGACCTTGCGGTCGCCAGCCGCTACCTCGAGCAGGGCTCGGCGGCCGGGCTCTCCAGCCGCGGCCGTGCGCACGCCAGCAGCTTCTCGACCGTGCTGTCCCAGCGCCTGCTCGGCGTAACCTTGAGCGACCCGATGAGCGGCTTCTTCATGATCCGGCGTGAACGATTCGAGGAGCTCGCGCCGCGGCTCAGCACGCAGGGCTTCAAGATCCTGCTCGATCTCGTCGTCACCGCAAGAGGCACGCTGCACGTCGTCGAGCTTCCTTTTGTGTTCGGCCAACGCCAGCACGGCGAAAGCAAGCTTGATGAGCGCGCGGTCCTCGACTTCGGCGCGCTCTTGCTCGCGAAGCTGACCGACGACAGGGTCTCGTCGCGCTTCCTGCTGTTCTGCATGATCGGCGTGGTCACCACGACAATCCACATGGCGGTGCTGCCGCCCGCGCTCGCAGCGGCGCTCTCGTTCAGCACCGCACAGACGGTCGCGGCCATCCTGGCGATCTGCGGAAATTTCCTGCTCCACAATATGATCATCTATCGCGACCGGCGGCTCCGTGGCTGGCGCTTTGTCACGGGCCTTGTGCGTTTCCAGCTGATGTGCGCGGCCGGCACGTTCTCCAACGTCGCGGTCGCGAGCCTGGTTTACGCGCGCGATCCGAGCTGGTGGATTGCCGGACTCTGCGGCGCGCTGGTCGGCGCGGTATGGACCTCCATGGTCGGGGCCGTTGTCATGTGGCGCGAGCGCTGACGCGCGGCGCCGCCTTTGTTTGCGTTGCGGGAGGCTTTCGCGGCGTTTCCACCAGAAAATCGTCAAATTTTCCGATCTATTAAGGGTTCGCTTAGCCCAATCGTTGCTATGATGCCGGGTACGGATTCGAAAGGCCATGTGTCGCTGGATTGCCTATCGCGGTGAGACGGTCACGCTCGAGCGCTACGTCACGGCGCCCGCGCACTCCCTGGTGGTACAGAGCATCCGCGCGCTCGAGACGGTCGGCGGCGGGACCAATGGCGACGGCTTCGGGCTCGGCTGGTACGACGCCGAGCTGGACGAGCCGGGGCTCTATCGCGAGGTGCGCCCGGCCTGGTCGGACGAGAACCTGCGCCATCTGTGCCGCCACATCCGCTCGCATCTGTTCTTTGCGCATGTGCGCGCCGCGACCGGCACGCCGACCACGCGGCCGAACTGCCATCCGTTCGCCTTCGGACGCTGGCTGTTCATGCACAATGGGCAGATTGGCGACTGGTCGCTGATCCGCCGCCGCGTCGAGGCGCTGATCCCGGACAACCTCTACAAGGCGCGCATCGGCACCACCGACTCCGAAGCCGTGTTCCTCGCGATCCTCGGCGCCGGCGCCGAGACCGATCCGGTCGCCGCCACCATCCGCACGCTCCATACGCTCTCCGACATGGTGCGGGCGAGCGGCACCCGCGATCCGCTGCGCTTCACCGCCGCGCTCGCCGACGGCGCGACGCTCTACGCGTTCCGCTACTCCAACAACGAGTCGCCGAACACGCTCTACTACCGCGAGGCGGAGGACAATGTGGTGATCGTGTCCGAGCCGCTCGACACCGAGCGGGCGCACTGGAAGGCGGTGCCGCAGGAGCACCTGATCATCGCGCGGCCGCACGGGCCGGTGGAGCTGTTGCCGTTCCCCAAGGCGATGCGCGTCGCCGCGGAGTGACGCGCGGCAGCGCGTCATCCCGGCCAAGCGAGCAACGCGAGCGCGAGCCGGGATCCATGACCACCGTCATATCCGAATCGCGAAGATCGCGGCTATGGATTCCGGGTTCGACGTTTCGCGTCGCCCCGGAATGACCAGCGTCAACTCAACGCCTGCGCGGCGCGCGCAAGCAGCAGCTTCTTCTCGCGCGCATTCTGCGTGAGCGCCGCCGCGCGCTCGAACTCGGCGCGCGCCTCCTCGAGCCGGCCGAGCTTCTTCAACAGGTCGCCGCGCACGCTCGGCAGCAGGTGGTAGCTCTTGAGCGTCGGGTCGGTCGCGAGCGCGTCGACCCGCGCGAGCCCGGCCTGCGGGCCGTCTGCCATCGCGACCGCGACCGCGAGATTGAGCTCGATCACCGGGGAGGGCGTGATCGCGGCGAGCTGCTGGTAGAGCGCGACGATGCGCGGCCAGTCGGTCGCCTCCGCGCTGCGCGCCCGCGCATGGCAGGCCGCGATCGCGGCCTGCAGCGCGTAGGGCCCGGCCGGCCCCTGCGCCTGCGCGCGCGCGAGCGCCGCAAGACCGCGCCGGATCAGCAACTGGTCCCAGCGTGCGCGGTTCTGATCGAGCAGCAGGATCGGCTCGCCATCCGGTCCGACGCGCGCCTGCAGCCGCGACGCCTGGATCTCCATCAGCGCGACCAGACCGTGGACCTCGCCGTCTTGCGCCGCGAGCTCGGCCAGGATGCGCCCGAGGCGCAACGCTTCCTCGCACAGCGCCGGACGCGTCCAGTCCTCGCCCGCGGTCGCCGCATAGCCTTCGTTGAAGATCAGATAAATCACCTCGAGCACCGAGGCGAGGCGCTCGGCGCGGTCGCGTCCGCGCGGCACCTCGAACGGCACGCGCGCCTCGGTCAGCGCCTGCTTCGCGCGCACGATCCGCTGCGCGATGGTCGGCTGCGCCACCAGGAAGGCGCGCGCGATCTCCTCGGTGGTGAGGCCGCCGATCAGCCGCAACGTCAGCGCGACGCGCGCTTGCGCCGACAGCACCGGATGGCAGGCGGTGAAGATCAGCCGCAGGAGATCGTCGCCGATGTCGTCGTCGAGCGCGGCATCGAGGTCCGGCGTCTCGTGCTCCTCCATCCCGCGTCCGAGCTCCTCATGCTTGCGCGCGATCAGCGTCGCGCGGCGCCGCGCGTCGAGCGCGCGGTTTTTCGCCGCCGCCATCAGCCAGGCGCCCGGATTGTCCGGGATGCCCTGCTCCGGCCAGACCTTCAGCGCCGCGACCAGCGCGTCCTGCGCAAGCTCCTCTGCGAGGCCGACGTCGCGCACGATGCGCGCGAGGCCGGCAATGATCTTCGCCTGCTCGATGCGCCAGATCGCGTCGATTGTCTGATGCGTGTCGGCGACCGTCACGGCTCCCGACTAAGGCAACAACACTGCCGGCGGCAAGAGGCGCCTGCTGTTGCGCTTGGCTATCCTTGGGACTGGCACTGCGGTCCGTCCCACATCGGACGGACCTCGATCTCGAGATCCGGGATGCCGCATGCGGCGTGGATGCGCAGCACGTTCTTTGCCCCCTCGATCGCCTCCTCGTGACTCGCATAGTTGAGGATCGCGAAGCCGCCGATCACCTCCTTGGTCTCGGTGAACGGGCCATCGGTGACGGTGATCTTGCCGCCGGCCATCGTGACCTTGTGACCTTGCGCGCTCGGCGCCAGTCCGCCGCCCATCACGAAACGCCCGGTCTTTGCCTCGTCCTGGCTCAGCTTGCCCATTGCGGCCATCAGCTCAGGACTTGGCGGGCGGCCCGCCTCGTAGTCCGCGGTGGCCTTGACGATTGCCATGAAACGCATGATTTCCCTCGTGCCTTCTGTCGTTTGTGCGTGATCTTATCCGAAAACCGGTATCCACCCCGGATCAAGTCCGGGGCAGGCATTTTCGGGATCACGCACGAGCGGGATAGAGGTCCCGTTCCGAGATGACGACGAACGGCAGTTCGAGGAATCGACGGCGCCGGCGAGATTTTTCTACTTCTCCCAGCAGGGCCCGACTTCACGCACCTCGATGGTGGCGAACGCGGCGGCCGGGCATTCGCCGGCATACCGGATCGCGTCTTCCTTGGAGCAATCAAGCAGGAAGAAGCCGCCGACGATCTCCTTGGCCTCGGAGAACGGTCCGTCGAGGAGGCTGCGCTTGCCGTTGCGCACCTGAACGCGCGTGCCCTTGGCGACCGAGCCGAGCGAGTCATAGGCCTTCAGCACGCCCTCCGCCCGCAACCCCTCGCCGAAGGCGACCATGCGGTCGTAAGCCGCGCGGCCCTCGCCCAGCGTGCGGGTGTCACGCTGCCCGGGCGGCTCCATCACCAGAAGCATGTAGGGCATGCCACACCTCCTCGCGCGCTACTGGTGCGCCACCAGCACCATCCAGCCCACACCGAACTTGTCGGCCAGCATACCGAATTTCGGCGCAAAGAAGGTCTTCGCAAGCGGCATCCGGACCTGGCCGCCCTCGCTGAGCGCGTTGAACACGCGGTCCGCCTCCGCCTCGCTGTCGACCGATAGCGTCAGGCTGAAGCCCTTGAACTCGGGCTGCCCGTTGGCGTAGCCGTCCGAGGCCATCACGCGCTGGTCGCCGAGCCGGAAGGAGGAATGCATCACCATGTTCTCCTTGCCGGGCGGACAGGCTGCGGGATTCTTGTCCTTGTCGGGATTGTCCTTGAAGCGCATCAGCATCTCGACCTCGATGCCGAGCTTCTTCTTGTAGAACGCGAGCGCCTCGTCGCAGCGGCCATCGAAGAACAGATACACCTGGGTCTGCATCGTGTTGTTTCCTTGTTGGTGATGTGGGCGTTGGAACGAGAACTCGGGTCAGCTTTTCTGGCGCGCCATTTGTTCGCCGACCGCCTTGTGATGGTCAATCGCCGGGCTGTCGCCAAAATCCTCCATCTCGAAGAACTGGCGGATCTCGATCTCGCAGTCCTCCTCGTGCGGCTTGGGGCAGCGCTTCATCCATTCGATCGCCTCGGCCTTGTTCTTGACCTGGATGATCCAGTAGCCGGCGATCAGTTCCTTGGTCTCGGCGAACGGCCCGTCGATCACGCTGCGCTTGTCGCCCGAGAAGCGGATGCGCGCGCCCTGCGAACTCGACCTGAGCCCGGCGGCGTCCAGCAGGATGCCGGCCTTGACCATCTCCTCGTTGAACTTCGCCATCGCGCCAAGCATCGCCTCCGACGGCATCTGGCCGGCTTCGGAAGCCTTGCTTGCCTTGACGATCACCATGAAACGCATCGGATTGTTCCTTCGGTTGGTCTGCAGTTACAGGACGAATGTCACGGCAGCGTGTTGAAAGGGCTTGGCTTGAACGCGATCATCGGCGGCACCTGTCGCTCTCCTGACCAGACGACGAACGGGAGGATGCCGGATCGACAGCGACGACACGAAAAAAATTGCGCGCGCGGCGAGCTTGTTCAAGCCACTGAGATGACTTCAGATCGTAGGGCGGGCAAAGGCACGAAGTGCCGTGCCCGCGTTGCGGCGGGCACGCGCTATCGCGCTTTGCCCGCCCTACAACTCCACTCCATCGTCCGGTGGTGGCGCGGCGCAAGGCGCGATGATATGAGCCGGATCGCAGACCTGGGGCATAGCGGTGCAGGATCACATTCGCGCCAGCCTGAATGAGGCGAAGGCCGCGCTCGATGCGCTGCTGGCCAACGCGCCGGCGCTCGCGGCGATTGCGCGCGCCGCCGACGCGCTGATCGTCACGTTCAAGGCCGGTGGCCGCGTCTATGCCTGCGGCAATGGCGGCTCGATGTCGGACGCCATGCATTTTGCCGAGGAGCTGACCGGGCGCTATCGCGAGGACCGCCCGGCCCTGCCGGCGCTCGCGCTCAGCGATGCCGGGCACCTCACCTGCGTGGCGAATGATTTCGGCTACGAGCAGGTGTTCGCGCGCTTCCTCGAAGGTCACGCCCGCGCGGGAGACTGTCTGCTTGCGATCAGCACGAGCGGCGCGAGCGCCAATGTGCTGAAGGCGGCCGAAACCGCAAAGGCGCGCAACGTAAAGGTCATCGCACTGACCGGCCGGGCCGGCTCGAAGCTCGAGGCGCTCGCCGACATCTGCGTCTGCACGCCGGGCGGACGTTACGCCGACCGGGCGCAGGAGCTGCACATCAAGGTGATCCACATTCTCATCGACCTGGTCGAGCGCGCGATGTTTGCGGAGGAGTCGTAGAAGTGACCCGTAGCCCGGGTGCGCGAAGCGATATCCGGGAACGGCACTCCCGCATTTCGCTCCGCTCATACGGGCTACAAGCTAACCGACCCCCACCAGCTTCGCGCTCATCTCCCAAAGCTTGCGCGCCGCCGCATCGTCCTGCGCGAGCACGCTCGGCGCGGCCTCCTTGCAATCGGTCGAGAAATACTTGCCGGTCACGCCCGCGACCTCCGGAGCGGTTGCGAGATACACCGGCACGCGCGCGCCCTCCTCGACCGCGCTGCCGCGCCAGCGGAGGATCAGCGACCAGGCGAGGTTGGCGATGCCGGAGAGGTCGCCATCCATGCCGATCTGGGTGCGGATCACGCCCGGATGCAGCGCGTTGGCGGTGACGCCGCTGCCGGCAAGGCGGCGCGCGAGCTCGCGCGTGAACAGCACGTTGTAGAGCTTGGTGCGCGCATAGGCCTTGCTGACATTGTAGGAGCGGGCGAATTGGAAATCGTCGAAGCCGGGATCGCGCGCGCCGCGATGCGCGCGCGACGCGACGTTGACGATGCGCGCGGGCGCGCTCGCCTTGAGCTTGTCGAGCAGCAGATTGGTCAAGAGAAACGGGCTGAGGTGATTGACCTGCAACATCATCTCGTTGCCGTCCGGACTGACGCGCCGGCCCGAGAGCGCGACGCCGATATTGTTGATCAGCACGTCGACGCGCGGCTCGGCGTCGAGCTTGCCGGCGAGCGCGCGCACCGCCTCGAACGAGGCGAAGTCGGCGACGCGAAACGCCGCGCCGCCGATCGCGGCCGCCGCGGCGGCAAGCTTTTCGGCGTCGCGCCCGGTGATGATGACGCGCCAGCCCTGCCGCGCCAGCGCCTGTGCGGTCGCAAGGCCGATGCCGGAATTGCCACCGGTGATGACTGCGGTCTGCTGCATGGTCCGTCCCGCGAGAATGGGGCGCGAGCTTAGCGGGCCCGCATGCGCGGCGCGAGCCGACCTCGCCTATCCGTGATAGGCGCGCCGCGAATCAAACGGCCCCGCGCGCGTCCGTGTGGAGACGCAACGCGGGGCCGTTTCGCCGGAGGCTCAGACCAATCCCCGACTGACCTCAAGACGCGTGGGGGGAGCAACGCGCGCTCCTGTCGCGCGATATCTCGCAAGCGGCGTGCCATTTGGCGCACCAGCATGCGCAGAACCCTAGATGGTTAAGCCTTTGTGGCCGGCGGATTTTGCCGGGCTGAAGTGACGCAGGGACGGAAAATTCCTTCCCGTTGCCGAAATGCCGCCCCCCTCGCTTGCCGCACTGCAGCGCGGGTGTTATCTGCCCGCCATGACGGCGCAGCCCATCAGCAATATCCGCAATTTCTCGATCGTGGCGCACATCGACCACGGCAAGTCGACGCTCGCCGACCGGCTGATCCAGCTCACCGGCGCGCTCGACGAGCGCGAGATGGCCGGCAAGGAGCAGATCCTCGACTCGATGGACATCGAGCGCGAGCGCGGCATCACCATCAAGGCGCAGACCGTGCGGCTCAACTACCGCGCGCGCGACGGCAAGGACTATGTCCTCAACCTGATCGACACGCCCGGGCACGTCGACTTCGCCTACGAGGTGAACCGCTCGCTTGCCGCCTGCGAAGGCTCGCTGCTGGTGGTCGACGCGAGCCAGGGCGTCGAGGCGCAGACGCTCGCCAACGTCTACCACGCGATCGACGCCGGCCACGAGATCGTGCCGATCCTGAACAAGATCGACCTGCCGGCGGCCGAGCCCGAGAAGGTGAAGCAGCAGATCGAGGACGTGATCGGCCTCGACGCCAGCCAGGCGATCGGCATCTCGGCCAAGACCGGCCTCAACGTGCCCGAGGTGCTGGAGGCGATCGTCACGCGGCTGCCCGCGCCGAAGGGGGACCGCAATGCGACCCTGAAGGCGCTGCTGGTCGATTCGTGGTACGACCTCTATCTCGGCGTCGTGGTGCTGGTGCGCATCGTCGACGGCGTCTTGAAGAAGGGCCAGCGCATCCGCCTGATGGGCACCAACGCGGCCTACGAGGTCGACCGCGTCGGCGTGTTCACCCCCAAGCTGGTGCAGGCCGAGGAGCTCGGCCCCGGCGAGATCGGCTTTCTCACCGCCTCGATCAAGGAGGTGGCCGACACGCGCGTCGGCGACACCATCACCGACGATCGCAAGCCGGTTGACGCGATGCTGCCCGGCTTCAAGCCCGCAATCCCGGTCGTGTTCTGCGGCCTGTTCCCGGTCGACGCGGCGCAGTTCGAGGACCTGCGCGCCGCGATGGGCAAGCTCCGTCTCAATGACGCGAGCTTCTCGTTCGAGATGGAGACCTCCGCGGCGCTCGGCTTCGGCTTTCGCTGCGGCTTCCTCGGCCTGTTGCATCTCGAGATCATTCAGGAGCGGCTCGAGCGCGAGTTCAATCTCGAGCTGATCGCGACCGCGCCCTCGGTGATCTACAAGATCAAGCTCACCGACGGCAGCGAGCTCGAGATCCACAATCCGGTCGACATGCCGGAGGTGACGCGCATCGAGGAGATCGAGGAGCCGTGGATCGAGGCGACGATCCTCACCCCCGACGACTATCTCGGCTCGGTGCTGAAGCTGTGCCAGGACCGGCGCGGCGCGCAGAAGGAGCTCACTTACGTCGGCAACCGCGCGATGGTGAAATACGACCTGCCGCTCAACGAGGTGGTGTTCGACTTCTACGACCGGCTCAAGTCGGTGTCGAAGGGCTATGCGTCGTTCGACTATCACTTGACCGACTACCGTCCGGCCGACCTCGTCAAGATGCAGATCCTGGTGAACGGCGAGCCGGTCGATGCGCTCGCCATGCTGGTGCATCGCACCCGCGCGGAGAGCCGCGGCCGCGCGATGGTGGAGAAGCTCAAGGAGCTGATCCCGCCGCACATGTTCCAGGTGCCGATCCAGGCCGCGATCGGCGCGAAGATCATCGCGCGCGAGACGGTGCGCGCGCTGCGCAAGGATGTGACCGCGAAGTGCTATGGCGGCGACGTCACGCGCAAGCGCAAGCTTCTGGAGAAGCAGAAGGAAGGCAAGAAGAAGATGCGCCAGTACGGCAAGGTCGACATCCCGCAGGAGGCGTTCATTGCGGCGTTGAAGGTCGACGTCTGAAGCTGCGCCGTCAGGCATACAGGCTGTGCCGCGCGGGCGCACGAATCAGAAGTTGTCGCCGGTCGACTCGTAGAAACACGTAACCGAACATTACTCATAACAATTCCTAAAGGGTCCCTCGCGCATTTTGCCGTTCACATACGAGGGGGATCGCCGTGCTCAAAAGATTCGGCTTGACTGGAATTGGCGGCCGCCTGGCCGCGGTCGTTGGCCTGTTC
>Ga0187784_10004832_pt1 | contig 10918 bp, 11 predicted proteins | sample 1015_SJ02_MP15_2_FD_132964 | JGI IMG/M metagenome (GOLD analysis project Ga0187784, IMG submission 132964) | Tropical peat soil microbial communities from peatlands in Department of Meta, Colombia - 1015_SJ02_MP15_20_MG | ecosystem: Environmental > Terrestrial > Soil > Wetlands > Peat | place... | reverse complement strand
TTTCTTGGTTTGCCGTCTTTCTGCTGGTTGTCTTGTTTTATTCCAAAAAGAGCAGGCATAAGTGCAGTAAACCGCGTTAGAAATTCGAGTCGTTGCGACTCGAAACCGAGCGGGGATTGAACCCTGCTGAGATTATTCTAAAAGTTAAACCTGTTGCGAGCAGCGAGACATTATTCCTAACGGGGTAAATAGGTGTAGGCATAAGGTCCCCCCCTTATTTCAAGGAAACAGCAAGGATAATTTGATTTTTGCAGTCTAATCGGGCTTTAGGGATGAGCTTCGAGTAAACCCCGGATTGATATGAAGATCAGTTACCCCCTCAAAGGCATTTTGTTGATCTTCTTTATTATCCTTGGAGCCTACCTTGTTATTCACTATGAGCTCAATCTCTTTCTGATCGACCAGAATAAGGTGATTGCGTTCATCAATTCCTTCCATCCTTACGACAATTTCGTTTTTGTCGTTTTTCAGATTTTCCAGGTGCTGATCGTAGGGGCCATACCGGGTGAAATAAGTGAATTCATAGGTGGCTATATCTACGGCCCTGTTTTAGGGACGATTTATTCTGCCATTGGTCTCTGCATCGGCTCATGGTTGGCCTTTGCCCTCTCCAGGATATATGGCTTGCCCCTTGTAAGACGAATTGTGAACCCTTCGATTACGGAGCAATATGATTATCTTATGGAACATCAGGGGCGTCACATCTCCTTTTTCCTTTTCATGATTCCCGGTTTTCCCAAAGCCGCGCTTTGTTACATCATCGGCCTTAGCCGTATGACTATTTGGACTTTTATTGCCGTTTCCACCCCTGGCAGGTTATTGGGAATTATTTTAGTTTCAATATGTGGAAGTTCTCTCAAAAACCATCAAGATATGATTTTTTTCATCCTTTTGATAATCATGAGTATCATCTTTTTGCTGGCTTACTTTTTCCGAGACCGATTGATGAAATTGGCAGGGAAACGGAAAAGTATGGACATAGAGAAGAAAGAATAGCAGAGGTCGGGTCAAAGGAAACATTTCTTAATTTGCAGCATGGCGGGGAGGGGGTACGGGCCTAATATAGGAAAGAGTCTCAATAATTAAGTCTATCCCCGAGCGATGCTTTCACGATATCGCACGGGAGCCACCATAAGGATGAAACAGATAATAGAAGCGTCTACAGTGCTTATAATTGCAGGGGGATTACTCATGACACTGTCGAGGTGTTCAACTCGGCAAGGTGATGAAAGCACCGCCTTTATGGGGTCATTCGGGCTCTACCGGCTCATTCCTTTATTATTCCGATGACCTGAGTCTCTATATAGCAGGATCTATCAATCAGGTAGAATCGCGGTCTAAGCCGTTTAGACTGATGCTTGGGGTGATGAAGGCCATTCAGTCAAAAAAGCAGGTTCAAGAATCTAAAACCGCAAACCGAAACCAATTTATTACCAATAAATAACGTGTGCATCAGGATTGAGCGTTATACCCTTTTTCCAACGGAAATTGTCATTCCCAAATGCAGGACGACCATCACTCTTTGTTATTCACACTTCTTTTTTTGCCCGCCAATCTTGGACTTTTTCTTGTGAGTGCAATATTTTGCCGGAGTGCGCATAACGTTTCCTTACATTCGATGGCGGAAAATCTTCCATAAATATAAATATTTTTTGTAGCCGCAGCCTTTAGCCTGCGATGTTTGAGCTTAATTGCCATATTAGAACGATGGCGGTGAGGGGTAAGAGGGTATCTATGTCCAAATTCCAGGGATAGGTTTTCCACAGTACTTGCACTTCCCGGCCCTGAGGTTCACTTCTCCAACCATATACCCCGTTCGCTGGATGATCCTCTTTTTGCACTTCGGGCAGAAGGTATTTTCGCCCTCATGACCAGGGACATTCCCGATATAGACGTATTCAAGACCTACAGAATAAGCCACTTCCCGGGTTTTCTCCAATGTCGAAACCGGAGTAGGGGGAAGGGTCTTCAGCTTGTACAAAGGATAGAAACGGGAGAAATGGATCGGGGTGTCTGCTCCCAATTCTTTTTTTATCCAGAGGCACATCTCGTTTACGACTGACATCTCATCGTTCTTTGTCGGGATGACGAGGTTTGTGATCTCCAGATGGACTTTTTCCCGCTTCAGCGTCTTCAATGTCTCAAGAACGGGGTTGAGTTCTCCACCGCACACGTCACGATAAAAATTCTCTGTGAATCCCTTCAAATCGATGTTGGCTGCATCTAATACCTTGCATAGTTGTCTCAGAGGGGCGGGATTGATAAACCCGTTCGAGTGGTAAACGTTGAGAAGGCCTGATTTCTTGGCGAGCGCGCCGATGTCTATCATGTATTCATAAAAGATGGTCGGCTCCACATACGTATGGGCGATAGAATGGGCTCCACTCTCTTTGGCTTCCTTGACCACCATCTCGGGCGAAAATTCTTTGCTGTAAACATCCTCCGGAGCGGCCTGCGAGATCTCCCAATTCTGGCAAAACTTGCACTGGAAATTGCATCCCGCGGTGGCGAGGGAAAAAGAAGTTGTTCCGGGAAGGACATGAAAAAAAGGTTTCTTTTCAATCGGATCGATATGAACCGCGCAAGGATTTCCATAGACCAGGCTGTAATATTTTCCGTCGTGATTTTCTCGCACCCTGCAGATGCCTCTCTTCCCCTTGGCCACGCGGCAACGGTGAGGACACAACTCGCACCGGATTTCTCTTCCGTCAAGTGGAGTGAAATAAGGAGATAGTTTCGTCTTGATGAGTCCCTTCGTGGCCGTTTGTGCGCTGGAGATCTTCGGGAATCCAAAGGGACTGGCGGCGGAGAGCATGCAGAAACTTGCAGCACAGAACTGCAAAAACTGTCGCTTCGTCCATCCGGGATTGGATGCAGCCTCGGTCCTCATCAAGTTTTCAAAGCAAATCAAAGGTTCGCTCATTCTTTATTTTCCCTTTCAGATCATTGGCCACAGGTAGATATAATTTACTTTGGAATGGATTGGTTAGTCAATACCTTTTCAGCAACCACCAGAATAGTCTTAGATGCTCAGACATTCCGTCTGCTGCGCCTTGCATCTTTGCTGGGATTCGATGATGACCTTTATAGCCGACTCGCGATCTTCCCAGCCCTTCACGCGGGTTTTTTTCCTCTCCAGATCCTTATAAACCGAGAAGAAGTGCTGTATCTCTTTGAGCAAATGGGGCGGGACATCGGATAGGCTCTTAACATAATTCCATAAGGGATCAGAGACGGGGACGCAGAGAATCTTTTCGTCCATCCCTTTCTCATCCCACATAATGAAGACTCCAACAGGGTTTGCTTCGATAATACACCCTGGAAAAGTTGGCTCCCAAACCAGCACAAGGGCGTCGAGGGCATCTCCGTCTTGCGCCAAGGTGTCTAAAATGAAGCCATAGTCACTTGGGTAATGAACCGAAGAAAAGAGCATCCTATCGAATTTGAGTAGCCTCCTTTGTTTGTCGTACTCGTACTTGTTTCGGCCTCCTTTCGGGATTTCAATCATGACGCTAACCGTCATTGTTCCCTTCCCGTCAACTTTTCTATGAGTTTCCATACCGTGGCCCCCGTTCGCGTAGATACCCACGGGCATAGCCCGTGGCACTTGTTCCAAAGCACAAGCTATGCTTGACGCCCTACGGGCGAGTTTCCATTCACCCACGGGCAAAGCCCGTGGAACTCTGCCCTTCGGGTTGTTAGATTTTCTCTATAAGCCATTATACACCTGCGAATACCCAGCCTGCAAATTAATTGACAGGGCTCCATACAATCCGGGTTTGTCACCCGTGCCTATCGGCAGGCAGGCGACGACTGCCTGCCATGTACCATGTGAGGTTCAGGGCCTGCCCCGCCCTCGGTCTATTAACAGTGTGGGACGGGGGCTGGCAGGCAGGTATTGGCATCTGTTTAATCCTTAATCCCGCCCCTCATTCTCGATCCCATATCTTAGTACGAATTCATTGACAACGTTTCCGTTTTTGCTATATTGAAGTCAAAATTTTAGAGGGATGAATTGACTTCTTACACGAGTTTTAGAACACTTGCAGACCGGGAAGTGGAAGGTCAAGATTATCGGATCAGAATCGAAATAAGAGATCCACGGTTTTTCATCATGGCTCCTCACGGCGGAAGAATCGAGCCTGCGACAGCAGAAGTTGCTGAAGCGATTGCTGGGATGGATTACTCCTTTTACAGTTTCAATGGGTTAAAGGCTGACGGCAACGGCGTGCTTCATATCGAGAGCCACCTTTTCGACGAGCCTCGCGCACTGCGGGCCGTTGAAAAGGCCGATATCATAGTCACGGTGCACGGGCAAGTTGACCGGAAAGAGGAGTTTGTGATGGTGGGTGGTCTCGACGATGGTTTACGATTAGAGATACGGCGTCAGTTGGAAGCAGCCGGTTTTCAAACCCTGCCTCCCTCAGAAGGGCTAATGGGGACCGATCCGATGAACATCTGTAACCGGGGAAGATCACGGCAGGGCGTTCAATTAGAAATCAGTCGCAAGGTGCGTGATGTCCTCAGAACGAATCAAGGTCATCTCCAAACCTTCGCCGACGCTGTTCGAAAAGGGATTCGATTGTATTTGGCCAAGTAATACCATGATGACAGATTTAAAAGGAGGAAGAGGATGAGCTTAAGTATGTTTATACCGGAGGTTTAGATACTTGAGAAAATTGTGAGACGATTGATCGTCTATTTTTTCCTGCTCGTTAGTTTCCGTATCGTGGGGAACGGGAGCTGGGCCAGATGACGCCTTTTGACCTGATCGTTCTGCTTACGATCAGCAACGTCTTGCAGAATGCGATGATCGGTCCGGACAATTCTCTGACCAGAGGCCTCATCGGTGGGCTGGTCCTGTTTTGCGCAAATGGTTTGATTGGACGTCTCACGCTTCACTTTCCGAGCATCGGAAGGCTACTGGAAGGCGAGCCCACACCCCTGGTTGAGGACGGCAACGTCCTCGCAAGAAACCCGATGCGCGAGGTCATGACCAGGGCTGAATTGGAGCGTTCGGTACGTAAGCACGAGCTCGACCCGGACACTGACCTCTCTTTAATCAAGAGGGCGTTGTTGGAGCAGGATGGGCCAGTGACGATTTTACATAAAAATGAGCCCGACCAGGCCCATCACAGGGAAACCGTAGGGAAATTGCCCGGGAAGGAATAGTAGAAGGAAAGCTTATGATTCTGTTCCCCGTTAGCGAGGAGAAGAATAGATGGCTTAAGGAAAAAATGGAAGCCCTCGGTATTCATGAGAAGGACATTGAAGAGAAATTCATTCGGTCTTCGGGCAGGGGAGGGCAGAAGGTAAACAAGACCTCGACCTGTGTTTATCTCAAACATCTTCGAACAGGGATCGAAGTAAAATCGATGAGAGAGAGGAATCAATCTCTTAATCGATTTCTTGCGAGGCGCGAACTTGTCATGAGAATCGAGAAGGTGTCAGGACAGTTGAACCATGAAGAGATGATCGTTGAGAAGGTGAGACGGCAAAAGTCAAAAAGACGGAAGAGGGCAAGCCTTAAATACGGGAGAGAGTAAACGATTAGCACGCAGGCTCTACTCAAGGCGAACTACGTAAAGAAGATAGCCGTAGAATGCCTTAAGAGCGAAACCAAGGAATAATAGCACGGCTCAAGAGCGATTTTTCTGGGAGAGAGGGAGAGGATGAAGCTCAACAATATATTTTCAGGGATCCCTTCTTTTATACAGGCTGAAATTTCTGAGACGCTTTTGAAAGCGGAAGCCTTCGAGCTTGAACGAATCGTTTCAACAAGTCAGGCAACGCCGGAGGGAGAATGGTATAAGAAGGATACAGAGGAATGGGTCATTCTGTTGAGCGGCAGCGCCGGGTTGTTATTTGAAGATGAAGACGAAGTATTCATTATGAACGCCGGCGATTATATCCATATCGAACCTCACCAGCGGCACCGGGTTGAATGGACAGACCCCGAGCAGAAAACCGTTTGGTTAGCTTTACACTTCACATAAAATTTGCATGGAACTTCGCTTGGTTTAAGGGAAAACGGTATGGTTCCCATCACCCTCGCCCTCTCCCTGCCTTCGCCGAAGCGGCTTCGCGCAGGCCCTGAACCGTGATGGTACAGGGCAGGCAGGCATCACGGGAGAGAGGGATAGAGGGGATGTGTCATAATTAGTGAGAGAACACTAAGGAGGATCAAAAAAAATGAAGAAGAGGCTTTTGGTGATCGGAGGGGTTGCCGCAGGTCCTAAGGCAGCTGCCAAGGCCAGGCGATGTGATCCTGAGATGGAGATCGCCATTTACCAGGAAGAAGATGACATCTCCTATGCGGGCTGCGGGCTTCCTTACTACATCAGCGGTGTCATCGAAGACCGGGAAGAATTGATTTCCAGGACACCCGGTAAGTTTGCCCAGGACGGAATCAAGATCCTGAAGAACCGCAAGATCGAAAAAATTGACCTCCAGAACTCTACCGTTACAGGCAGAAGAGTTGGATCAAGAGAGACCTTTACAGATCATTTTGAAGAGTTGGTCATTGCGACAGGTGCTTATCCCATTCGACCTAAGATCGAAGGTATTGACTTGAGAAATGTCTTTTACCTCCGTTCCATCTTCGACGCAGATGCCATCCTCGAAAAGATTCAGGCTGAGAGTATCGGGAATGTGGTGATTGCCGGGGGAGGGTATATTGGACTTGAAATGGCTGAGTCCCTCGTTCACTTAGGAAAAAATGTAACGATTGTTGAGCTAGCCCCTCAAATCTTAACACTTTTCGACGAAGACTTTGCCGGTATCTTACGGCAATATCTAGGAAAGAAAGGGGTGAAAGTCTTCACCTCTGAAGGGATTCAAGCATTAGAAGGAAAGAATGGGAAGGTCACCCATATCCAGACCGCGGCTCGTCAGTTAGAGGCGGATGCCGTTTTGATGAGCCTCGGGATTCGTCCCCAGGTTGAGTTAGCAAAGCAGGCGGGATTGAGGATTGGTGAGACGGGAGCGATCGGGGTTAATGAGAAGATGGAGACAAGCGCCGAAGGGGTTTATGCCGCAGGCGATTGCGCGGAGACGACCCATCTTATCACAGGTAAGAAAGTTTGGGTCCCGTTGGGATCTACGGCCAACAAACAGGGCAGAGTGGTGGGGGTCAATGTCTGCGGCGGAAATGCTACATTTCCGGGGGTCATGGGAACAACCATCTTTAAGACCTTCGATTTCAATGTGGCTAAGACAGGACTGAACATGAGAGAGGCAGAGAAGGAAGGCTTCCATCCGGTACAAGCGATTGTCAAAGGGTATGGCCGTGCCCATTATTATCCGGGTGGGAAGGAATCAACCCTAAAAGTGATTGCCGATAAGGAGACTGGTCGAATATTGGGGGGAGAGGCCATAGGCGAAGGGGCTTCGGATAAGTTCATCGATATCTTGGCCATGGCCCTCCATGGTAGGATGACGGCTCGGCAGTTAGCCTCTGTCGACCTGGCTTATGCCCCTCCGTTCAGTCCGGTGCTCTCGCCCATCATCGTGGCAGCCAACGTACTGATGAATAAATTGGAAGGGAAGATCGAAGGGATTCAAGCCTCTGAAGTGAAAGAGAAGCTCAAGATCTCAAAAGAAAATTTCCAGGTACTGGACGTCAGAGAAGAAGACGAACTAAAAGCAAAACGAATTTCCGGTACAACCTGGATTCCTTACGGCCAATTAAAGAAGCGTCTCGGCGAGCTCGACAAGAGAAAAGAAACCGCTGTTCACTGCCAATCGGGTCTGCGGTCATATAAGGCCTGCCTCAAACTTCAGCAGGAAGGGTTTCAAAATGTGAAGAACATTGACGGAGGGCTTCTCTGCTGGTCCTACGATCTTGAGGCATCCCCTGCGAAGGAGAAGAGCTAAGGTAGGGTATGGCGGAAGACTATTTCTTGGTAGATGCCCATGCTCATCTGAATGAGTTGGCTGATCTTCCGAAGTCGCTTCAGGAGGCCAAAGAGGCGGGTGTCTGCGGTATCGTCGCCGTAGGCATGGACGTCGAGTCAAATAAAAAGGTTCTTCAGATCACCAAGGAGAATAGTGAATTCGTCTATCCAGCTCTGGGTTACCACCCCTGGTTGATAAGAGAAGAGGAAATAGAAACGAACCTTTCGTTCGTTCGGGATCATGCCAAAGAAGGAGTGGCTCTGGGTGAGATCGGGCTGGATTATAAAATCAAAGTCAAAAAAGAGTTGCAGTGGAAGGTGTTTGGAGAGTTTCTGGATATCGCTATTGAGTCTGACAAGCCGGTGATCGTTCACTGCCGATATTCCCATCGCCGAGCCTTTGATATGTTGAGAGAGAGGAAGATCAAGCGAGCCGTCTTTCATTGGTATTCCGGACCCCTTCGTCTTTTGGACGAGATCCTGAAGGTGGGCTATCTTATTTCTGCGACTCCCGCCTTGGCTTACAGTCCTCCTCATCTGGAGGCAATCAAACGGGCACCCATCGAGAGGATTCTGCTGGAAACGGACACCCCTGTAAGCAATCAGGGAAGAGAGGCCAGACCCAAAGATGTGAGAGTATCTCTGGATGAAGTAAGCCGGCTTAAGGGGTTGGACCCGTCGCTCGTATCAGAACAGACGACAGAAAACGCTTCCCGATTTTTCAAAATTCGTTTCTAATCTCCTGTTGACATATCATGTCAGATTAGATTATTCTTTTGCGCAATTCCTTCAGTTTTTTATAGGAAGCCGCCGTGTTTTGAAAAACCCGAGGAGTGCCGGAAGTTTTTGAACCGATTGGACCGGGGTTATTGGTGATGAACAGGCCTCTGATAAAAAATAATTTCATGATTCTTGTATTTTTCTGCCTGATTCTTAACGTTGGCTGCAGTTACATGGTGAAAAACGACAAACTCCAAGTCTATCTGAAGCCCAGATACGGTATGGACAAGTTTATTTCCGTTCAAGGGTATAATCTTCACTATGTCGAGGCAGGGGAGGGGCAGCGCATACTTCTCATCCCCGGAGCATTTAGTACATACCGGCACTGGAATAGGGTCATTCCGTACCTTTTAGAACATTATAAACTGCTCTGTCTGGATTACCTTGGCGTAGGAGATTCTGACAAGCCCAGGTCTGGGTTTGGCTACACCATAGAGGAGCAGGCCGATTTGATTGCAAAAATGATCGAAGCCTTACAAATGCAGAAAGTCCACATTTTGGGCGTATCTTACGGGGGAGCCATTGCCTTGAATCTTGCCGCGCGGTACCCGGAAAAAGTGGACAAGATCATTTCGATTGAGGGAAATGGCATTAAACATCAGAATGTTCCTTATAAGCCCATGAAGGGCCTTTTAGGATGGCCTGTGCTCGGAGAGCTTTCTATCGGGGTGATCCGATCGGGAATTGCGAACAGGCTCGTTGCAAAATCGGTGATGGGGAAGGCATGGGAGCAGATGAGCAAAGTGGAGAAGAAGGAAGTTGTAGACATCATGGCTCAAAATAATAAAACGGCTTCGCGCGTTTCGTGGCATCTCATCTCTCGAACCCTCGAGACGTCGAGAGATTTCACGGATCAGGCCAAGACCATCCGGACCCCTGTTCTTTATCTCTATGGAGGGAATTCCTACTACCATGGCATGGCCGAGACGAATGCAGAGTTTTTGAAAAACCACCTTCCCAATGTCGAAATTGTGCGCTTTAACGATGGCATCCACGATTTAGAACTGCAGAAACCCAAAGAAGTAGCCACCCTCGTTCTGGAATTTCTGGCTGAAAACGGAGCCGCCGAGGAAGGGAAAATAGCCAAGTCCCAAATCTCAAATTCCAAATAAATCATAAATCCCTCCTCGCCCCCCTTTAGTAAAGGGGGGTAATAATCTCCTCTCTTTGTCAAAGGGAGGCGGGGAGGGATCTTAAAGTGCTATTTTCTAAGTAAATCCAATAATTCAATAACTGATGTTTATAAGTGGGAGATAAAGGACGAGGTGAATTTGGTGATTGGAATTTATAGAGTGGTCTGTGAGACCACGACCTCCTTCACATATTTTACCCAATCCGACCCGTAGGCGTCCTCATAAACAAGCCTCAGAGGAAAGCCATGTTTTCGAGGAAGTGTTTCGCCGTTCACACGATAAGCCAAAAAGATTCTTTTTTGATCGAGTTCTTTTAGTGAGATTCTGATACGCTTTCCATCCTCTCCAACGACATCGATATATTGAGCTTCTTTTTTAATCTGTGCTTCTTGAAGCAAACTCTTCAAGGTCACTCCTGTCCAACGACCGTTATTGGAGAAGAAACCGGGGCAGATGAGCAGGCCCGTTTCCGTCAATGAGGGATACTTGAGAATTTGATTGTAATTGAGCGAAAGAGGGCGCCCCACATTGCCCGTAAGCTTGAGTCGATAAGTTTTTAAATCGATCACTATATCCGCAGGCCCCATGGTCCCAAACTGATTGAGGGGATCGATTTCGAGATTTCGATTGTCAATCTCCGCCGGATTCATGTTTAACAGTTGATTCTTTGGAAATCCTCTGGGAAGGATTTGTTTTGCTTTGCTCCAGACTCTTGAGACAAAATTCCCTAAAGAGGAGGTCAGAAAAAAACCTCCCAAGGAAACCCAAAATGATTTTCGTAGAAAGTTCCTTCTTGTCCACATAACTATTTCAGTAACATATCTACTATTATTATATCGAAAACAACCCCTCAACTCAATGGTCTCAAGCCAAAGATAGATTGACACTTTTACTGCAGGTCCATATAATCCTCCCAACCATAAAATAAACTTAAAGAATAATGTTAGTCAAAGAACATGAGGGACATCAACGCAAATATTCTCCTGCCCAATGATACAAATTTTCAGGTGTGTCCATGGATTCGGGAGAAGGCGAATCCATATCATAACCCAATAATATTAAAAAATTTTTCTGAAATTTATCTTGACTTTTGATATAAACAAATATATA
>Ga0187784_10004831_pt1 | contig 10919 bp, 23 predicted proteins | sample 1015_SJ02_MP15_2_FD_132964 | JGI IMG/M metagenome (GOLD analysis project Ga0187784, IMG submission 132964) | Tropical peat soil microbial communities from peatlands in Department of Meta, Colombia - 1015_SJ02_MP15_20_MG | ecosystem: Environmental > Terrestrial > Soil > Wetlands > Peat | place... | reverse complement strand
AGGGGGTCATACTGACTTCCTCGTGATCACGGCCGTGATCTGGTCGTTGACCCATCCAACATCGTCGGGGCCGAGCTTCCGGCCCCTTGAACTGACACCATACTCGATCCAGTCGTTCGTAGAGTTGCCGGTGCTGTGCCGGCGGTGATACGTGTAGATCGGTGGGTCCCCGGGTCCGTTAGGAGCCCCCGAAGAGGCAGTTCCCGGAGCCGGGGACTTGGTAGGGATGTTAGGGTCGCTGACCTTCGGCTCCTCCTTGTGGGCGGGAGCCTTCTTTCCACTCTTGGTTTTGACCCACTTGAGTTCGCTGAGAGGCGTCCCAGCGGGCAACACACGGTCGCACTCGTAGCACTTCATCTCCCGGTCGAGCTTCGCGCTCTCGTAATCGCTCATGTTTGTTCCTCGTGACACTCGCATCGACACAACTGTTGAACTCTTCTCCCCAAAGTCCGGCTAAATCGCATAGCACCACCACCACAGAAGGAATGTTTCTTAGACAGACACCAGAGAGACTCCAGCCTACCAACAATCTCTTCCTTTAGAACCGAGCCGGGCTGTTTGTAATCGCGAGGGTTACCTCCGGGAGACACTTGAGTACCAATTCCACCCCCTTGTTCTATTCCGCCGCTGCCGGTTGGTGAATCCGTCCTGAGTTCGACTTCTACTCCGGGAGTCGCCGGAGGCTTGGCATCGGTCTGTAATCCGGTGGTCTTAGAGGGATTTACACGTGGTTCGCTCATGCCTGGAACCCTCCTGCTTCCTTCACCTTCGCCAACGCCACCGCGATACACGCCACCGCGGCCTCGAACCGCTTGCCGCCCCGGGCCTCGCACCCCTGCTTGATACCCAACCCGAACCGCTGGATCACCGCGTCATCTGTCTCGGGTAGCCCGTTCTCGTCAGCGGCGGCGAGAACATTCGCCGTCTGACACAGGGCCGTGATCTGGACCCGGTCGTCGTCGGGAAACTTGTGCGTTACGAGGCGCTCGATCCACTTGGCGAGCGACATCTCCCGCTCGGTGAGGGTCATTACCTGCACCGGGTCGCTCATGCGACACCCCGAGCGAGCTGTAGGAAGAACTCCGGCCACGACAGTTTCCTGCCGAGTTGAGCCTGAAGTCTGAGCTTCGCGCCCTCGAGAAGGTCGAACTCTGGGCCCGCCAACTCCAGGCTCAGGTATCGGACCATGTCCGCCATCGAACAGAGGTAAGTGGTAGTCCCATATTAACTGTGTGTTACCCTGAGTTAGTGGGAGTAGCACCGAGGTTGCAACCGATTTTCTTCAAGAACTCTACAGACCGGCTTCTAACTATCTACAAGACTTCTGCAATATGGTTGTAGGGATTCTTCTATATAGTCGGCTGGATTAGACCGTACTGACGGGGAAACCTATTGAGAGCGGGTCGGGCAGATTCATTATCAACTGGTTTCCCCTACCCCTCACGCCCGACTCAGCACGAAACCTTCTCTAACACCACGATCCGCCCACGAAACGGGCCTCTTAGGTGTGTGCCGTGAGGTCCTATCGGACAGCGTGCAAGGGGAAAGCCCGTTCAGACCCTCATCTACTACCGAAAGGTCCGATATTCCTGAACTTTGATGCTTCGGTAGGTTCTTCTTCGCCTGCCCGGCCCTTTCTACTGTCGATAGGGTGTTTCACTCCCGTGAAACGGGTTAACTAACTATGACGTGGGACTGGTTGTTCTCGCCGACCGACAACATCAACCTCGTGATCGAGGTGGCGTGTGGGATTGCGTTCACAGCTTGGGTCGCCGGACTGAGGTCGAAACGGGCCTTGGTCCGCTACCTAGAATCGGACGAGTCAAAGCCTGTCGTGAACAAGATCGCTGATGTGGTGGTCGCCAAGGTCCCGGTACCGAAGATACCTCAGGTTCCCACGGTAGCGGAGATCATCGCCGAGATACCACCCTACCCGGACCTGTCGGACCGGCTCTCCTTGATGGAGGAGAAGATGGGTACCCGGCTGACGGAAGCTCTCGAGGCCAAGTGGGCAACCCTCGGCGACAGCCTATCGACCCGAGTGGGTCAGGTGGTCCAGGCGAACATTGCGAATGCCAAGTCGGTGTTCGCCCGAGGGATGAAGGAGATCGAGGACGACCTCGGCGACGGGGACGGTTCCTTCATGATGGAGGCCGCCGGGATGTTCTTCGACGAGGACTCGGTCAAGAAGCTCGCCAAGGCCCGCAAGCTGTGGAAACGGATGCAGCAGGGAGGGGGTAACCCCCTGGCCCGGATGGGGGGATCGGGGAACGGTTCCCCGCAGGGAGGCTACCCCTTCGGGACGATCATGAACGGTTACGTGGCTACTCCTTCGGGTTGGGTACCTATCGCTCAGAGGACGGCACCGGCCCCGCTGCCAAGACCAGCCCCCGCCGCGGGAGCGGCGGTCCAGGCAACCCCCCCAGAGGCCATCGACCTTCCGCCCGAGCTGCCTCCCGAACCGAAGAAGTAGATGGGTCGCCGGCCAAAGGTTCCGTGCCCTTACTGCCAGCGAAATATTGACATCGATAGGTTGACCTATCACATTCGGTTGTCTCACAAGCCCGGTCCTCCATCCGGAGGCATTCGGAAAACCAGTCGCCGGGTGAGGTATTGGCGGTCGGACAACCCGACCAAGACAGATAAACCCGATTTCGTTTAGATGCTATCATGGGTAAGCGCAAGTCTCGCCGATCTCGGCATCACACGTCCGTTCTGACCGCATTGTTCGCCGTGGCTCCCGCTGCCTTCGTGCTCACGAACCCGGTCGGCGGTGCCTCGCCCATCGGTTCTCTGCTCTCGGGCGGAGGCTCTTGGCAGTCGATCCAGAACTTTGGCTGGGGTCTCGCGCAGAACGTCATGCAGAACTGGGTCAGCATCCTGATCCTGCTGCTGGTCGTCTTCGTGGCGGTCAAGGTGATCCGGCGGATGGGCCGCTCGGCTCACATCACCCGCTCACTCACGGTTTAAGTACTAGCGAGAGGTTCACCGGAGAACCATGAGGAAGCCGGCGTTCCAGGCGCGCTTTGCAGCGCTCCTGACGATGGTCGCCATGATCTCGGGCGAGTGGCGCAACCCAAAGCGGGCTCGCAAGGGTCTCTTCTCGGGTCCGCCGGGAGGCGGAGCGCCGACGGGCATGGGCGCTCAGGGAGGCGCTCAGTCGTCCAGCCCGACGCCAGGTCTAGTTTCGAACACTCCCTCTATTCATCCCGTCAAGACGGTGGGGACTCCTATCCCCATCCTGCCGGGCGGGGCGTTCTACATGTACTCCCAGATCGAGACCGCGGGTTCGTTGGCGGCGTTCACTCCCCCGGTCTCCGGGATGTGGCTCTCGTTTGTCCACGTTGGAGGCGGAGCTACCGCGGGCGGCATCAAGTACGTCTATGCGACCCCGAACACGGCGATCTTCTCCTCGCCGGCGTCCCGTGATGGTGCGGCCATTTCGATCTACGGCAACGAGACGTGGGTCACCTACCCGGTGTCGTATCAGGTCCAGGGAACCAGCATCCCGTCCAGCACTTTCGCCACGGTTGGGGGCTACTTCCAGGCGATCTTCACTGTTCAGACTACCCAGCCGGTCGGCTACCCGGACATCTCAGCGTACCGGGCAGTCGCGTATGTTGTGGCGCCTACGAGCGTGACGACCACGTCTCAGACGATCACCTTCGATGCTCAGCCCGGGGTCGCCCGAGCGTTGCTCTCGTGGGGTATCAACAGCGCGGGAACCGCCACGGCGGGCGACAACTCGGCGTACTGGTCCTACTCGGCGGGCGGGTCCTACACTCAGTACATCCCGTGTTTCAGCACGCAGAGCGGTGTCCAGATCATCCCGCTCCAGCCGGTGCCGGCGGCGAACACCTACACGATCAGCCTGGTGACGGTGACGTTCTCCGGAACGACCACGTTCTCCGGGTACGCTTGCGTTTTCTACTGAGCCGGCTCTCGGTAGGCTCCGATGGAGCGTAAGACCAACCTCTTCCACGACAACAATCTGTTCACCCAGCTAGCGCTTGCCTACTTCCGCCGCGGCCGGGACATCCGGCACAACCGCCGCGGTGCGATGAACATCCCACCGGGACCTCCAGGGAGTCCTTGGCTCGCCAATCCTCAGCCCGGCCCGGGAGGAACAGACCCGGCCTTAGATGGTTCGGGAACATTCGCCGCCGGCGTTCCCATCATAATCCCTCCGAATCGCGTCTTGATCTGTTTTGCCGCCTCGGGGTTCACCGCTACCCTGACCGGTAACTTCCGCAATGGAAAGACCATTGCCTACCCGGCGTTCTCGGGCGTGGGAGCAGCCCAGCGCTTTAGCGGTAGTGTGTTCCAGTCGGTGACGCCAAGCGCCGCTGACGCCGATATCTATTGGTTCACCGTCCCTGATGGGCCGTTTCCCCCTTTTGATTCGTTCTCCGGTGGTGTCTCCGGTGGTCTGAATGTCACAGGGGCGGTCGTAGCTCAGTCGGCCCTCGCCTCCGCCTCTCTGACCTCGGTTGATCTGCTCGATGCCGGTACCACGCCGGACGAACTTATCTTCCTAGACAGCTCGAGCCGGCTGACCTTGAGAGGCCACTCTACCACCGGTCCTCAACCGGTCTATCTGTGGTTAGGACTGGCGAGTCTCAATTTGGGAACCGTAGAAGGGACGGCTCTTTTCGGTGTGAATGCCACTACCGGACTGATAATTACCTACGCAGGAAATGCCACCTCCGGTAAGGGCATACCTGCACTTTTCGGTGCCGGCCCTCAATCCCTCTACACCAACGTTGCCCCGACGACTCTTTCCTACACTCCCCCGACGGTCGCCGGTGTCTATCGTATCTCCGGCTACCTCGACATCTTGACAGGCGGCACCATGACCGTTCAACTCAAGGTAACCTACCATGACCCCGGGGGCATCGCGAGGACGGACATACCGGTGCTGACCCAGCAAAACTCGCCGACCCTTCTTGCCGGGTCCCCTGGAGCTAACGCAACGGGTCGTTTTTGGTTCGTGATGATCATCGCCATTGACAATAGCGGGACTGCCATCACCATCGGCGACAACGCCGGGACGTACACGGCGGGAACGTACTATTGGGACCCTGTCCTTGAGCAGTTGGCCTGAGTAGGTGACGAAGGAACACCGGGCCCGCACCATCCGGGCCCCCCCTCCACCGGCGGATACGTCCGGCACGTTCGCCTCCGGTACTCCGGTCAAGATACCCCCGGGTCGTACCCTGATCGCCTATCCGAACCTCGGCTACACGGCCACCCTTACGGCCACCTATCTCACCGGTAAGACGGCTCCATACCCGCCCTTTCCGGCGGTCTATGCGAAACAGATTTTCAGTTCCGAGGTGTTTGTCTCGGTAGCTCCGAGTGCCAAGGACCCGAACATCGTCTGGTTACTCATACCTGAGGGAGAGGATTCCTTTGACTCGAACACCCGGCTGCTGGGGTTGACGGATACACCGACCGTTCTGGGGTCGGATGGAACTGCCGTAGCCCAAGACCCCTCGGGGAATCTCAAGCAGGCGGGGCATCAAACGCTCGTAGCGGCAGGCAACTATCAAGCCTCAGCCGGGGCTTCTGGTGGTTTCACTCAGACCCTGTTCACCACATCGCTACCTGTAGGTTCCAGGCTTTGGTTCACCTTGGCGATCAACGGAGCACCCTCGGTCAACGGTGACGTATACATCTACATCGAAGGAGGCACCAGCGGGTCTATGTATGCTATCTGTGGATGCAACATGAGCGTGGCGAGCTTCGTGGATATCACTACGGTCGAAGCCGGGTTGGTCTTGGTAGCCGTCAACGGTGACAACACGGGGCATTACTGTGTCTGCGCTGTTCAGGTAACTCAACCCTAATGGCGACCCTCCTTGAACCCAGGGTTCCTTGCGGTCGGTGTGGTCGACCGATCTGGACCGACTTCGGGGAGATACGCCTGGACGACCCGGTCTCCTACTTGGGGGCGTACCACCACCGCGGATGTCTGAAACTCCTCCGAGCGGGAGCGAGGCACCCCAAGGCAAGACCTATGAACCTCACCACGCCTCCTCCGGGTAATGAGCATCTTCCATCCGGTCGACTGGTTCCGGCTCTGGGAGCTTCATCAACTGGAGAAGCAGCAGACCCGGCTCCAGGCGCAGGGTCTACCCATTCCGGGATGGCTGTCCGCTAAGATCACGAGCCTTCAAGCGGACCTTAGCGGGAGTTGAACCATGGCGAAGTGCAAGTACTGCGGGGCGAAGGGCGTCAAGATCAGTCACTTCATGCGGAAGCACAAGGCCTTGATGCTGCGCAAGATGCGGGCGGGTCGGAAGAAGAGCCACCGGAAGGGTTCTTCGGGTGGTTCGGGCCGTAAGAAGGTCATCAACACGACCACCGGTGGATTCAACAAGCTCACGGTCATCCTTCACAACTGAGGCGGCTCATGCCGGAGCCCCTGGAAGCTATCCGGACCGAGCTCAAGTGGCACCGGTACATCCTGCTCGCGCTCTTGGCTGCGGTCTTGACCGGCGGAGCCATGGGCCGGCCCGTTTAAGTAGCCGGGAGGGTGTCGATAGACCATGCCGATCTCGGCTAGCGAACTCGAAACGGCGGGTGCGACCTTCGGAGCAGCCTTGGTGGGGTACATCGCCGATGCCGGGTTCGTGGTCTCGAACGCGAGCCTCGAGCATGGTGCCATCGTGGGTGCCATCGCAGCGTTCGCCGCTCTGGGCTATCATGTCGTTGCCGGGAACGTGACGACCTCCGCCCCGGCCAGTCCCCCGGCAACACCGTAGGTTCCGGTGCCGCGGGAGCGGCGGTCCAAGAGTATCCGGCTTGACTTTACCCAAGGACCGGACGGCGAGTGGCGTCAGCTAGCCTCCGAGCCCCGTATCGACACCGACCCGTTCCTCCAACAGGAGCGGTACTCACCGTTTCAAGAACGATCGCCCAAGGAACTAGCCCTGCTCCGGAAGCAACTCAACCTTCGGAACCCACCCTTCGGAGTGGACATCCAACCCGGGTTGTTCCAGGGTTACACCCTTCCCCCCGTCCCCGGAAGCATCGGTAGGTGGCGTGGTAAAGGCACCCGGAACGATCCGCACAGGTGGGTTGGTGTCTCTGAGAAGCTAGCTGCCTATGCTGCTTTGGGATTGATTGCTGTCTGGGGCCTCGAGTGCATCGAGATTGACGTCTCGAATTGGTGGGAGAATTCTGCGCTCAACCTAAGTCACGACCTCAGCTACTTCCAGCAGCTTGACGGATTGGTGGCTGGTGGTCTAGACGCCTTGGGGTTTCACGTCACCAGGGATAGGGGGGGCAACCCGACCGCGGTAAGTCCGAGGACGCCTCAGACCTTCTGGTCTTGGGTGTTGACTCAAGCCATGATCCAAGGCAACGATATCGAGACCGCTGCGAGTACGGTCAACGGCTTGTCTACGGGGCTTCCTCCTGGGCAGGCCCCAGGCACGAATCAGTTGCCTCCTGTAACACCTCCTCCCGGATATTTACCTACCCCACCTCCTTCTCTCGTTCTAACTCCGTCTCCTGAACAGGTCCAACAGGCGCAGACTGAACTAGCGCAGAGACAGCAGGCCGAAGAGGCTAGGAAACAAACCGAACAGGCAGCCAAGAAACGGGAGGCGCAACAGAGACTCCGTCAGATAGCCGGCCCGGCTTGAGTATGCCCGACTGGGACCAACTACGGCGCAACCTCATCTACGGAGCCCTGCACCGGCCCGCGCAGGCTCTCCGGTGGATGGGAGACCTCTTCCATGAGGAGGCGGAACCCATTGGGAAGGCACTTTTAGAGGCCTCAGACGCGTTGGAGGCCGCCGGATTGACCTTTGAGCCATTCAACCCACCGATCATAGCTCCTACGCCCCACCGGGCACCTACCCCTACGCCTACACCCACTCCTACTCCTACAGGGCCCGTGTACTGCCTTCCGTGGGTCTTTACACCCGACCCGACCACCGATCTTCAGAAGTTCGCTGGCTACAAGGGTCATTGGACCCCTGTACGTATCCAGAATACCCCTGCTGCGGGTCCGGTGCCCTGTGTACCCCCTCCCGGGGCCCAACAGGGAGACGGGTGGGGACCCGGATACTGGACCGTTACCTACGCCGGGGTCTGACCGCGTCTCGGCCCCCTATAGAGAGGTAACTGTCTGCCATTACCCGGGAGGTTCGGGTGGGTGAAAACGATACCATTGCCTACCCGGTGTCCTCCGCAGACTCAGGGTCAGCAGGACTTCCTGCCTGTGGGGCCCCCTGGTGACGCCAACCACGTCCGCCCCGAAGTATCCATGTGCGAAAGCGGCCTGTAAACACTGATCGGATACGGATAGGATGTCCGCAGTTAGGGCAAGTGATCGTTTGAGCGGGGTAGGTCGTTTTCCACTCATAGACCGGTTTCCGAGGCATTCAGGGCAACCAACCCCACCCGCACCCCGAACACGCGCTCACGGCTCCGAGGGGGTAGGTGGTTGCGGTCCAGGCGTTGAGCTTGCTATCCCACGATCCGACGGGGGTGTAGGTTCCCCGGAGTTCGATGATCCGCACAGTTCGTCCACAGCGGCGACAGGTGGGTCCTGCTCGAGATTCCGAACGAACCTCAGTGCTTCTTCGGCCCATGCCACCCTCCGGTCGCGCCGGTCCTGCTCGGTCGCCAGGTTTCCACCTCGTCATACGGGGGGACCCTCCAACAGAGCCCCCTTCACCTTCGCGTGCTTCCCAGCCCGACAGTTCGACAGGATGCGCTTCCCCGCAGCCTTGGCCGCCCGCTTACAGGCAGGGCAGAGCGAGTTGTAGTCGTTGTACGCCTGGATCGCCTCGGTAAAGCCCATCTAAGCCAACTCCTGCCAACGGGTGAACTCGTACTTGTGTCCCAACTCCCATGCCTCCGTAGGTATCTCCGCGCCCGGTAGGGTCTCCCGGGTCGTCTTACCTACCTGCCTCTTGGCCCGCCAATAAGGAGTGTCCACGTTCTGGATACCCTTGGCCTCAGCCTCCTTGACCCCAGCTTCGTTGAAGTTCCGGTCGTGGACCAGGGTGACCCTCCGAGTCCCCTGCGGCTTGATCGTCACACGCCAGTGGTCCATCCGCTTTCGACAGGTGTAGATGGATTCCCCCAACCGGTCCGACCGGACCCACCGGGTTCGGACGACGGTCTCCCCGGCGACCCGATAGAGTTCTTGGTGCCAACCGAGAGCATCCACGAGCCGGACCCACCAGGGAGCCCTCCGCCGCCGCCCGCAGAAGTACCGGTTGCCGCCGGGGATGGGTGTACCTATCATACACTACCTTTTTCGCGGCAGAAGTCACAGACATCTCTCACAGACATATACGGCATAGCGTGGGAGATGTTAGTTGAGACGTTACTAGCCCAACTAGTGAACTCTATGAATCGGCCGCAGACATCGCAACGGCGCTCTAGGAAAATCAACCCCCGTCCTCCTCGAGGTCCCGCTGATGCTCCTGCCACGCCGCCACGTTCTTGGCCTCCACCCACGCTGTTTCTTCGTCCAACTCGCAATCGTCACATAGGTCCCGAGTAGGGTCCCATTGATACTTCTGGGGGGTAGTTCGTCCCAAGGGACCGTGGCAGCGTTCGCAAGATCTCCGGGCTAAGAGATCGGCTACTAGGGTGGCAAGCCCTTCTTCGGTCACGGGACCCTCAGAGGAACCAGCAACAGGTTCCAAGCATAGGAGTAGAACGACAGGGTCGTGCCGACAGCCGCTAGGATCGCCATGTCCCACCACCCCTCCTCCGCCTTCATCCGCCGTTCCGAGGGGGTCATGGCTTGAATAGGTGGTCGTGGGCATCGAAATGAACGATTCCATCGTTGCCAGTATCCCACCGGCAAACACAATCCGAACCGCAAGACGGGCATCTGACTCCACATAGGTGTCTGTAGAGCATCACCCCAGTAAACCATCTTGCTCGCGTTCTCGGCTTGGTTCGGATGTCAACCCTCCTCCTAATCTCCTCGACCACCGCCGCTCGGATGACGTTCGTGTTGGCCCGAATGTTCGAGGTCCCGAGGTCGGGGTCGGGGGTCACGCCCAACACCTCGGCGGGCAGGGGTCGTCCGGGTCTCCTTCATGGTCGATTCCGCCGCCTTCCTCGTTACAACACGGACACGGAGGTTCCGGGTCCAAAGTGGCCGGGTCGTTGTCGGGTATGTATCCTAGGTTGGCACATTCCCAACACCACCATCGGTCGGATTCGCTCATCCGCACACCGCCCGGTGGACCGCTTCGGCAAGGGGACGGGGGATCATAGATCGGGCCCGTGTATGCCCGGCGAAGGTGTCTGAGGTGATACCCCGCCGCCGAAGCATCTCAAGGAATTCCGCCTTCTTTTCCGGCTCAAGATTCGAGGGACGCCGCCCGAACTTACGCCACCAACGACTCGGAGGGTTCATCAACCCGAACTCAAGGTCCGTCCAACACCAACGACCGGCCCACCCCAAAGACGGGCGGCCGAACTCTTGAGAAATGCGCTGAACCGACCCGGCCACATTCTCAACTACAAAGTGCCTGGCCGATCGGGCCACCTCAAAGGCCGGGCGGACGGTTTCCATGCCTATCTCCGGCCGCGGACCTGTTTTGCCGGGCCACTTCTTTCGTAGGTTGGTGAGGGTACTGAACTCCGTACACGGAGGGCTTGCCCACACGAAGTCCCACGGGTACTCCCGGACCCACCTTGGCAGCTTCCGTACGTCGCACCGTATCTCCGCCGGCGATCGGGGGTCGATGTCCACCCCCACGACCCGGTGGCCTCTCAGGCAGTCCCGGAACGGTTGGGTGGCCGAGCCGGTGCCCATGAACAGGTCGAGGACGTTCATGCCAGCCTCACATTGAAACACGCGTCCTGCTCGCGGGATCGGGCGCATGCACGCTCGCACACCAGCTCGCAGGTGTGGTCGCCCAGGTTCGGCACGT
>Ga0187784_10004830_pt1 | contig 10920 bp, 5 predicted proteins | sample 1015_SJ02_MP15_2_FD_132964 | JGI IMG/M metagenome (GOLD analysis project Ga0187784, IMG submission 132964) | Tropical peat soil microbial communities from peatlands in Department of Meta, Colombia - 1015_SJ02_MP15_20_MG | ecosystem: Environmental > Terrestrial > Soil > Wetlands > Peat | place... | reverse complement strand
CTCACCAGTACGGCCATAGCATACTCGGATCCGACGAGTACCTCCCGTCGGGTTGGTATACGCTAGAAGTGCTGCTCAGTGGCTACAATCCGGTGGTGGAACAGATCGACCTCACCGGCAGTGCCCCGATAGCTCCGAGCATCACTCTGACCCCGAACTGGTCGACGGGAGCATACACTCCCGATTGGGCCTTCAGTAACCAGGATCTTGCGAACTTGTCGGTCTCCCCGACGAACACCGTGCCCAACGGTCTAGGCACATCGGGGAGTCCGTATGTCATTTCCGCACCTGCTCCGAATGTGGGTACGGTCGGAGGAGTCGTCTTGGGTCAGCCCGGCTCGGTCTCCTGGCTCTTCTCGAATGTGAACGATTACCTGTTCACGCAGTGGATCGGCGCGTACGTGAACAGCACGACGGCCGTCACTCAGTTCAACCCGGCTCCGTCGTTCCCAATGGCCTACCCGTCTTGGCAGTTGTATGAGTTCGCGACCTTCAACGTGCCTTCCACCGACGGCTTCCAGTACTACTTGTTGAACACCCAGAACCTCGCAGTCATCGGCGCGACCGACATCTATGCGTTCGGGAACAGCGAGGCGACGACCATCTACAGCTTCGTGGTCAACAACGGCGTGAATGACCTGGTCGCGGACAACACGTTCGAAGTCTCGAACCGGGGTCTCGATTTCACGGGTGGCGGGACAACAGGCGCGCCCACAGTCAATGGCCAGGTGGTCACGCGAACGCTGTACCCCACGCGCAACGTCGTTTGGGGCAACACCTTCGTACCGGATCCGCAGACCTCTTACACGGGGCTCGAACCTTTCACAACCCAGGATACACTGACGATTGGGGAATCCTACGATCGCGTCTACAACAACGACTTTTCCGCGGCCCTGGGCGATAACGCATCGGCCAACGCTGGGGCCAGCGATCTGAACTGGTGGAACGCGACCTGCGTAGCCGGTTACCATAACCCGCTCTCCTCGGGGTACTATCCCGGGACAACGGTCTGTGAGCCGCTCAGCTACTCGCAGACGTTGGATGGATTCACGATGTCCGGCAGCATCGCGGGCTCGTACTACCAGGGTGGCAACGACTGGGCGGTCTATGGTAACAATCCGAACCCGTACGCGAACATTCCGGTCAAGATCCGTTTGACGTCGGAAACCGGGACCGCGGAGATCGGCGCTGCAGCGAGCGGTGCCACCTACAGTGAAGCAGGCGACTACGCCCCCCTGATCACGACGACGGTCTACGATCCGAATTTCGCGGAGACCGGGCTGCCCCTCTCGACCACGGCGACCGAGTTCCAAGCCGCGGTGTATAGTGGCTCGACGGAGGTCGCGTTCAATGAAACGCAGACCACCACGCCGACGGCCAGCTGCTCGGGCGACCCATGCCTCGACTTCTACCTGCCGAACGGCACCTACACTGCCCATGCATACAGTAGTGCGGCGGAGGCGGCCAATCCGGCGACGTCGAGCTTCTCGATCGCGGGAGCTCCGGTCGGCCTGGTCAGTCCGATCTTCACGTTCGGACCCTCGTATGCGGTGACCTTCACCGAGACGGGACTCGTGAGTGGGACGAGCTGGACCGAGACCGTGTCGGGACAACTGGCGGTCACGAGCACGTCGACCACTCACGTCTTCAGCCTGGAGAACGGCGCCTACACTTACCAGACGTCGCCCGTGCCCTCGGGCTACACGACGACGAGCTCGGGCTACTCGGGTGGATTCACGGTAAGTAGCGCTACGCTGGGCGAGAGCGTGCCTTTCTACCCGGTGCTCACACCACCCGCCGCTCCGACGGTCAGTGCCACATCACTCGATTCAGACCAAGCGCTGACCGTGTCCGGGACAATCCCCTCGACGGGAGTCCCGACCTACTCGTGGTACTGGCTGGAGTCGGTAAACGGCGGCGCGTACGCGGCCGCATCTCAGTGTGCGACCCCCTCCGGCTCCGGCGCATCGGGTGGCGCCTCCGAATCCTGCGTAATTGCTGGGGGCAGCCTGACCCCGTCAGACACGTACGCGTTCGAGTTACAGGTAACGGACAGTGCCTATTCGGCGGAGATTCAGACCTCGCCCGCTTCGCCGACGGTATCGGTCGGTGCGGCGCTGGCGGCGCCGGGAACTCCGACCGTGAGCTCCACGTCGCTCGATGTCGACCAGTCGCTGACCGTGACCGGGTCGATTCCGACCTCGGGAACGGCTCCGTACTCCTGGCAGTGGCTGGTGTCGGTTAACGGCGTGGCGTACACAGACTCGGCGTTCTGCGCGATCAACAGCGGATCCGGTGCTTCGGCCGGCGCGACGGTAACGTGCTCGATCGCCGGGAACACGCTCACGGCGGGCGACATGTACGCGTTCGAGTTGAAGGTCACGGACAGTGCGTCGGCCCCCGAGGTGAGCACCTCGCCGGCGTCGCCGACGGTCAGCGTGGCAACGCAGCTCACCTCACCCGGGGCGCCCTCGGTGAGCGCGACCGCGCTCGACAACGACCAGGTGCTCACGGTGACCGGGACGATTCCGACCTCTGGCACGGCTCCGTTCGCCTGGCAGTGGCTGGTCTCGGTGAACGGAGGCGGCTTCGGTGACGCGACCCAGTGCGGGACCCCGAGCGGTTCGGACGCGGCTGGTGGCACGACGGTAACCTGCACCATCTCTTCCGGCACACTGAACGGCGGGAGCACGTACGCGTTCGAGCTCCAGGTGACGGACAGTGCGTCCAACCCCGAGGTCGAGACCTCGCCCTCGTCGGCGACCGTGTCGGTCGCGACCGCGTTGGCGGCCCCGAACGCACCTTCGGTGAGCTCGACCGCGCTCGATGTGGACCAAGCTCTCACGGTCACGGATGCGATCCCCACGACGGGCACGCCAACGTACTCCTGGCAGTGGCTGGTCTCGGTGAATGGGGGCGGGTCGGGCGACGCGACGCAGTGCGCGGTCCCGAGCGGCGCCGGAGTGGCGGCGGGCGAAACAGAAACTTGCAACATCGCGGCCGACAGCCTGAGCGTCGGGAGCACCTACGCGTTCGAACTGACCGTCACCGATAGCGCGACTGTCCCGGAGACCGCAACCTCGTCGGCGTCCTCGACGGTAAGCGTCGTGACGGCGCTGACGGCACCCTCGACTCCCTCGGTCAGCACGACGGTCCTCGACTCCGACCAGGCGCTGACGGTGAGCTCGACGCTCGCCACGACTGGGACATCGCCGTACGCGTGGCAATGGCTCGTGTCGGTGGACGGCGGAGCATTCTCCCCCGCAACGCAGTGCGCGGTCAACGGCAACTCGGGCGCGTCGGGCGGAGCGACCGAGACGTGCTCGATCGCCGGTGGAACGTTGAGCGGTGGCCACACCTACAACTTCGAGCTCAAGGTGACGGACGACGCCACTCAGGCGGAGCACACCACCTCAGCGAGCTCCGCGACCGTGTCGGTTGCTACGGCCTTGACGGCCCCGAGCTCCCCGACAGTAAGCGCGACGGCGCTGGATCTCAATCAACCACTGACGGTGACGGACGCGATTCCGACGACCGGAACGGCGCCGTACGCATGGACGTGGTTGATGTCGACGAACGGCGGCTCGTACAGCACCGCGACGGTGTGTGCGGTGGACACGGGAGCGGGAGCGGGCGCGGGCCAAGAGGTGACGTGCTCGATTGCCGGCAGCGCGTTGACGAAGGGCGACACGTACAACTTCGAGCTGAAAGTGACGGACAGCGCGGCGACACCCGAGACGATGACGTCATCGGCGTCGTCGATCGTGACCGTCTCCTCGACGCTGGCGGCGCCGGGGAGGCCGACGGTGAACCGGCCGGCGCTAGACGCGAACCAGGTGGAGACGGTGACCGGAAAGCTCCCGAGCTCGGGGACGGCCCCGTACTCCTGGCAGTGGCTGATATCGACGAACGGAGGAGCGTTCACCGACGCGACGTGCACGATGCCGAGCGGAAGCGGTGGATCGGCGAGCGAGACGGTGACCTGCGCGGTCCCGGCGAACACGCTGGTCGGCGGCAACTACTACACGTTCGAGCTTCAGGTGACGGACAGCGCGACGACTCCCGAGACGACGACGTCGGCCCAGAACCTGCAGACGGTGACGGTCTCTTCCGCCCTAGCGCCGGCGGCGACGCCCAGTGTCAGCGCGACGGCCTTGGACGTGAACCAAGCGTTGACGGTGTCGAGTACGATCCCGACGAGCGGCACGGTCCCCGACTCGTATGAGTGGTTGTGGTCGATCAACGGCAGGTCGTATAGCGAGGCGAGCTCCTGCGCAGTGGCGACCGGTTCGGGAGTCGCGGGCGGCACCCCCGAAACATGCTCGATAGCGGCGAGCGCGCTCCATGCGGGCGACACGTACGCCTTCGAGCTGAGGGTGAGGGACAGCGCGACCTCGACGGCGACCACCTATTCGGCGGCGTCGAGCACGGTGGCGGTCTCGAAGGAGCTGACGGCGCCCTCGGCGCCGAGCGTGAGCTCGACGCGGCTGGTCGTGAGCCAGACGTTGACGGTGACGGGCACCCTCCCGACGACGGGGTCGGCGCCGTATGCGTGGCAGTGGCTGGTATCGGTGAACGGAGGCGCGTATGTGGACGCGACGCAGTGTTCCGCGAACAGCGGGACCGGCGACGCGGCCGGAGCGCACGTAACGTGCACGATTGCCGGAGGAACGCTCACGGTGGGGGACACGTATTCGTTCGAGCTCAAGGTGACGGACAGTGCGACGGTCGCGGAGACGGCAACCTCGGCGGCATCGCGGACCGTGACGGTGGTGAGCAGCTAGGCCCCGCGATCGGAGCCCGCTCCCGAGCCGGGTCGATGGGCCCAACCCCTTCCTTCATGTCCCGCCTCAGCGAAAGGGCCATCACCGAACCCATTACGCCTCTCACTAAACAGGTTATACGGGCCCGCCGGGATTCGAACCCGGGTTTGAGGCTCCGGAGGCCTCCGTGATATCCAAGCTATACTACGGGCCCACTTTGGACATCATGCCGCGAGACACCGGACCTTTTCGCTCTTTGCGGGCGTCCCCGCCCGCCCGGTGGGACGAGTCCAAGATCCTCCGAGGCCCCATGCCATTCGACCTGAAGGGGGGAAGGCGGGTCGCTTGACCCGGGGTTAGTAAATTGCACTTGACTTCGGACTCTTCAACGAGGGGATGGGTTCTTTTACTTTCGAGCGTGGGAATGATTGGCTCGGAGGATTCGGCGGAATCGGCCTTTCTGAATGGACTCAAATCCCAGCTCGGGAAGAGGGTCCAGATCTGGTACAACGTGGAGTTGTCCGAAAGCGGCGCAGGACGAGAAACCGTCGAGGGGCGCCTCGACAGCGTGAAGGTTGAGGCAGTCCTCACGGAGTCGCGGCTCATCCACCCCTCTCTTATCGATGACCATGCGACTCGAACCGCTTCGGTCGACTCGATCCGAGGCTACCATGAACTGGATCAACGGACAGGCTCGGTCACACGAACGGTGGTTCGGCCGAAGCGCTCGGATGTCTGAGGAAGGCACCCACTTCGACCTGTCAACAGCTGCGTCGAGTTCGATCCGGGCCTCATCGACGGGGTAGCCCTAGCCACACGCCCCCAAGGCCGACGTTCGCCCGAGACGGCCCCTCGACCTGCAGCGGATTGCCGGTTCAACGGTATCCGAGTGTGACCCTGGCACGTGTGTTTGGGCCGCGGTTCAAACTTCAGCCCGCCCGCCATCAGCGCGACCGAACTCCCTGGGGGACGATCCCGCCGTTCGTTTACCGTGGGCCGAGGAAGGCCGACGGGCCGAAAGGACCTGTGACCGGCCGGCGGGTCGCATTGACGCATGCCGGTAAAACGAATATTACGGCGTCTTAATATAAGGTGTCAAGATATATCTCGGCAGTTCCCGAGGCACTCCCCCGTGTCCGCAGCCGTCTCCCGCCCGTCCAGCCGCTCTCTCGCGCCGTCGGATGCCTGGGGGCCCGACGCGCCGTGGACCGTCTTGCGGGATGCTTACTACCGTGTGATGAAGCAGCGCGCCGGGATTCTCCGACGTTTCGGGCTCTCGCTGTCGGAGTACGCGGCGCTTCGGCTGTGCGCCGAGGAACCCTCGATGCTTTCGGAGATCGCGGACGTGGCCGGTGTCACGTCTGCGGGCGCGACCGATATCGTCGACCGTCTGGAGGCCCGCCGGCTCGTCCGAAGGGTGTCGGACTCGAAGGACCGTAGAGCGGTACGTGTGACTTTGACTCCATCGGGAAGCCGATTGTTCCGGATGGCCCAATCGACCCAACGTGCGATGTTTCGCGAGCTCAGCCGATCGCTTTCACCGTCTGATCGGGAGGCGCTGGTGATTGGGCTCTCTTCGCTGATCCGGGCGCTCGCATCCCGCGAGACCTAGAAAGGGGGAGAGCGGCGCGATGGAGTACAAGTGGACCGTCCTCTCCAACACCACCCTGGGCGCCTTGATGGCCGCCATTAACGGGACGATCATCTTGATCTCCTTGCCCGTGATTTTCCGGGGCCTCAACGTTAACCCCTTCCTTCCATCGAACCTGACGCTCCTCATCTGGATCTTGATGGGGTACGGGGTCGTAACCGCGACCCTCCTCGTCACCGTCGGGCGCATCTCGGACATGTACGGGCGCGCCCGGATGTACAACCTTGGCTTTGCGATCTTCGCGGTCGGATCGGTGCTGCTGTTCCTCACGCCGAATTCAGGAACCGTGGGGGCCTGGGAACTGGTCGGATTCCGGATCGTACAGGGCGTGGGCGGAGCGTTCCTTTTTGCGAATTCGGCGGCCCTCATCACCGACGCGTTCCCCCACTCCGAACGGGGGAAGGCCCTCGGAATCAACCAGGTGGCCGCGTTGGGGGGCTCGGTCGTTGGGTTGGTCCTCGGTGGCGTGCTCGCCGGGATTGGGGATGTCCACCTCGGCCCGATCGTGATCCCCACGTGGCGGATCATCTTCCTCGCGAGCGTGCCGGTGGCCATCGCCGGGACCCTCTGGGCCTACCTCAAGCTCCACGACATCGGCACGATCCGGCAGGGACAGAAGATCGATTACGTCGGGAATGCAACCTTCGGAGTCGGACTCACCGTGCTCCTCATCGCCGTGACCTACGGCCTTCTACCCTACGGAGGACAGTCGATGGGTTGGTCCAGTCCCTGGGTCTGGTCCGGGATCGGCGTCGGTGTCGCCCTGCTCGTGGCGTTCCTCCTCGTCGAGATTCGCGTGAAGGATCCGATGTTCCGTCTCGGCCTGTTCCGGATCCGTGCGTTCGCTGCGGGGAACCTCGCAGGCCTGCTCGGATCGATCGCCCGCGGAGGCGTGATGTTCATGTTGATCATCTGGTTCCAGGGAATCTGGCTTCCCCTTCACGGGTACTCATTCTCCCAGACCCCGTTCTGGGCAGGAATCTACCTCCTGCCGATGATGGGCGGGTTCGTCGTGATGGGACCTCTGAGCGGGTGGCTCTCCGACCGGTTTGGTGCTCGATACCTCGCGAGCGCCGGAATGGGGGTCACGTCGGCGGGGTTCGTCCTCTTCTTGTTCCTTCCGTACAGCTTCCCGTACTGGCAGATGGGTTCTCTGCTCTTCGTTCAAGGCTGCGGAATGGGGATGTTCGCGGCTCCGAACACCGCGGCGATCATGAATTCCGTCCCCGCGGAGCACCGGGGGGCGGCCTCCGGCATGCGCGCGACGCTCCAAAACGCCGGCATGCAGCTCTCTCTCGCGGTCTTCTTCACGATTGTCCTGGTCGGGCTCGCGAGCGGGCTGTCCGGCTCCGTTGCCGGCGCCCTTGGCTCCGCCGGTGTGCCGTCCACCGCCTCCTCGGTGCTGAGCAAGATGGTCGCGAACGACCCCTCCGGAGCCCTGTTCGGAGCGTTCCTCGGCCAGAACCCGATGGCCCTGTACATCTCCGCCCTACCTCCGGCGCTTTCGAGCCAGATCAGCCCGGCGGTCCTGGCCACCCTGACGTCTCGGCAGTTCTTCCCGAATGCCGTCGCGCCGGCCTTCCTTCGTGGCATCGACACCGCGTTCGAGATCTCCGCGATCCTGACGGCGGTGGCCGCGATCGTTTCCCTGTTGCGCGGCGGACGATACATCCACGAACTCCACGCACCCGTCCCCCGTGAAGGACCGGCGCCCTCCGCCGCTGCAGTCGATCCCCCTAGCGTGGCCTCGCCCGCAATCGGTCCCCGGTGAGCCTCGCCCCCCCAACACGCCCGCCATCGGCGTCGGAGCAACGCGGGCCGAGTCTGTGACACTGCTTCTGAGATCCTCTGGGCTCGGTCCCTCCGGCCTGGTTTCGGTCGGCCGAGTCCGAACCCAACCTGAACGAACGTCTCCCAGGACTGAGGCCAGGGTCCGGGGGGAGGTCTTCCGAATATAGTACCGCGTTTTCCCACCTCCATGCCAACGGACTCCGCTTCACCGCAGACTCGCGCGCGACTCGCCCAATCGGTCCTGAAGAACAACCTACGACTCCGCGCCGGCGAGCGAGTGATCATCGAGGCCTGGACGCATACCCTACCTTGGGCGGTCGCGTTCGCCCGGGAAGCTCGACGGATGGGTGCCTATCCGCTCATCCCCTACGATGACGAGGCCGCGTACTGGGACGCGGTCGAGGATCGAGAGTACGATGTTCTTGGGAAGGCCGCAGCTCACGAATGGGGGGCGCTCGCGAACACCGATGTGTACATCCACATGTGGGGCCCGGGCGATCGCGTTCGGATGAATGCCCTGCCCGGAAAGGTTTCCAGTCGACTGTTCGCCTTCAACGAGGATTGGTATTCGACCGCCCGCAAGGCCGGAGTCCGCGGAGCCCGCCTGGAGCTCGGCCGTCCGTATCCGAATCTTTCCGAGGCGTATGGCGTCGACATTTCGGCATGGACCGACCAGCTCGTCCGGGGGACGATGGTCTCTCCGGACGCACTTGCACGATCGGCGACCCGAGTGGCCCAGACCCTCGCGCGTGGACGGAAGCTGAGAATCCGCAACGACGACGGGACCGATCTCACGCTCGGACTTGCGGGACGCGCCCCACGCACGTACGTTGGGCGACCGGTCACGGCCGATCGGAAGCGGCCATTCGATATCTTGGCGAGTATCCCCTCCGGTGCGGTGCGCGTCGCACTCGACGAAAGCGTCGCCGAGGGGCTGATCGTCGCAAACCGCACGTGCTACTACGACGATGGAAAGGCGACCGGTGCAGTGTTCCGCTTCCATGATGGGAAGTTGACGAGCGCGGACTTCGACCGGGGAGGAAATCGGTTCCACAAACCGTTCAAGACCGGGGGAAAGGGTCGGGACCGACCGGGATTCCTCGCCATCGGATTGAACCCGGAACTCCATGACACGCCCCAGTTGGAAGATATCGAACGTGGAGCGGTCATGGTCTCCGTCGGCGGGAATCGGAACCTCGGGGGCAAGAACGCCTCCGGCTTCTTTGGCTGGGCGATCAACGCCGGAAGTACCGTCGAGGTCGACGGCCGCAGGCTCTCCCTGAGCGCCTAGCGGCCGAACCAGGAGACAGGGGCAGCAGCCCCTCTCCCCTCTCGAGCCGCGGACGTCGAAGACTCCCCGGTACGACGCGATCCTCCTGCCCACTCAAGTAGACGCTGAGCTCAGGGTGTCGAGGTCTCCAGTGAAGAATGCACTGAAGAGCCGACTGCGCGCGTCCGACCATCCCTCCTTCGGTACGTGGATCTCCTCCTCGTCGCCCGTTTGCGTCGATGCGTTGAGAGAGATGGGGTTCGACTGGCTCATGATCGACACCGAGCATTCCCCGGTGAATCCCGAGACCCTCGCCGCGATGATCGCGACCGTGGGGGATACCGGCGTCACACCCCTTGTCCGCGTGGGCAACGTCGACCAATACCTCATCAAGCAGGCCCTCGACTCAGGGGCACAGGGGATCCTCGTGCCGCTCGTCAGTACGGAGGCTCAGGCCCGGACGGTGGTCTCGTTTGCGAAATACCCCCCCGACGGCGTCCGGGGAGCGGCCGCCGCAGCCGCCTCCCGTTACGGGCGGGACCTTGCGTCCTATCTGCGGAGCGCCAACGCCGAGACGATCGTGGGTGTTCAAATCGAAACGCGCGAGGCGCTCGAGAACCTCGAGGCGATCGCGAGAGTTCCCGGCGTCGATCTGCTCTTCGTCGGCCCCACGGACTTGACGCTGAGCCTTGGACTGCTCGACGATCGGAAGAATCCCCGCGTGGCGGAGGCGATGCGGAACGTCGTCGGAGTTTGTACCTCGCATGGCAAGGTTCCCGGAACCCTCGTGATCGACGCCGACGAGAAACGTCGAGCTGTCGAACTCGGCTTCCGCTTCATCTCCCTCGCATCGGACGTTCGGTTTCTCCTCGAGGGCGCAAAGGCGTTCTTGGGATACTGAAGCCGTTTCCGAGAGATTCCCCGCTTCTCCCGGGGTTCGGATGCTTCGTTGGACCTAGCGTTCTCGCCGGCCTCTCTTCGAGGCTGCACGATAATCTCGCTCGAGCGCCCGTCCGAAGTTCCTCCAGAGCGCCTTCAGTTCCCGCACGAGCTGGGGCTTCGGAGGGTTCCGCCCGCCGAGGGGGGTCGGTCGCCTCCGTCCCCGGAACGAAAGCCCAGTCCGTCCGTCGGGAAGAACGTGCAGTCTGTAGTCGATGGTCCATTCTCGGTGGGTTCCGACAATGTCCGCGTGCCAGTGATCCGGTGGGGATAGGGTAACGACATCGTGACTCCAGACCCACCCTACCGGTTCGTCGTACAGGTCCTCGAAGATCACGCGACGTGCCGAGCGACTTAGGACCCTTCGAGTGTAGTTTTCCTTCTCGAGGCGGGGGTCTTCGGGAGAATAGTCGGTGCACCAGCGAAAAACATACGGTAGCGGGGCCTGGAACGTCGAGCGGAACTCGTAGGTCGTAGCAGTCGGTTTCCTCGGCATGGAATCCTCG
>Ga0187784_10004828_pt1 | contig 10921 bp, 10 predicted proteins | sample 1015_SJ02_MP15_2_FD_132964 | JGI IMG/M metagenome (GOLD analysis project Ga0187784, IMG submission 132964) | Tropical peat soil microbial communities from peatlands in Department of Meta, Colombia - 1015_SJ02_MP15_20_MG | ecosystem: Environmental > Terrestrial > Soil > Wetlands > Peat | place... | reverse complement strand
AGCAAGCGGCAGCACGAGGCGCGCAAGCATCAGAAGTCCATCGAGCTCAAGGAAGTGAAGATGCGGCCCAGGACTTCCTTGCACGATTTTGAAACTAAACGGAACAAGGTTATCGAGTTCCTGCGCGAGGGGGCCAAAGTGAAGGTCACGATCATGTTCCGTGGCCGAGAAATGGCTCACCGGGACCTGGGGTTCAAAATGATGGAACGGTTGGCGGAAGAAGTGAGCGAGGTGGGCATGGTGGAGACTCGGCCGAAGATCGAAGGGCCGAATCTCTCGACGATTATTGCCGCCAGGAAGGCGCCGGGAAAGGGTGCGCCTCCCCAGGCTCCACGGCCTGCGGCGGGGACGACCCCGGCAACCATCAGGAAGCCTCAGCCTAAGCCGGCTTCGGCGCCTGTAGCTGCTGCCCCCCCGCCACCCGCTCCCGAACCATCACAGGGAGAATCTGGAGGATAGCTCAGCGTCGAGTTTACCTCGCCAGACTAGGGTTGCAGGCTAGGTCGGGGGGGGGAGAAAACCGGAGGATAGAATTGCCAAAGCCCAAGAAGATCAAGCTGAAGTTGAAGACCCATAAGGGTGCGCAAAAGCGTTTCAAACTGACCGCCACCGGCAAGGTGGAGCGCCGGCACGCTTTTGCGCGCCACATCCTGACTTCTAAGGCTAGCAAGCGCAAGCGGAGATTGGGCCAGTCGGTCATCGTTTCCCCTGCGAATGCTTCTGCTATTCGGGCCATGTTGCCCTACGCCTAGGGAACAGGGAACAGGTGACAGGGAACAGGGAATAGGTGACGCGGAGCGGGGAGAAGGAAACAGGGAATAGAAAGTAAATGGCAGCTTTTGTTCCCTGTTCCCTGTTCCCTATTCCCCCAGGAGCGGGAAGGCCAACGGCTGGGTGCCTTCATCCCGCACAGCGGGACATAGCCGCCCTGAACTAAATCGAAAGGAGCAAACCCATGCCTCGAGTCAAGCGCGGCACCGTGCGCCGCGCCAATCGCAAGAAACTCGCCAAGCTCACCAAAGGCTATTTTCTCAACAAGAGCAAGCTTTACAGGTTCATGAAGGAGGCTGCCGACAAGGCAGGTCGCTACGCTTACCGTGGGCGGCGGCAGCGGAAGCGCGATTTCCGCCGGCTTTGGATCATTCGCATCGGGGCCGCGGCGCGCGCCCATGACCTGACTTACAGCCAGTTCATCCATGGGTTGAAAAAGCTGAGTGTGGAGCTTGATCGCAAGATGCTGGCCGAATTGGCAGTGAACGATCGGGCCGGTTTTGCCGAGCTGGCAGGTAGAGTGAAACAGGCCGCGGCCGCGACTTAGCCATGACCATTTACGACAAAATCGGAAAGACTCTTCAACAACTGGGCATCTCTGACGCGCAAGGTGTGGAGTCGCTTTTCGCTGAACTACGCAAGGCGGCTGAACAGGAACGCGCGGAATTGGTCTCCCGTGGCGCACCCAATCAACCTCAACGTGAGAGGCTTTGCAAGGCGCTCCGCGACAGGTGGCTGGCACGCAAGGGCGGGTTTCTGTCGCAGGTTGATGAAAACTGGTTGAAGCCCTCGAGCAGGGACTTGAAGCCTGCGGTGGGAAGACAATTCAATGAGCTTCGTCGTTTCGCTGCCGGCCTGGAGTTCGAAAAGCTGGTTGAGGCATTGCCCCTTCAACAAGAACCCAGCCAGCAGGAGGAATTACCCCTTGGCTCTGTCGCTGCCCGACCGGCGCCACGGGATCTCACGCTTCCCGGCTTGCGCCGTCCACTCGGATCCATTCACCCCGTCACCCGGATGCAACGCGAAATCGAGGACATCTTCCTCCGCCTGGGTTTTTGGATCGAGAGCGGCCCGGAGATCGAGAGTACTTACTATAACTTCGACGCCCTCAACATCCCGGAAACTCATCCGTCGCGGGACGACTGGGACACACTCTATATCGATTCGAAGACGGTCTTGAGGACTCATACTTCGCCGGTACAGATACGCGCCATGGAGAAGTATGGGGCGCCGCTTTATATCATTATCCCCGGCAAGTGCTACCGGCACGATAACCCCGATTCCACCCACTCCCCCATGTTTCACCAGATCGAGGGGTTGGCCATTGACAAGGACATTACTTTTGCGGACCTGAAAGGCACGCTGGATTTTTTCGCCAAGATGCTCTTCGGTGAGAAAGTTCGCACCCGCTTCCAGCCGAGCTTCTTTCCCTTCACCGAGCCGAGCGGCGAAGTGGCCGTCAGTTGCTTTGTCTGCGATGGACAGGGCTGCCGGGTTTGCAAAGAAAGTGGATGGATCGAGCTGATGGGCTGCGGCATGGTTCACCCGCAGGTGCTGCGCAACGGAGGCATCGACCCGGACAAGTACTGCGGATGGGCCTTCGGACTCGGTGTCGATCGCTTCGCCATGGTGAAGCACGACATCCATGACATTCAGCTCTTTTTCCAGGGCGACGTTCGATTCCTGGAGCAATTTTGAGAGAAGGATTCAGGATTCGGGATTCAGGATTCGGGGCGCTCGTGCCTGACCAGCCTTACCCTCTCCCTTGGGGGGAGGGTGGACCGCGACGGCATTCGGGGCGCTCGTGCCTGACCAACCAGCCCTCTCCCTTGGGGAGAGGGTGGACCGCGACGGCGCTTGCACCAGCCGTCGCGGGCCGGGTGAGGGGTCAGTTGCGCCGCGACGACGCACCAGACAGGCTCTTTTGACTGTCGACCGTGACCTGTCGACTGTTAACTTAACTCAATGAAAGTTTCCTTCAACTGGCTCAAAGAATTCGTCGACATCCCCGTTGAGCCCCGCCAGCTCAAGGCTGACCTGACGATGGTCGGTCTGAACGTGGAATCCGTGGCGGCGGTGGGCGACGATTGGGTGTTGGAAGTGGAAGTCACCACCAACCGACCGGACTGCCTCAGCCACTACGGTGTGGCGCGGGAAGTGGCGACTCTCTACCGAAAGCCGTTGAAGCGCTTGGAAATTGCCGTCCGAGAATCCGCCCTTCCAACGTCCGAAGAAGTTACCATCCAGATCGCCGATCCCGACCTGTGCGCGCGATATTGCGGCCGTGTGATTCAGAATGTGCACGTGGGCCCCTCCCCGGATTGGATAGTCAAGCGTCTGGAGGCCGTGGGCCAGCGGCCCATCAACAACGTTGCGGACATCACGAATTACGTCCTCATGGAGCTGGGACATCCCCTGCACGCCTTTGACTTGGCGCGCCTGCGCGAGCGGAAGATCATCGTGCGCCGGGCGCTCCCCGGCGAATTGCTGCGCACGCTAGAGGGCACGGATCGAGTGCTCACCGCCGAGAACCTGGTCATCGCCGATGCCCAGAGGCCAGTGGCGCTGGCCGGTGTCATGGGCGGCGAAGATTCACAGATTTTCTCCTCCACGCGTTCTGTTCTGCTGGAGAGCGCCTGGTTCGACCCGGTTTCCATCCGGCGTACCGCGAAGCTCCATGGCATGCACACGGAGGCTTCGCATCGCTTTGAGCGCGGAGCGGACATCGAAATGGCCCCTGTGGCCATCGACCGCGCCGCGGCGCTGATCGCTGAACTTGCCGGCGGCGAAGTCCTTCGTGGCCTTGTGGACGTTTACCCTATGCCAAGGCTTCGCGAAGACCTCATCCTGCGCGGCAGCGAAGTCCGGCGCATTCTGGGCACGGAGATCTCGTGGGAGGAGGTCGAGCAAATCCTTCAATCTCTGGGGTTCATGACCAAAAGGCTTGGAACGGAAGGTTGGCAGGTGACCCCACCTTCATTTCGCCTGGACGTCACACGCGAGGTCGACCTGATTGAAGAAGTAGCACGGCATTTCGGCTACGACCGCCTCCCGGCGCGGCTGCGTCCCGCGCCCCCGCGGCTGGAGCGCGACGCCACGCGGGAAAAAGAACTGGCGGTTTCATATCTTCTTTGCAGCCTGGGATACTATGAGACGATCCAGTTTTCCCTGGTGGATCCGGTAGAGAATTCGCGCTTCACTGACCAGACCCCCGTGGTCCTGGCTAATCCGCTCAGCCAGGATGCCTCCGCCTTGCGCACGTCAGCGGGTCTGAGCATGGTCCGCGCCCTGCGCTGGAATCTCGATCGGGATCAGAACGACGTGCGCCTGTTCGAGCTGGGGAAGACCTATGCGTTGTCGGGGAGTGGGACACCGGAGGAGCGCCGTGTTCTGACCTTGGGTCTGACCGGGCACCGGCGACTTGCCTCCGTCCACGACAGCGAAAGGGTCCTCGACCTCTTCGACCTTAAAGGTAATCTCGAAGCCTTGTTGGGGCTTTTTGAGATTGCAGGAATCGATTTTGGAAGCGCGGGATGCGGGCACTACGAAGCCGGCCAAAGCGGCCGGTTCACAGCGCAAGGCGAGACGCTCGTGTGCTTCGGACGGCTCAGCCGCGAAATCGAACGCGATTACAAATTGCGCCAGCCGGCTTGGCTCGCCGAAGTGGACTTCGAACGCCTCGTAGCTTTTCCCCTTCGCGCCCGCACTTATCGCCCTTTTTCGAAGTTCCCTGCGGTGGAGCGTGATTTCTCGTTGGTGGTTCCTGAAGCTGTGACCTATGCGCAGCTCCAGGCCGCACTCCAACGCTTGACGAGGGAGGAAATTCAAAGCCTCCGCCCGGTAGACCTTTTCCGCGGTGGCTCCATACCGGCAGGTCATTACAGCCTTCTTTTGCGTGTTACTTTTCAAAGCCCAGCACATACCTTGACGAGTGAGGAAATCTCAGCCGCTAGTCAAACGGTTGTGGCGGCGTTGGAACCGCTGGGCGTGTGTTTGCGGGCCTGACGGTCATTTAGCCATTGATTCATCGGGTCATCGGGTCATTGAAAGTCAGGATGAGTGTTGTAGTGGAAGAGGCCGACGAAACGGCTTTCTGGCTCGAACTCTTGATCGAGACCAGTATTATTCCCGAGGTCCGGCTTCGAGACTTGCTCACCGAAGCCAATGAACTGCTGGCAATCTTCGCCGCATCCCTCTGGACAGCGAGGCAAGAAAGGAAAACTCAATCAGTCAATGTCTCAATGACCCGATGACCCAATGATCCGATGACCCGATCCTGGGGAGGCAATTCTAGAACGAGGAAGCTTCTTGGGCGACACTGAAGAACAACTACAGAAACTTGAAGAGAAAGTCCAGAAGGCCTGCGAGATTTTTGAGCAAACCCAGGCGGAGAGACGCGCTTTGCGAAAAGATCTCGAAAAGCTCAGGGCGGAATTCAGGGAACGAGTCAAAGTGATTGAGGCACACGAACATGAGTTGATCGCACTTCGACGCGAACGGGAAGAAGTGCGAACTCGCCTCGAGAAACTTCTCCAGCGGATCGATGCGTTGACAGCCCCCGAATCCAGCGGATAAGCTGTCACCGCCGCTTGGCCTTCGTAGGGCGGTTCGCCCTTCGACTTTGCTCAGGGCCGTGAGCGCAAGCCGAACCGGCGAACCGCCCCTACAAAGGAGGGGGCAGGGGGCGGTTGTTGTAGAGAATCAATCAGCACGGCACTCTAGCGAAGGAGGCCAGTCGCCATCGTGGCCAAGGATGCCGAAGGTGTCCGGGTAGTTATATACGATCAGGAATACTTCATGCGGGGCGCTCTGGACGAGGAGTACATCCAGAAGCTGGCAAAATATCTAGACGGCAAGATGCGTGCGATCGCCGGTCGCCGGCGGACGGTGGATTCGTTGCGTGTCGCGGTTTTGGCGGCGCTCAATATTGCTGACGAGTACCACCAAGTGAAGGCGAAGTACGAGGAAACAACCCAATGCGTCGACGAGAAGGTGGAGGAGTGCTCCCGCATGCTCGACCGGCTCTTGGAGGAAGCAGTTTGAACCAAGGTATGAAAATACTCTTCATCGGTGATGTCTTCGGCCACCCCGGTCGGCGCTTGGTCAAGGAGCTGCTCCCCGCGCTCGTGGGAGAGTACAACCCTGACTTGGTCCTGGCGAACGGCGAAAATGCCGCCGCCGGTTTTGGCATTACCCCTCCACTGGTGGAAGAGTTACTCGACCTGGGGATTGCCGTTTTGACTTCGGGAAATCACATCTGGGACAAGAAAGAGATTTACGCTTATTTGAATGAGCATTCCGATGGCCGCTTGCTTCGGCCCGCCAATTATCCCCAAAGCGCTCCGGGCCATGGGCTGTACCTCGGCAAGACTCGCTCCGGATTCGGCTACGCGGTTCTGAACCTTCAAGGGCGGATCTTTATGAGCCCCATCGATTGCCCGTTTCGCACGGCGGACGAGCAGTTGGCCAAGATTCCTGCGGAAGTGAAGATCAGAATCGTAGACATGCATGCGGAAGCCACTTCCGAGAAGGTTTCACTGGGCTGGTACCTCGATGGCCGCGTGACGGCGGTCCTCGGCACGCACACCCACATCCCAACCGCGGATGAGACCGTCCTTCCAGGCGGCACCGCCTACATTACTGACCTTGGGATGACAGGCCCTTACGATTCGGTCATCGGAATTGAAAAGCAAACTGTGATTCAGAAGTTCCTCAATCAACTCCCCGCTCGCTTTGAAGTCGCCAAAGGCGATGTCCGCCTCCATGCCGTCCTGATTGAAGCCGACCCCCAAACCGGCCACGCCCTATCCATCCAAAGGATCGTGCGCAAGTAGGCCCGAACTAAATGACACCCCGGCCTGCCCTCCTGATTTCTTGACCCAGAGCACTTTTCCCGCCCGAGTTTGCCGGATGGCATGTCCATGACTGACATACATCAGTAATTATTACTACCTGAAAAAAGTTGTTGACAAGCTTATCTAGCTTTTGCTAAATGATTCATTCCGTACTTTGAAAATGATTTAATAGAAGATATATAAAGTAACGGACTCATAAGCTCAGAACTTCTCCTACTTAAACAGCACTCATAAGTTTTCTGACACGACAGGCGACCCCCCAACCGAAGCCGCGATCCGCATCATGCCGCCCGGCTTCTGGCCGGGTTCATGAGGGGCATGGAAGACCGCTTTCCTTCGGCCCTCGCAGCGAACCACTTCGCCACTCGTCTGGAGCTGGTCAGCGGCGGCAGCCAAGGGCTGGCTGATTTTACTGACGCGTATCAGCGAGGCCAGAATGTTATCCCGAAAGACGCGCACGTGGAGGTGGCTTAGACAGTTCGTGGCAAAAGTCGAACATCGATGGCCTGTAGTCAAGTGGTCGGATTCCGCGGCACAGATTTTAGTACCGCACCGGGAGAGCCCACGGCTGAAAGTCTCTTGCTGAGGCCAGGTGCTATCTTAATTAAGGAGTGTAAATCTATGCGCATTGGACCCGGGGTCACCCAGGGGCATTTGCGAATGAGCGTTGCTCGTTCGATGATCTTGGCACTTGCTGCTTTAACATGCATGGTTCTCTTGTCCTCCTGTAAGACTGTCTCGCAGGCGACAGCAGCGGCCAAGCAACTGGCCGGCACCGCCAGCGAACTGTCATCGTACTACAGTGAGATGTCGACTGAAGTAGATGAGACAATTGCCCTCAACGAAGTACAGCAAGCGGTTTTTGACGTCCCATTTCCAGACAACGATCGCGCGGTGCTAATCGACATTAGGAGCGAGCTCGGAAAACGTGCAACGATGGCTCGGTCGCTATCAAAACTGGCCTCGGCATACGCGAACCTCGCAGGTTCAACAGCGCCCAGCGACGCTTCGACCGCAGCCTCGAAGCTGGGCAACGAATTGCAAGCTGTTGGGGCCATTTCGAAGACATCCTCGGTGCCGACCGAGCTCTCGGACGCTGCCAAAATCGTGCTCGAATTCGCGCAAACTCGCGAGCTAAAAACGGGCGCGAAAGCTATACGGCAAACCGTTATCGCGGTTCGTCAAGTTTACGATCGGGAGAAGCCCGAGTGCGAATCGTTGTGCAAAACGCGCATCACCCTGGCTGCAAGCCTTGCAAAGAAGCTCGTCGACAAGGATCAAGTGGATTTGAACTCTGTGTTGGCTCCTGCTCTAAAACCCTTTGACTTTAGTCCGATGTTGCGGCCCGGAGGTTCACCGCGAGAGTATAAGGATTTAGCCAAAATTGAAATCGATGAACTAGCCAGCGAACAGGCTGCGGCGTCAGTTCAATCAGCCGAGTCGATCTCTAATTTACTTCACGCCGCAGATCAGAATCTAGCCCTAGTCGTAAGTGGCAAACCGTCCGGCAAGGCTGCAGCTCAATAGGCCTGGATTTCGGTGATCGCACTGACTGGATCGCAAGCCAGTGAATCAGATCGGAGGATGATGACATGAGTGATGCTCTAAGTGCTCTCGAGGCCCTGTACGTGTTCTTGACGAGTAATCTCTCGGCTCTTCAAGGAGCATGTCCGGCAGACCCTGAGAAAAGCCAGCTGATGTCGCTCTATGTGGCGGCAAGAATTAACTATTGGAAGGGTATCGATGCGACGTTCCATGATGATGATCCAGCCGTCGCATCTTTGGTCGCGCAGATGAATGCCCAGCAAAAGACTATCACGGATGAGGTTGCGGCTTTGAGCGACGTTGCGAAAATACTGAACGATATTACGACCGCAGTGCAAATTGGGAAAAAGTTAGTCGATCTGGCAGCCTGAGCAGGGCGTCCGGAACGGGTGCTGCCGGAGCTCAAAGGTGCCGTGCGGGCGAGAAAGTTGTTCCTCCGCGTAAGAGCTGGACATTCGGGATTTTGGCAATTCCTTCATAGTCGGGAGCAGGGGGAGCCAACCGCGGAAGCACCGTTATGACCCTGGTTTCCGTATCTGCAGAATTGAAACCCTGATGGAGTAACTGTCGGACATAACATGATCGGGAGGAATATATGAATTGGCCAGCTTCGTTTGGATGGGCTTTGTTCATTGCAGTCCCGCTAGCGCTGTGGGGGCTCGGAGCGTTAGCAAACCGGGGACACGGATTTTGGGCTTGCGTTCTCGCCTTCATGGTGGGCAGTGACAACCGCCTCAGCCTGTCGCGCCTCCAGGCATTTGTCTGGACGCTGGTCATCTTCGGCTCGTTTGCAGCGGCGATGTCGATCCACACGCCGATCAAGTCCGCCACACCGGAGGAAGTCAAAGCGGCAAACGACGCAGCTAAGAAGTCCTCGGACGACTCTGCCTCCAGGCAAAAAGACTACGAAGCGGCGAAAGCCGATGAGGCAAAAGCCATCGCGGCGAGTCAAGCGGCTCACGACGCGGCCACGGTTGCGGAGGCCGAGGCCCAAGGGCGAAACAAAGAGGCCAAGACGCACCCAGAAACTGAAGAGGCCGCCAAGGATGCGCAAGTGGCCGAGTTGAACGCCGCCAGGAAGAGGGCAGCGGATGCAAGGGTGGATGAGCAGGGGAGGGCCGCGCTCCTTCCGGAGAAGAGTCAAGCGGTGGCCGCGGCCAAAGCGTCCTGGGAAGCGGCCGACGCCGAAGACAAGAGGGCGCAAGAATTGATCAAGAGCTTCGCCTGGGTCCAGATTCCACCGGCGTTGCTGGCATTAGCAGGCATCGCAATCGGTTCTGGGGTCTTCTCCAGCCTGATCGCCAGCGTCAACGGAGACTCCAAAACCGCCAATATCACCGATCTAAAAGCGGACAAGTGGTCGAGCCTAAGCGTGCCACCCGGTGAGACGGCAGACGTTCCTAAGAACCCAAATGCCGATTGCCTGGTGATTGCCGGGTCGGACATGGGGGACAGCGGAAAGGTGTTGCTGGGTGGTCTGACCCTGCGCAGGCGGGCAGCCCGCGTCATTTACTGGAAACATGACGGCACAGGAATCGCGGTGGAACTGCCGAATCTCAAAGCATACACCACTCTGGTGGTCGAAACCTCCAACGGAAAATTAGGGTACGAGCTTGGCAACAATCCTCCGAATTTTAAGTTGGGAGCACCCAGGATTCAGTACGACTTTGCTGACCTGTTCCGAGACGATCAGAACCCGGAAAGCATGAGCTTGATGAAATTCCAGATGTTCGGATGGACGGTAATCGCCATATCGATCTACGTGTATCTCTTGCTGAATGGCAATCTGACTCCCCAGATCCAGTCGCTTCCCCAGATAGATCCGAGCGTAGCCATGTTGACCGGAGTGAGCCAGGCTGGCTATTTGACTGGCAAGGCGGTTTCGAAAGGCGGCTCGAACCAGAGCTAATTCTCGGATTTGTCGCCGGGAGCTGGTTTATGCGGTGTCGCGGTCGAGAAAAGGGGCGATCAGAAGGCTGTCGCCCGCGAGTTAGCGAAGGAGCAGGCGGCAGGAACCGAAGTTTTTGGGCCCGCGTCTCTTGGATGAGGTGCATTTGACAAGCCATCCTGCAATGCAGATTGGAGAGAGAATATGAAGATAAGCATTGACCCTGTGATTTCGAGCCGGATTAAGACGGCATGGAACCAACTGACCCCGGAGCAGCGAAACCAGATCGCACCGGCAATCATGCAAGGCAACCAGCAAGCTGTGAGCGTTTCGCAGACCGGAAAGGCCCCATCAGCTCCCGCTGCTCACCCTCCCCACGTTCTGGCCTTCAGCGCGCTCAATGACGACCACGATGGTGTTGTAAATAGCCTGGAGGCGGGGGTCGTGTTGGACGTTGGCGCGGACGGGGTCATCTGGGGGACCGGAAAGTACGAGCAATTCGACCCTGGGTGGGCTGAAGCGTTCGCGGAGTTCCTGGAGAGTTTCCTTCCGGTAGTGGGTGGAAAACACCCATTTGTCACCGCGCCCCAAGTCATCAAATTACCGGACTCGGTGCAGATCGCTCTGGCGGGGGACTGGGGCACCGGCGACTGGCGGACGAAGTCGAACCCTGCGCCGAGCACCGACGTGGCGCTGCACATGAATATCCTCCAACCCCACCTGACCATCCACTTAGGCGACGTCTACTACGCAGGGACGGGCGGGCAGGAAGAGCACAACTTGGTGAAAATATGGCCCCGAGGCTCGATTGGATCGCTGACACTAAACTCGAATCATGAAATGTACTCTGGGGCGAAAGCTT
>Ga0187784_10004827_pt1 | contig 10922 bp, 6 predicted proteins | sample 1015_SJ02_MP15_2_FD_132964 | JGI IMG/M metagenome (GOLD analysis project Ga0187784, IMG submission 132964) | Tropical peat soil microbial communities from peatlands in Department of Meta, Colombia - 1015_SJ02_MP15_20_MG | ecosystem: Environmental > Terrestrial > Soil > Wetlands > Peat | place... | reverse complement strand
GTGGACCTGTCGCCTGAGGATCTCCACCAACGCCTGAGGGAAGGTAATATATACCCCCAGGAAAGAGTCCGAACCGCTCTCGATAATTTCTTCAAGCGCACCAATCTCAACGAACTGCGCGAACTGGCCTTCAGGGAACTTGCTTCGCAGATCGACCTCAAACGCCGAAGCACCCCGGAAGAGGAGCATGGAATGGCTCCCGATCAGGTGATGGTCTGTTTGAGTTCACGCGGGCCTAACAGTGCCGGCCTTCTGCGCTACGGATCGAGACTTGCCGGACGCCTGAACCGCAACTGGTACGCCGTTTACGTACAGCGGCCCTCGGAAGCGCCCACCGCCATAGACGCCACTACCCAGCGCTATCTGTCTGAAACGTTGACCCTGGCCAACGCGCTTGGAGCCATAGTCTTTACCTATAAGGGCGAAGACATCGTGGACACAGTCCTGCATTTCGCGAGGGAGTATCGCGTGGGCCACATTGTTATCGGCCGTCCGGGACCTGTTCCGTGGTGGAAACGCCTGCTCGGGAGGAAAACGGTTGTCGAGCAGTTGATCCTGAAAGCGCATGGCTTGACTGTGGTGGTGGTCGACGCAAAAGCGGAACCAAAAGTACTCGACCTCAACAGGCAAAAGCCGTCGATGAACTATGAGGCGGCATGACCGAAAGAAGGTTGAGGCAGGTGCATCGGAAAGCACGACTTAACGTCGATTTGAAGCCAGGCCGGCGTGCAACCTGATGACCCTTCCCAGGAAATTCCCCGATTTACTCTTAAAACCGGCTATGCCGGGCGCAGCGCTGCCTGCAAGGACCAGTGGTCCGGGAAAGTCAGTCCGAATTTTTCTTTCTCGATTTTTCGGCCAGCACTTGCATCGTCTGCTCGATTTCCTCCGGCGTAACCCCGCGCCTTAGCTTTTCTATTTCTTCCATCAACTGCGCAAACCGGATGCCCTCGGCCGCGCTGATCCATTCGAGACGCAGCCTTTCGGGCCTTATTGACAGCTTCTCCATTTTCCGGTGAATCTTGTCGATGCGCTTAACGGTCCACTGGTTTGCGTTTATATAGTGGCAGTCACCGATGCGGCAGCCGCTGACCAGAATCACAGGCACTCCTATGGCGAATCCCTCCCAAATGAAAGACTCGTCCACGCGGGCCGAGCACATGGTTCGTATCAGCCGAACGGTTGGCGGGTATTGCAGTCGTGAGACTCCTGCGTAATCGGCGCCGGCGTATGAACACCAGTTGCAGGCGAAGGCGAGAATCTTGGTGGCAGGCTCATGCCGGAGGCCGTCGTCGATCTGTCCCACGATTTGTTCGTTGGTGAAATGGTTCATCACTATAGAATCGAACCGGCATTCAGCGGCACAGGCACCGCAACCGGAACAGGCAGCAGGGTTGACGGATGCGGCGATCTTGCGCTTCACATCGACTGAAATCGCTCCGTAGGGACATACCTCGGCACAACTGCCGCAGATTTTGCATTTTTCGGGAGTTACTTCGGCCGTAATGGGGTCGGAGAGCATCTCTCCGGCGTGAAGCAGACGGACGATACGTGCTGCTGCGGCCGACCCCTGGGTGACCGACTCTTTTATGTCCTTGGGTCCTTCGGCACATCCGGCGAAGAAGATGCCCCTGGTGGCCGCATCGACCGGCTGGAGCTTGGGGTGGGCTTCCAGGAAAAACCCGTCCGGCGAGAGCTGAAGTCCAAACATCTCCTGGAGTTTCTTTGTCGTTGGAGATGGTTTCATCCCCACCGCCAGCACCAGCATGTCAAGATTATGGAAAGATATCTTCCCTCTTGCGCCGTTGTCGACGGCTACCCTCAGCCCGCCTTCGGCCGTTTCCATCACGTTGCCGGGCAAACCGCGTATATATTGCACGCCAAGACTTCTGCTCTTTTTATAGAGGTCCTCGAAACCCTTTCCGAAAGCGCGGATGTCGATATAGAAGACCTTGATGTCCATTCGAGGGTAGCGTTCCTTCAACACAAGAGTGCTCTTGACCGTGTTCATGCAGCACACGTTAGAGCAGTACGAAGCGCCCTTTCTTGCCGAGCGCGAACCGACGCACTGAATGAACCCGACCGACCGGGGGAGAGTACGGTCTGTGGGCCTTACAAGCTCGCCGCCGGTCGGCCCCCCTGAGCTTATCAACCGTTCGAACTCGGTGCTGCTCAGCACATTTCCGTAGCGCGTATAGCCGTATTCGTCCAGCTCCGTAGGATCGTAGGTTTCAAGGCCCGTGGCCACTACCACGCTTCCCACGTTTTCGGCCACTTCTTCATCGGACATGTGGAAGTTAATGCACTTCTTTTCGCACACCTCGGAGCATTTTGCGCATACCACCGGGTTGTGGCCGAGGCATTCATTGATATTTATTACATAAGCAGAAGGTACCGCTTGCGGAAAGGGCGAGTAGATGGCCCTCCTGGAAGAAAGACCGGAGTTGAATTCATCGGGACGAACCACCGGGCAAACTTTTGCGCAGTCGCCGCAAGCGGTGCAGTCCTTCTCGGTTACATACCTCGCTTTTTTCAGTATCCTCACTTCGAAGTTGCCGACATGTCCTTTCACGTCGATCACCTCGGAGAGGGTTAGGAGCTTTATTCGGGGATGCCGACCGGCATCAGTCATCTTCGGCCCGAGTATTCAGATGGAGCAGTCCATGGTGGGGAAGGTCTTGTCGAGTTTTGCCATCTGGCCGCCGATGGATGGCTTTCTTTCGACCAGGACGACTTCATAACCGTTGTCGGCAAGGTCAAGGGCGGCCTGAATCCCGGCGATGCCTCCGCCTATGACCAGGGTCCGCCTGCTGAGCGGAATTTTGCGGCTCTGGAGGGGTTCGAGCCTGGCGGCCCTGGCCACGGCCATTCGCACCAGGTCAAAGGCTTTGTGGGTGGCGGCTTCGGGTTCGTTGATGTGTACCCAACTGCACTGTTCCCGCAGGTTAGCCATCTCTAACAGGTAAGGATTGAGACCGGCGCTTTCCAACATCTGCCTGAAGGTGGGTTCATGGAGTCTTGGAGAGCAGGACGCGATCACCACGCGGTCAAGGCCCAGTTCGGCGATGTCTTCCCTAATACTCTGCTGGCCGGGTTCAGAACAGGCATAGTGAATATCCCGCGCGAGGACCACATTTTCGAGTTCGGCGCTCCGGGAGGCAACCGCCGGGCAATCGACCGTTCTGGCGATGTTCAATCCGCAGTGGCAGACATAGACGCCGATTCGTGGGCTTTGGCCATGTATGGAGGGTTTCTGCATCGTAAATTATTCCCACTGAATGGTTCGGGCCAGAATGGAGGTAAGGTCGGTCATTTCCATGCGGATTTCATTTTCCAGGAAGGGGTCTTCCATAGCGCACCTGAGATGTATCTGGCATTTCGGGCAGGCAGTGACCAGAAGGTCGCTTCCAGTTTGTTTCGCCTGTCTGAGCCTGTTTACCTGCATGGCTTTGGAATAGCTGTCACATCCGGTCCATGCACAGTTTCCACAGCACAGGGAAGAAGCCCCCCGGTCGCGCATTTCGTTGAAGGCACGTACGTTCAGCCGTTGAAGAAGGTTTCTCGGCAATTGGCATCCGGTTTGCGAGCGGCTGAGCCTGCAGGGGTCCTGGAAGGTTATCTTCCTGTTGAGCTTGGAGAAACCGACGGCTCCTTTGCTGATTTCGGCTTCCTCGAGTTCGAAGATATGTGTGACCTTGAATCCTGGTTCGATCCCGTTTTCGGGATAGTCTTGCGAAAATGTGCGGTAACATTCCGGGCAAGCTGTAACCAGTTCTTTGATTCCCATGTGCGAGATCAGATCCACATTCAGCCGGGCGAGCTTGACAAAGTTATCGCGGTCCCCGGACCAGAGGAGATCATGGCCGCAGCACCTCTCGTTTTGCATGATCGCCGGATGAATGTCGAAAAAGTTCATGAGTCTGAGAGCATCCGCTAAAATATCGCTGGTGTTTATTCCCAAGTGATTCTTGAAAAATGTGTCGAAGTAGGGAGCGCACCCTCCGAAGAACAGGGTCTTGCTGTCAGGGTCGGTTTGGATTTCCGGCGGCAGCCATCTCCAGTGCTGCACCGGCAGGTTGGCCGAAGTCAACGCGCGCATGAGGGAATGAAAAAAACCTTCATGGGCTTCGAACCGGCCATTACCGGACTCAGCGTTGCGCATGTGCTTTACAAAATCGGGAAAGCTGACCGCCGAGGGGCATCGATCATAGCAAAGACCACAGGTAAGGCAGGACCAGATATCCTCCCTTATGCAGGGAGAGTCCAGGTCGCCCGCTACTACGGCGTTTGCGATTGCTCTGGGGGAAAACGGTTTTCCGGATAGGGCCACCGGGCATGCGGACGAACATTTGCCGCAGTCCTGGCAGACGTTGATATTGTGGGCAGCCATAATAGAGGCGGCCGACTCGGGCGACAGCGAAGGCTTTTCCGTTCGACACGGGGGCGTGACAGGTGTTTTGCCCAGTTCCTGGATTTTGTTGCTGAACGCGTTCAGGAAATCGAGCAGTTCTGATGACTGGTCGGGATTAAAGGAGGCGAAGCCGAGCCGCTCCTCTCCCAAACCGAGCAGGCGGAGAATCCCCCGGGTGTCCTCCACGTTTCTCTCCGCTACTCCAGTCCCAATCCCGTAACGGCAGCTACCAGGTTCGCACCCTACCAGCGCCACTCCATCGGCACCTGTTTCGAAGGCTTTGAAAAGGAGTGACTTGGTGATTCGACCGCTGCACGGAATCCTTATCATCCGCACCTCCCGGGGCAGCGGAGCGAGCGTGTCCTGCAGGGTCTGGAATGCTGCGTGCGGGCACCAGTTGCACAGGAAAAGGATTATTTTCAGATCGTCTTCCATCTATCATTATCCAAATTCACTATCGCTATTTGCTATTCACTGTTCACCGGTCGCTATTCACCGGTTATCTCCTCTATCATTTGCTCCAAAAGAAGCCTGTCGCGATAAGGGCTATCGGCGGCATCGGATGGACAGATCGAAATGCAGTTGCCGCAGCCCTTGCAAAGCGCTTCGTCGACGACCGCGTAACAGGAACCCAGCGCGTTGCTGTGAAAGCTCACCGCACGATAGGGGCAAGCATTGACACATCGACCGCATCCCCTGCAAAGAGTCTCATTGATGGAAACCGTATATCCCTTGTTTTGCCTGGGTCCCCTCGGCATAACGGTGGCTGCAAGAATGCCGGCCGCCGTGCCTTTCAACCGCTCGGAGACGTTGATACCGGGCGGACTGGCCAGCAGAAGCCCCGGTATGGAGGTCGCCCCTGGAACGAAAAAGGGGATTCCCCTGAGTCCCTTTGCTTGCATGGACTGTGCAAACGCATAGGGAGGCATATCAGGGTGAGGCATGTAAGCTATCCTTTTTCTTGCTCCTTCTCCCAGAATTACGGCTCCAGCGCTGAAAACCTGGTGAGTGCCGTCTTCCATGCTCACGATAACCCGGAAATCTCCCACTGTGCCCTTGAGGGACCTGGCGCACGACCCGAAAAACGCGTGGACGTTGGAATGCTCGGGTACCGAAGGGAGCGGCCTGTCCGGACTACCGAACAAAAAAACCTCCATTCCCATTTGCCCCAGACTCTGAGCACTCCGTAGCGATGCTTCGGATTCGCCGATTACGGCGGTCGTGAAATTGTACTGGCGCGCCGGGGTAGGCAGGGACTTGAGATGAGCGGCGCGCCGGATCGATCTCTGGATGAGTCCCTTGAAGCGGCCTATAGCCAGGGACGGGTCACTCTTCAACAGGGCAAGCACCTCGCCTCTGAGATTGCAAGTCTCGGCCATAGCACGGGCTATGCCCGTGCCCTGGAAAATCGCAGCCTTCAGCCTGCTGCGTTGGTCGGTGCACGCACTGCATATCAGGTCGAGAGGGCAGCATACGCAGGAGGCAAGGACGAATCGGGTGAGGCCTTTTTCGCGGATCGTCCTCAATATCGAAGCAGCGCCTTCCAATGTGCATGCTGAGGCAACCGACTCGGCGTATTCCACCGGCGGGTTCTCCGGAAGATAGGAAATGAATTTGTCCAGTTCCTGATCCCACCCCAGCGAATCGTTGCAGCGGCATACAAAAACACCGAGGCGAAGGTCGGATGCGAGCTGCGGTCCCGGAGGCGAAAACGCTATGCCATGGCCCTTCATGCGTGGAGCGCTGTCGCCAAGCAGCAAGACAGCTTCCGCAGCGGCGGCAAACCCACGCAGCATCATGGCGGAGACGTCCGGCTTGATTGCCTTCGAACTGTACGCACGGATCACGTCATCGCCTTTTATTCCGGGAGCGGCGGCTGAGTCGGCGATAATAACGACCCCCGCATGTTCGACCGTTTCGAACGAATCCTCGGCCAGGCAAATGGCCCCGGCACTCGAGCAGGCCTTGACGCACTGGGAGCATTCCGAACATACGCCGCATTGAAGGCATCTGGATGCCTCCGAACGTACCTGGTCTTCGGTCAGGCCCAGGGCGACTTCGACTGAAAGCTCCCTGCGCGATGCGGGAAGACGCTCCGACATCCTGACGCGGGGAACAGACGTAATCTCCGGAGTGATCTTCGGAAAATCGAATTCCTGCGGCCGGAACGAAGTGCCGCGCTCCGCGGTTTCTCCACTCGAAACGTCTTTGCCGGTCAGGAAACCGTGGACGGCCAGTGCCGCCGCACGACCGGAGGCCATAGCCGATACCACCGTCGACGGTCCGGCCGCGGCGTCGCCTGCGGCAAAGACGTTTTCTACACGGGTCCTACCTTTGTCATCCACCCGGATGAGCCCGCCGGGAGTAGCGAAATTCTTCGCGTAACCCGCGAAAAGCGCCGGGTTCCCTCTTTGGCCTATGGCTATGACGGCACGTTCGAATTCCATGTCAACCGGCTTGCCGCCTTCAACCGGAACCGGCCATGGAATTCCTTTGGCATCGGGCGGGCCAGGGATGGTCGGAAGGAAGCGGATGGCCTTCAGCCTTCCGCCGTCTCCCAGGAATTCGGTGACTTGGAGACTGGTCTTTATCGCTACTCCCTCTTTTAGCGTCTCTTCAACTTCTGCTGCGTCCGCCGGGATCAGGTCCTCGGGAAACCAGGAAAACAATGTAACCGATGCTCCAAGCCGAACAAGAGTGCGTGCGGCCTCAAAGGCGGAATTGCCGTCGCCGATGACGGCGATTTTTCCGGAAACGGACTTTGTATCTCCCCGATACACGGAAGAAAGAAATGAGATGCATCCGGCAACCCCATCAAGTTCTTTCCCTCGAGCGTTTAGCATTCGGTCTTCCCACAGTCCAGTGGCAAGTATGGTCGCCGAAAATCCGGCGTTCTGAGAGGGTTTATATTCGCAGCCCAGGCAGAATTGGACTCCAATGTGCTTAAGATATTCGATTTCCCGGTCGAGCACCGGGCGCGGAAGCCGGTAAGGTCCGATTCCGTAGCGTAAAAGTCCGCCCGGCTCATTTTCTTTCTCGAAGACCGTGACTCGATATCCGAAGCGGATAAGGTCATAGGCCGCTGCAAGCCCGGCGGGTCCGGAACCCGCCACGGCAATTTTTTCAGGCCGCGTTCTGACCGGATTTACCAGGGCCGGGTCCGGCGACGCGCTATCGGCAATGAAGCGCTTTATGTCGCGTATGGCGAGAGGTTCATCGAGATCGTTCCTGCGGCATTCCACTTCGCACGGATGGGTGCAGATTCTTCCACAAATGCCGGGCAGGACGTTGTCTTGCCTGATAAGTTCAAGCGCCTCGGCGTATTTTCCTGCACGCGCCAAGGCCATGTATCCTTGGACATTGACTCCCAGTGGGCAATTGGCCTGGCACAGAGGTGTCCTGCGCTTATCGATTATCGCCCTTCCTGGAAGGGCGTACCTTCCACCGTATTTGAGCGCCTTTGTTCCCTCAGGGCTGATCGCCGGACAGTTCTCCGAACAAAGACCGCAAAGGGTGCACTTGTCTGCGTGAACGTAAGAGGCCGTCCTCTTGTAGCGTATTGAAAATCCCTGAGGTGTGTGCTTAATCGACTTTATCGAAGCGGGAACAAGAAGTCTGATCCCGGGATTTCTCATTATTCTGAGAAGCCCGGGGCGCAGGGCATAGTTGAAGCCGACCCCCGAGGGCATCCTCCACATGTCAGATGCCAGTTTTTCGTTGAGGTCCGGGGCTTCGTCAATCAACGTCACGGGTATTCCCATCTCGCCCAGTTTATTGGCCGCGGAAATCCCGGCCGGTGTAGCGCCGATTATGCACACCTTTTGAAGGCGTTCCTTGGGGTTTTTCATGAACCGGCCCCTTTTTTTGCGGCGGCCTTTTTCTGCCTGGCCTTGAGCAGCGCCAGTCCGAAATCGTAACCTTTGTTGAAGGCGGCTATGTTTGTGTCTTCAGTTCCCTGGGGAACGGAACCGGCGACAGAGGTCAGCATGCCCTTCAGGGAAACGGCGCCGCTCACCGAAGTCACAAAGCCGAGCATAACGATATTGGCCATCATCTTTCTGCCGAGTTCCTCGGCAATACGTGTCGCCGGGATGGGAAAGACACCTCCGCCGGTGTTATCGACTGACCTCACCATGTCCTGATCGATAATCAGTATTCCGTCGTCTTTGAGTAGATGACGATACTTTTCGTATCCCGTCTGCGACATGCAAACCAGGATGTCGGCATTGCGCACGTAAGGGTAGTGGATCGGTTGTTCAGATATGATTACCTGTGCGCTGCAAGCCCCGCCGCGAGCTTCAGGGCCGTAGGACTGGGTAAGAGTGCTCTCCAGGCGGTCCGTGAGACAAGCCGCCATCCCGAGCACTTGGCCGGCGAGGACTATGCCCTGTCCGCCTAGACCGGTTACGAGAATCTCTTTTTTCAATTTTGAAGTCGGCGTCCTTCCCATTACACTCCCGCCAGGCTGGGTAAATTGTGTGTTCCCTTCACCCCTTACTCTCCACCCCTCACTGTCTCGGGGCGGCATATCCTGTCGTAAGCCTCCGAAAAGGTCGGCTTGTCGTACTCTACGAATTTCCCAAGGGTTATTCCCTGCTTGAAATCCAGGATGACCTCGGCCGGATTTGCCCCGTTCTTGACTATTGCCTTTTCTTGGAAGAGCTTCAGCGAGTCGATCGGCTTCTGCCTGTTTCGACGGCCGTACCCGGTAGGGCAGGGGGCAAGGACCTCGATGAACGAAAAACCTCTGCGCGCAATGGCTTCCATGATCGACTGAGTGAGATCGCGGGTGTGAAGCATCGTCCAACGTGCAACGTACGTTGCCCCGGAAGCGTATGCCAACAGGGGCAGGTTGAACGGCGGCTCGGGGTTGCCGAGCGGAGTGGTCGTTGTTTTAGCCAGATTGGGGGTTGTGGCCGCAGCCTGTCCGCCCGTCATCCCGTAATTGAAGTTGTTGACGCAGATAACCGTCAGGTCCATGTTGCGCCTGGCGGCGTGCAGGAAATGATTCCCGCCGATTGCGAACAGGTCACCGTCTCCGCTGAAAACTACCACCGTCAGTTCGGGATTGGCCAGCTTCATACCCGTGGCAAACGGGATTGCCCGTCCATGAGTGGTATGGTAGGAATCAAGTCTAACGTAGCCGGCACCTCTTCCCGAACACCCTATCCCGGAAACCACCGCTGTCTTCGCCAGGTCCGGAGCGGCTGACCGGATGGCGATCAGTGATGAAGAAAACACTGTACCTATTCCGCATCCGGGGCACCATATGTGCGGGACGCGGTCGGTTCGCAGGATGCTGTCCAGAGGATGCTTTGGAGAACTGCTGCTGTTCATAGGTGTTCCGACTCAGGCCCATGAGCTTGGTGTTTGTGTCCTAAACCTGTGGTCCCGCGAAGCGCGGTACTATTAATCCCGCCAATGTACTGTTTTTTTGCTGCTCTTAGATGTTGCCGGCTTTTTGGTAGAGGACGCTTACAATTGTTTCCAGTATCCGGTCAGGCGTTATCACCGTCCCTCCGGCATGACCTACCAGCAGGGCAGGAACCATAGCTCCGGCGCATCTTTGCACCTCGAGGTGAATCTGTCCCAGATTCAATTCCACCGTTATCAAGCACTTCACCCGTTTGGCCAGCTCTCTGATTGCATCCTCCGGGAAAGGCCACACGGTTATCAGTCGCAGAAGACCGGCTTTTATGCCATGTTGCCGGGCCTCGTCGACGGCGGCAAAGCTGCTCCGTGAGCTGATTCCGTACGATACCAGAGCAACATCGGCATCCTCGAGCCGATATTCCTCCACCTGTATGATCCTGTGGAGGTTTGCACGGATCTTTCCTGTTATCCGGGAGACCATCTCGGAGTGTGCCTCGGCGGTCATGACCGGATAGCCTCTTTCATCGTGAGTCAAGCCCGTGAGGTGCACAAGATAGCCCTCCCCGGCATGAGCCATAGGCGCCACTCCGTTGGCGCCGGGATGAAAAGGCTTGAAACGGTCCTTTCTTCCCTTTGGCCGGGGGCGGGACTGGAGCCTTATTTTCGAAGGATCGGGTATTATGACCCTCTCGCTGAGGTGCCCCACTATTTCATCGGCCATTATCAGAACCGGGAGCCGGTACGTCTCACTCAAGTTGAACGCCGTAATGGTCTGGAAGAAAAGCTCCTGGGGTGAAGCGGGGGCGAGCGCTATGATCTCGTAATGGCCATGAGATCCCCACCTGGCCTGCATCATATCACCCTGAGCGCCCAGAGTCGGGAGGCCCGTTGAGGGACCAGCGCGCTGAACGTTCACCACCACACAGGGAGTCTCCATCACCACTCCAAGCCCGATATTTTCCATCATCAAACTGAACCCGGGCCCGGAGGTCGCGGTCATGCTTTTGGTTCCTGCGCAGGAAGCGCCAAGCACAGCGGCCATAGCGGCTATCTCATCTTCCATCTGGATAAAGACCCCGCCGACTTCGGGAAGCCTTCTGGCCATATGTTCGGCTATTTCGGTGGCCGGTGTTATGGG
>Ga0187784_10004826_pt1 | contig 10925 bp, 9 predicted proteins | sample 1015_SJ02_MP15_2_FD_132964 | JGI IMG/M metagenome (GOLD analysis project Ga0187784, IMG submission 132964) | Tropical peat soil microbial communities from peatlands in Department of Meta, Colombia - 1015_SJ02_MP15_20_MG | ecosystem: Environmental > Terrestrial > Soil > Wetlands > Peat | place... | reverse complement strand
TGATGCTGGGCTGGTTGAGGAGCGCGGTGCGATCGCGGTACGTGCGGATGCTGGAAGAGGAGAACGCGCGGTTGCGGGCGGAGAATCGCGCGTTCCTGAATTCACTGCTGGGACGCGCGGGGTTTCCGCCCGTGGAGTTTGGGGACGGGGCGGCGCCTGTCATTGCGCCTCGGTTGCGCAAGCGGTCGTGGCACCAGATTCAGACTATGAAGGAACGTGAGGCCGGAAGTGAAGACGCGCTGGCGGAGGGCCTTGAATCGTAAGCGCCCATCCTTTTTGCAAAGAACGCGGAAGGGATGCGGCACCCTCAAGCACCTTGGCGGTGCGCGGTTTCAGAGATGGGAAACGACATGAGTGCGTGGGAACGAGGGATGGCAGCACCGGCGGATGGGAACGCTAGCGACACAGACGCTGGCATGAAAGCCAGCGCTACATTGGGACTGATCGCGGCGGAGCTCGGGCCGAATTTGGAGCGGCTGGAAGAGGAGCGGCCGGATCTCGTCAATGTGCTGCGGGAGTTAGTGCGGGAGTACCGCCAGGAGGGCGTCGTTGCGCGGCGGCATGAGATTCGCCGGATTCGCCAGGCGCGTTTGTTCTGGCAGGGCATGCAGTACGCCTGGTGGAATCCCTCGGACATGAACTGGCATTTGCCGTACGAGTCGCGGTCGAATGACGACCGCGAACTCGAAGAGATGCCGCGCTACCAGTTTGTCACGAACTTTTATCAGGGCTTTGGGCTGTCGTTTGTGGCGGTGATCTCGCAAGACGTCCCAAGCGTGCGGTTCTACCCCCAATCCATGCAGTCTCTGGTGGATATTGCCGCGGCGCGCGCGGCCAGCGACGTCGCGGAGTTGATCGAGCGCAACAATCATGTGGAACATCTGCTGACCTCGATTGGGTATTTTCTGTGGACCGATGGAAAACTCGGTGCGTATGTGCGCTACGTCGAGGATGGGCAGCGGTTCGGGTTCCGGGATGAGGAGGTGCTGGAAGCGATCGAAGTGCCACTGGGGCCCGACCATTACGTCTGCCCTGAGTGTGGCCAAGAGACGGCTGTCGAGGACGGCGAAAAAACAAAGCTTAACGCAGAGGGCGCAGAGGAAGAGGCGCAGAGGACACGGAGACATCCCGGCATGGGCGTCATCGAGGACGCACAGCGAGGAGTGGCTGTGCCACAGGCTTGTCCGGAGTGCGGGGCGGAGCTGGGAGAGAAGGATCTGAGGAGGGCGGAACGGGTGATGGTGCCGCGAGTGGCTGCGGTGCGGCGCGTGGCGAATGGGCAGGAACTGATTTCCATTGCGGGCGGATTGGAATTGAACACGCCGGTTTGGGCGAATGAGATGCACGAATATCCGTATCTGCAATGGCAGACGGAAGTGCATCGCGCCAAGCTAAAGGCCGCGTATCCGTTGGCGGCGTCGAAGATCGAAAGCGCGCCATCGCAAGGCGCCGAAGACGTGTACGCGCGCGTGTCGCGGTTGAGCGTCGAGCAGGGATTGCCGACGGTGCATCCGGGCGATGCGCTGATGAATTTGATCACCTTTGACCGCACCTGGCTGCGTCCCTGGGCGTTCTATTCCGTCGAAGATGAAACCGTGCGGCGGGATTTGCTGGCGCTGTTCCCGGACGGTTGCTACGTGGCGTTTGCCGGCGATGTCTATTGCGAAGCGCGCAATGAAGGCATGGACGACCACTGGCGCGTGCTGCACGCCATGCCGGGCGACGGGCAGAACCGGCCGAGCGTCGGCGATTCGCTGGTGCAGGTGCAGGAACGTTACAACGCGTTGTCCAACATTCAGGCGGAAACCTACGAGTACGGCATCCCGCCGATTTACGCCGATCCGCAGGTGCTGGACTTCGATTCCATCGGTAACCAAGTGGCAGAACCGGCAGCGCATTTCCCTGCGCGTGCGCGCCCGGGCCAGCCACTCGCGGCGGGATTTTTTCAACCCGCTCCGGCGCAAGTGCCGCCGGACATGATTCGTCATCAGCAGGATTTGATTGGACCGGTAGCACAGTTCCTCACCGGGCTGTTTCCGGCCGTGTTTGGCGGGAACATGGAAGATGTGAAGACCGCCAGCGGCTACGCCATGGCACGCGACCAGGCCATGGGGCGACTCGGTCTGGTGTGGCGGCGGCTGAAACAGTTTTATGCGGATGTGATGCTCCTCGCAGTGGACTGCTTCCGTAAGAACCGCCCTGAGAATGTGGATGTGCCGCTACTCGGGCCGGACGGGATGCTCGACGCGAAGATGATTCGGGTTGCGGATTTGAAGGGCAACATTTGCGTGCACCCCGAGGCGGATGAAACTTTCCCGCGGCTGAAATCGCAGCAGCGCGGCGTGCTGCAACAGTTGTTTGGGTTGAAGGATCCGGTCATCCAGGAAGCATTGGCCGAGCCGGCGAATCTGGGCTACATCAAGAGCGTACTCGGGCTGACAGAGTTGGTGGTGCCGGGTGAGGACTCGCGGAACAAGCAGCTGCGGGAGATACAGGCGCTGTTGAGTGGTTCGCCCCTTGTGGTGGAGGTGAAGGGCGATCAACTGCCGCACAAAGGCAATCAGCGATCAGCGATTGGCGATCAGGAAGAGAAAAGCAGATCCCTCGGGCCTCAAGGCCCTCGGGATGACAACGATGCTGAGCCGCGTATGGATGACAACCGGGGTGGGGCGGCGACGGTGGTGTTGCCGTCGGTCGCGGTGGATGTGTTGCTCGACGATCACGCCGTGGAGTTTGAGGAGTGCAGGCGCTGGGCAAACTCCGAGGCGGGCCAATCAGCTAAGATGACGAATCCCGCCGGATTCGCCAATGTACGCGCCCACGCGGAGGCGCATCTGCGCGCGATACGCGCGGCGTCACCTGCGTTTGTGCCTGGGGCTAACGCGCCTTAGGGCCTTTGTTGAGCGTTTGTACTGCTGGCTTTCGGTACCAGAAAAATGGAACGGGGAAAGCTAGGATTGAACAAAAAAAACCCTGTCTGATCGGGCTTGCTCGAGAATTTGGTGATTGTGCGGACATGGGGCGCAGCAGTGCTGCGCCCCTACAAGTATAGGAAGGCCCCTAGAAATCGGGGCTTTTTGTTTTTCAGGTAGAGGAGCACGCAGTGGCCACGGCAGGGAACGAGGTGTTTGCGCTGACGGATGAGCAGATCGTGGGGCTTACGCCCGAAGTGACGAGTGACGAGTGGCCCCTCGATGCTCGGGGCAAGCGAGTGGCGAGCAAAGACCCAGGAGGGCCGGCCGGGGCGAAGGTGACTGGCTCTGCTGCGAGAGAAGAGAAGAGCCGGCAGGATGCCGGCGCTACGACGCCTGTGGGTGTGGGAGAGATTCCTCGTTCCGGAGAGTCCGCTCGGAATGACGTGGTGGCTGCAGCACCGCAGTGGCTGGCGGAGCGGATGAACGATCCGTGGTGTGGGGAAGAGGCGAAAGAGTTTTGGGAAGGGAAGCAGAGGGCAGAGAGCGAAGCGGCGGCGTATCGCGAGCTGTTTGCCACGCCGGAGGATGCTCGAGCGCTGAAGGAGATTTATCCGGGCGGGATCAGTGAGGCGAAGTCGGCGGCCGAGCGGGCTCGCGCGTTGGATGAAATTGATGCGGCGTTTTATCGCGGTGACGCGGCGGCGCGAATGCAGTTGGCGCAGCGCATGATGGCGCAGGATCCGGCGGCGTTTCGGGAGATGGTGGAAGCGGGAGTACGGTTGCTGGGAGGGAGGCAAGGCGATCAGCGGTTAACGATCAGCGAACGGGAAGAGAAAAGCAGATCCCTCGCTGGCGCTCGGGATGACAACGGAGTGAGTGGCGGTCAGGAAGCTGGCCGATCTAAAGATCGGCCACTACACGAAGACGCACAGGCAGGAGTGCCTGTGCCACGGGAAGTGGCACAGGCTTACGGGGAGTTTGAGAGAACGGCGAACGCGGAGCTGGAAAAAAGTGTGGGCGGGGCAATTGCTCGCGCCATGGAGCAGGCATTACCGAATTTGGGGGCGATGAAAGCACAAGGGGCACAGCGCGATGGGGAAACTGCGCCCCTGCAGGAACGCCTTGCTGGCGCGGTGCGGGAAGAAGTCGAAGCGGGACTGAAGAGCGATCGTCAACTGGGCGAACAGGTGGCGCGGGTGTTGGCGGGGCGGAGGTTTGATAAGGATGCGCGCGCTCAGGTGGTGCGGCTGATTGGCGCGCGAGCCCAGCAGTTGGTACCGGGTGCCGTGAAACGCGTGGTTAGTTCGTGGACATCGGCGACGTTAGCGGCAAAAGGGAAGGAAGCGCCCGTGCGAGCGGAGAATACTGAGAGTACACGGCGTGCGGCCACGCCTGCCTCGCGAACAGAGACGGAAGGGGCCAGCGCGGCCCGTGCGAGCAGTCGCGGCCGGCGTCTGGATTACGGGCGAATGAGCGATGAGGAGATTGTAGGGTTGTAGCGGAATAACGAGCGGCAGTTCGTGAAAAAGATTTCACCACAGAGAACACAGAGGTCCACAGAGGGAGCGGAGGGCTTCGCGACAACAGCGGAAGATTCTGGCCCTCGGTTGCGCGCACGTGACGGTGCGGGGCCCCCACGAGCCTCGAATCACGGGTCACCAGTCACGAATAAAGTTTGGCGCCTTCTCATAAAGACGCCGGAATGGCTTGCGAAGCTGGCCGATCTAAAGATCGGCCACTACACGATTGGTGTGCCGGTCCAAAGACCGGCCGCCACAACGATCTAAAAGCACAGCCAGGAATGGCTGTGCTACATGAGCCATTCGGAAAAATAAGGAGAAAAACACATGCCAGCACAAGCAAACGCGAATGTCCTCGCGTTGCAACTCGAGAAGGTGCGCGACAAGGTGCCCTTGCTCTACGAGCGCGACGACATTTTACTCACCATGATTCAACAGCGCGGCGACGTGGAGCGCATTTCCAGCCGCAACATGCGCCTGCCGCTGCAGGTGAATCCCGGCGGCAAGGCCGGTTCGTACAACGCCGACGGCGGGGACCTGGGGCGCGGCGCGGGCACTGCGTATGACGTCGCGCAGGTCTCGCCGATGTTCTTCCGCTTCGCGGTGGAAATCACCAAACTCGCGGAATACGCCACCACTGGCCGCGAGCGCGCCATCGAGGACACCGCGAAACGCGAAGTGGTCAACGGCATGCGGCAGTTCCGTTCGTTCCTCGACAAACTGATGCAGACCGCCGGTAACGGCGTGCTGGGCACGATCAGCACGGTCAGTGGAACCACGTTCACGATGACCATTCCGAACGGGGCCGCGTTGGTCTACCCCGGCCAGACCATCCAGATTTACGACACCACACTGACCACCAACCGCAACGTGGCCGCGGGTGTAACCACAAACGTGCTGACGGCCGACCCGATCACCACGCAGAACATCACGGTCGACAACGTTCCGCCAGGGACTGTCGCGACCGACGTGATCGTGCACGACGGTTTGAGCGGTGCGCAGCCGGTATCTTTGTACGGCATCAAATATCATCAGAACAACAACACCACGGGAACCTGGCTGAACCTGAATCGCGCCACGTATCCCGTGCAATTGGCGACACCGCGTGTGAATGCTGGAAACGCGGCACTCACCCCTGCGAACGTCCGCCTGGCCATCAACAAAGTGCGCAAGGCGTTGGGCATCAACCATCTCAGCAAGCTCATCGCGTACATGGCCGTCGAACAGGAGCATGCCTGGGAAAACCTCGGCATCACCGTTAGCCAGGTCATCAAAGAAGGTGGCAGCTCCAGCGGAAATGATCTGGATTTGCTGTTCACCGGCCGGAAAACCATGAGCGGCATTCCGATTAAATCCAGCGTCAATGCCGATCAGACGCGCGTGGATTTCCTCGACCTGTCGCATTGGGGCCGCGCGGTGCTGAAGGACATCGATTTTTACGAGGTCAACGGCAACACGGTGTTCCCGATTTATGGCGCCAGCGGCGGGTTGGCGGCCAGCTACATCTTCTACTTCGATACGGCGTTTCAGGTGTGGGACGACTCACCGCGCAGCGGGGCGTACATCGACACCTTGGCGCGGCCGAGCGGGTACTGAGACGGAAGTGAAGGAGGTTGAGGAGATAAAGGAGGTAAAGGAATGGAAGCGCTGTCTCCGCTCGGTGCCTTTCTCCTTTACTTCCTTTGCCTCGTAAGCCTCCTTTACTTCATTGGGCTCGAGAACCCTTCGTGATCGAAGTCGTACGTGAGCGCCACGAGACACCGGAGAATGTCGCCCGGCGTCTCACTCTCGCGGGTGGTTGGAATCGCTTCGGCGAGCCGAACTATCGTGCTGTCTGGGGATGGAACCGGCTAGCATGGATTGGCGGGAAGTTTGAGGACCGAGACGCGAACGGCAATCTGTTGCGCGAAGTTGTGGAGCTGCGGCTCGAGCCGAAGTACGCAGCAGTGAACCGTTGGCACGTGGAGCGCTGGGTAGCGCCCGAGGCCTACGGTTCGCCCCAGGCGTGGTATGCGCAGACGGTCGAGAGTGCGAATGGCATTCGCATTCCGGCGTTAGGGCCATATCCCTCGCGCGGCGAGTATGAGCATTGTTTCACGCTGCAGGGATGGTGCGGCGAATTCGTACAGCTGACGCCGACCATCGTCGAGCATCTTGCGCGGGCCATTGAATGGTCGCGGGGTGTGCCAACGGCGACGCGGCGGGTGGGGTTGTACGAACGCGAACGGCGGAATGAACGCGCCTTTGAGTCTTGGGCTTACGATCTGCTGGACGACGAGGTGCCGGCGCTGCACGGGCAGACCTTTGTCACCGTGAAGTAAAGGAAGCAGAGGAAACAAAGGATGTAAAGGAACCGCAGAGGTGCAAGCGCGCCTCTCCTTCATCTCCTTTACTTCCTTTGCCTCATTTACTTCCTTCTCCGCTTGAGGAATGCCATGGAGCGAATGCACGTTTGGCTGAAAGGCATGTTGGCGGCAGCCATCAGCGGAGCTTCGGGCGGAGTGATGACGGGCTTGGCGGCTGTCGGCATTGACCCCGCGCACTTCAATCTGCAGCAGGGAATTGGAGCCACGGCGAAAATCGGAGCCGCGGCGGCGTTGATCAATGCGGTGATTGGAGTAGCGGCGTATTTGCAGAAATCGCCGCTGCCGGACGAAGAGAAGTAAAGGAAGTTAAGGACGTAAAGGATGTAAAGGAACCGAGTCGTGGAGCGGCTTTCTCCTTCACTTACTTAACGCCCTTCATATTCTCAACCTCTCATGCTTCAGAGGGGATCGTTCATTTACCTCCTTCATTTCATTAACCTCCTTTACGTCACGGAGAAATTGCAATGCCAGTCGTAGGATCAAGCGCATATAACACGGCAGGGCAGATTACGTCGCTGGTGCGGTCGTTGTTGAACGATTCGCAAGGGAATTTGTTCACCGACACGCTGCTGCTTCCGTACTTGAATTCGGCGTATCGCAAGGTGCAGCGGGCCATCGGCAACACTGGAGGCGGAGGCTTCATCCAGGACGATGTGCTGTTGGTCGTGACGGCAGTAACGCAGACCGATCCTTCGCTTCAAGTATCTCTCACTGACGCGACCGCTCCGCCGAATCAACTGCCTACGGATTTGCTGGTGCCTCTAAAAATCTGGGAGCGCATGAACGGCTCGAGCGACGACTTCATCGAAATGGTGGACCTCACGCGCCACGGCGGTTTGCCCTCGCGCGTGCAGGATACGACGCTGGGCGTCTGGGAGTGGCGCGCCGACGGCTTGTATTTCCTCGGCGCCACGCAGGATACGCAGATCCGTCTGCGCTACATGAAGGCGTATCCGGATTTCACCGATTCCACTTCGCCGGTGCTGGTGCGGAACGCCCAGGAAGCGCTGGCGTACGCCACGGCGGCACTGGCCGGATGGTCGCGCGGCAGCCCGTTGTCAGAGAAATGGGATGACGCGGCAGCAGACGCGATCGAAGACCTGGTTTGCGCTGCGGTGAAACGCGAGCAGCAAACCTCGCGCCGTAGAAGGCCGTATTCGGCGCGGACGGGTTATTCACCGTGGTGACGCAAGGGTAGCAGCGGCTTTATGCCGCTGCCTCGGCGGGGTAAACCCGCCGCTACGCAGAGTCTAGCTTTTCCATGAGCCACGAGGCCATGTCCGCGTATCTGGCGTGTGCGGAACGCCCAGGAGAACTGCCGTGCCCATCCAAATCCTTGGAACCGACGGAAACAACCTCACCTCGCGAGATGTGGACGGCAGCGCCGACAACTTCATCTACGTCAACGGCCACCTAACCTTCTCGGGCAACTACCCAAGTGGCGGCGACACACTCGACTTCACCACCGTGGCCGACAAAATCCTGAGCGATCAGTGCATCGCGGTGGCCATCACCTCGCAATCCATAGGCAACGCCTACCTCGCCGTTGGAGGCATAACCACCGCGCTCAACGGCTGGAAAGTGCTGTGCCAGACCCCAGGCTCGCTCACACAATTGACCGCAGGTTCCTATCCATCGCAAATCACCGGCGACACCGTCACCTTTGCCGCTTGCTTCCGGAAGCTGCTCTAAGGCTCCCGGCGATTAGCACTCAATGATGGGGGCACCGGAATTGCGGTATATGACGTCGGAAGAGTTCTCGCAGGCTCCTAATGTCATCGGCGCTTGCGATGCATCGTTTTGGAATTACGCGGGCAATATTGTTAGTCGGGTAAAGCAAAAAGCACGACTTTGTCTCCTGACCACGCAGAAATGCGGTCCAGTTCAAATCGGCAGTACCGATCGAGGATTGGATTTTTACGCCTTCTTCGCTGAATTGAAACCTCGTTCCCGCAGCATTGCGACCGTCTTTGAAGAATTTCCTAACAACGAACCAGGGCGCTACAAAAACGAGGAAGAAAGGGAACAGCAGGCACCACATCAAGGGCTTGAAATTTTGTGAAATCTGGTACCAATCGGTGCCCTCTCTCGGACGCAGAGAAGCGAATAGTACCAATAAGCCGAAAACCATTGCCATCACGCCACAAATCCAGAGGAACTTGCGCGTCTGGCGAACTGTAACGGCGACACTACTCCAATAGACTTCTGACGCGGTCAGCTGGGTAGTTACGGAAATTGCAGAGCTGTCTGTCATTTTGTTGAACTCTAACACAGATGCAGAACATCTCCACAGGCTGCATGAGCGCTCGCTAGGGAATGAAGATGATACGATTTAGGGCCGTGAACGGAATCATTTGGATGAGTTTGCTGCTGGCGCTGCATGTGTGGCCTGGCCTCGTCAACCCCGCGCACGCTCAGGGCTCGCGCAAGGACGACATCGTCTTCAATTCGCGCGGCATACCCCTCGCCGGCGCTTCCGTGCATGTCTGCAACATGCCGGCGACCGGAACACCTTGCTCGCCAACAGCGCTGATTTATTCCGATCCGCTGCTCACCCAGGCGCTAGCCAATCCCACCACCACCGACGGCATGGGCAATTACTTTTTCTACGCCGCGCCAGGACAATACGAAATCGAAATCAGCGGCCCTAACATCACCACAAAGCAAATTCCCAACGTCATTCTGCCAAGCGATCCGGCCAATCCCACGTTCAATAGCTTGTCGACTACCGGCGGCATCAGCGCGTTCACTTTGAACCTGAGCGGAAACTTGACCGTCAATGGCAGCACCACAGTAGTAGGAAACCTCGCCAGCGGGACCCTGAATCTGACAAACCAGTCCACCCCGCCGGGAGCCGCCAGCACCGGCACGGTCAACCTGTACACCAAGACCGCCGACAAGCGCCTGTACTACAAGGACGAAACCGGAACGGAGACCGGCCCACTCGGCCCCGGCGCGCAAACCAATCAGGTGAACACCTGGACTGCGCAACAGAACTTCGCCAACATCGCGACCAAAGGTCCGAATCCCTGGTACGACATCACGCAGTACGGTGGTTACATCGGGCCAAACTTTGGCACACCGACGACTTGCTCCATCAGCAGCGGCACCACGGCGCTTTCCTGCGCCTCGGCTCTCGATTTCGTGAATGGCAACGGCATTCTGGTTTACGGCGCGGGACCCGCCACAGGCTTGGCGACGCCGCAAGCTCCGACGGTCACGCCGCTTTGGCAGACCGGCACGACGTCGTACAGCTATTGCATCGCGAGCGTAGACTATTTCGGCGGAATGACACCCTGCGGCCCAGCAGGGTCAACCTCCAGTGGGCCAGCCTCCTTCGGGCAGAACAACTATTCCATCAGCAGCCGGTCTAGCACCGGCGACGGCACGACAGTAACGTTCACCACGAGCTCGCCGCACAACATCCCGACCACTCCTTACCACACGGTCTCGTATCCCCAGATCGAAATCACTGGCATGAGCGGCCCGTGCAATACGGACGCCACGATCACGAGCGTGCCGAGCTCGACCACGTTTACGATCTCCCAGCAAGGTCTACCGGACAACACCTCCTGTTCGGGCGGCAGCGTCGGGGTGCGCACTGAAGTTGAGGTCAAATGGGACAATCACCAGTCTTTGCCCATCACGAGCTACACCTGCAATCCCGGGAACACCGCAAGCATCACTGTGCCGGCGCTCTGGACCACCGTAACGGGGGCCTTCCCGAGTAACCTCTTCACGATTGCTGGCTCCTCGGACAGCACCTACGTGGGCCACACGTTTTCCATCTCCTCCTGGGCGATCGTTCCAACCGTACAGTTTGCGGTGACCTGCAACACCACCACCGACACCGGCAATTTCGGCGGCGTCATGAACCTCATGCAGGGACATGCCGTCAAGGCGCATCTCATTTACCGCTGCAGCGGAGCGAGCTGCGCGCTGCCCGCGAACGCCAGCAACTATTCGCTGGTTGGCGTGGCCCAGGGCGATGACCCCTACTTCATTGACAAAGGTTACGGCGTCTCCGCGGCGAGTGTTGACCTGGGGCAGTATCCTTCCACGGCACCGACCAGCGCGCAGAACGAGTATCTCGATACGACTATTACCGCAGGTGGCGGCACCAC
>Ga0187784_10004825_pt1 | contig 10925 bp, 10 predicted proteins | sample 1015_SJ02_MP15_2_FD_132964 | JGI IMG/M metagenome (GOLD analysis project Ga0187784, IMG submission 132964) | Tropical peat soil microbial communities from peatlands in Department of Meta, Colombia - 1015_SJ02_MP15_20_MG | ecosystem: Environmental > Terrestrial > Soil > Wetlands > Peat | place... | reverse complement strand
TAGCTGCCAAACGACGGCTGATTTTGCTGTGGTGCGCACCACCCGCGCTCATTATACGCAAGGCGGGCAACGCCCGCCCTCCTAATGCAACAGCGACGGGGACATCCCCATTGTTCACTCCGACGATTTGATAATAGTCGCCAACAGTGCTCGTCGCAGCTCGCATTGTGCGGCGAGCGGTCGTTCTGAAGAGTTTTTTCGCTTATTTACAGCTACCGCCATAATCGCATACGCTGCGGTGCAGACAGGCCATTTTGCCTTGTCAGAGCGCTGCTCAAACGGAAACGTGCCGAAGTTTTCGTCGGGCGAAGGGCAGCGGCGGTGCCATCGGCAGGCAGCAAATTTTTTATCGGTCCTGAGCGTGTCCGCGACAGCGGTCGTGGACGGATTCCGACCAAGCGGGGCAAACGACATGAACACGCTGCGAATTTTGGCTGCCGGCGCGCTGGCGCTTGCGGTCACTTGCGCGGCGACAATGGCGCGGGCGGAGACACTACAGGTTAGACCCAACAACCCGGGGCGCGGCGACACTGTAACGATTGCTCCGGCGTCCGGCGCCGGTTCGGGCGCCGCGCCGGCGAGCGCCCCTTCCAATCCCTATGCGAACTCGCCTTATTCAGCGCCGCCGTCAAACCCGACGGTCATGGTACGGCCGCCGCCCGACTATCGCGCCAATGCCGCCCAGTTGGGCGTTTCTCAGGCAACCCTTGATTTTCTGATCGCGCAGGTCAAAGCGCGAATACTGGCCGATGCAAATTATATAACGGAAGAGCCCCCCTCAGTCGGCCCTGCAGGTTTGCCGAACTATCCGCCCAATGAATATCCGCCCTATTGGTACAACGGCGGCGTGCCACCGTCCGGCGATCAGCTTGAGGCGGACGCGAACTATCTTGTCGAACGTGCACTTGCGACTGGATTGAATTCGCCGGGTACGAGTCCCACGGCTCGTCTGAGCGAGGTTCTTAAGCAACTGAGTGACCCGCAGTACCCTCCAGGCTATTTTACCGACAACCCCAACTACAAACCTCCGGTCCCGTCCGAGCAGGCCGGCAGCGATGATACCGGCAACAACAGTCAGGCCAGCGCCGAGGACTCCGGCAACGGCACTAACGGGGCGAACAACGGCACCGCCAACCAGGCCAACGCCGGCAACCCCTCCGACGGCACTAACGGCACTGACAATCAAGCCAGCAGCAGCGCCGGCACAGGCAGCGATCAGGTCCAGGGCGCCGGCAATCAGAGCGCCGGCACAGGCGGCGGCCAGGGCCAGAGCACCGGCACAGGCGGCGGCCAGGGCCAAAGCGCCGGCAATCAGGGCGCCGGCAGTCAGGGCACAGGCACAGGCAATCCTAATACCGACAACCCCAGTGCGTTAAAGGCCGCAGCAAGTAAAATGGGAGAACAAGGAATACTGGGGTTTACAACCTCAATTCCAGCCTGCCTCGCTGCTAAGGTTTTCTCTCTGGGGGAGTGCGTCAAGAGGGCGGGAATAAATGGAGGGATCGGCGCCGTATGCCAAGGAGTGCAAGACATAGCCCAAGCAACTCCCTACGTGAACACAGCCCTCGCAGAAGTCCCGCTCGGAGCCCCAGCCCTCAGTCTGGTGTGCGCGTCGGTCGGCAGCTACAGAGCCTGCATCTTGGCCGGGAAAGACCCCCAGGAGTGCTAGAAGGATACGGGGGGCAGTCTCCCGCCAAACGTGTTTTGCGCCGCGCTCGGATTGCTGGCGTTAGAAGCAACACCAGGCGTAGCGGCAGGCGTGAGCGCCTCCTGCGGCATCCTGGCGGGGGGGGCATGGGACGTCATCCAGGCCTATGCAGATGTAGACCAGAAACAAGAGACGCTTAGGCTCTTAGGTTTGATCTACGAGCCCACCCTGACCTGTGATTTCCAGGAGGCGTTAGATAGGGCGCTTGAGCTCCAGAAACCTATTCCCCTGGCTCCTTGGTTGGGGGGAAGTGTCGAGTCTCAGCAGCAGATACATGCGAGCTATCTTAAACAGACGCTCCCTAACTTGCAGAGAATCATCGACCAGCTGACGTCTCAGGCCAACGCGATGGCCAAAGTAAACCATTTCGTGCAATTGGCCAACGATCCCACCAACGATGCGTTGCAGCGACAGGAACTTCTGAGCATGGCATACAAGGCCGGTGTCGGCATAATTCCGATCAAATGCCTGCCGAAGGTGCCGTCATCGACTCCGCAGCCGAAAACCGCCTCTTCCACGGGCGGTGGATCATCACCGCCGGCGAAGACCGGCGGTGGATCATCGACGACGACGGGCACCAACGTAGTCTGCGGATATACGACTGTGCCTCCCGGCACTGCGCTCGCAGGATTCTCACAAGATTTCGCAGTGGCCGGGACATGTTGTCCTGCGGCTTGGTGTCTTAATAGTAATCAGAGTCCGCCAACTTCCACTGACCCACGCACTGCGACGCTCTCGGGTGGCCAATGCAACCCAAATCAAACCAAGGGCACCCTTTTCGATGCGTGGAGCTCGTCGATGACCGCGACGTTGCCGCTAACCACGGCCACCTGCCCCGCCGTGGCGGCGACACCACCGCCGAGCGCAGCAGTATCCGCGCCCGTGTCTCCCGCTGCAGCTTTGACACCAATGTCACCGGCGCCGATCCCCTACGCGCCGGCGGCCGTCAGCGCCGCGCCGAGTATCAGATTAAGCCCAAACAACGTCCCTTCGGGCGCTAACTCGGGCAATTCCTGGCCGCAAGGCTCAATGGGGAACCAGGGGAGCCCGGCGACGGCGGGCCAGCCGAGTTCCGCTACGACACCATCCACTTCGTCACCATCGAACCCGACCAGTGCCACGGGCACCAAGAACACCGCGTCACTCGGCGGACAACAGCCCACCGCCAGCCGCTCGCAAACGACGACCACTCGTTCGTCTTCGTCTCGCCAATCGGGCGGCTATGCTCAAACCCGGTCAATGTCCGGATGGTCTAGGGGCAGCGGCCGGGGCGGAGGCTTCGGCGGCGGCGGCGGGCGCTTCTCCGATATCCGGCTCAAGGAAGACATCGTGCCGGTCGGGCGGCTCGACAACGGCATCGGTGTCTACCGCTTCCGCTACCGAGGAAACGACCACACCACCTATGTCGGCGTCATGGCGCAGGAGGTGCGAACCATTGCGCCCGACGCCGTGTCGCGTGGGCGCGACGGTTATCTGCGTGTCGATTACGATAAGCTCGGCCTTGAGTTCCTGACCTGGGACGAGTGGCTGGCGCGCGGCAGCTCGCCATCCGCAACCATGCAGTGACGCCGGACCGCCGAGTCGCGGCGGCGCGCGGCGTGACTGAGAGGGCGCACATCGTGCAATCCCGTCACATGAGAAACGTCGTGCTATCCGCCATCCTGTGCACGGCTCTGGCGCCAGGCAATGTCAGCGCCGGAACCTTACGCATGGTTATTCGGAGCCATCCGAGTCTAGGCGGCAAATGTATCGATGTTTTCAATCACCAGATCGTGCCGGGAATGCCGGTTCAAATGTGGGATTGCAACAATGGGCCCGCGCAGATTTTTTCTTACGACGAGACGAGCCAACAATTGACGCTCGGCAACCTGTGCGTCGAGTCTCTGGGGCAAGGCTATCCGCGAGATTCTGTCGGGCTTCGCTCCTGCGACAACGGCGTGAGGCAACATTGGCGAGTGGTGGCAGCGGGAGAATATTATCGATTCATTGGCGTGAACGGCCTATGCCTCGATATCAGGTCCGGCGACAAGGAAAATGGCGCGCCATTGCAAGTCTTTCCATGCGGCAATGCCTCCGGCACGAGTGCGGCGCAGCAGCTTTGGGCGTTGCTCGAAGCGCCACCCGCCGCAACTCTCTCCGCACCCGCAGCAGCACTGCCCCCCGCAACTGTCTCTGCGCCCGCGGCAGCGCCGCCTGCTGCAACGCCCCCTACACCCGCGGCGGCGCCGCAAGCTGCAACTCCCCCTGCACCGGGAGCAGCGCCGCCCGCCGCAAGTCGATCCACACCCGGAGCAGCTCAGGGAGCTGGCCGCGTTATGCCGGACGACTGCAACCAAAACCTCAATCGGTGCAGCCTGCAAATTTGGGGACGTAACACATTTCCTCACACCGGTTATACGCAAAGCGTTACATTTGCGAACGGCATGGTACTGACCTGCACCAGCAATGGGCCCAATACCCCCAGAAGCTGCACGCTCAAATGAAGGCGGAAAATCTCAACCGCCGGCGCTCCAAAGATCGGGCCTCGCTGCAATGAAATTGGAGACTCTACTTATCGGCGGTGATCACGGAGTAACCGTTGTTTGTCCCCTAGAACCCAATTGTGCGGCGATCCGGCGAAAATGGCCGTTGGAGGTTTCACTCGAGGCGAAACCGCCCCGACGGCTCGAAGCACGAACAATTTAATTTTTGCCCATTGCAGCCGGCTGCGTCAGATTGCGGCCGCGTATTGGCGCGAAAGAAATGCTGCACTGCCGTTCGTCTCTTATTGGCACTGTGCGGACGTCGCTAAAGTCCGCTTCCATGTCAGCTTTGCGGTGCTGAGCGGATGTCTTCATCTTACGAGTGCACGGCCCAAATTCCGGACTCGCCGCGGAGCTTGTCATCGGGCTGGCCACTTCGGGCGATAGCGCGTCCCGCGCGTAAACGCGCGACCGCCCGTTGGCGGCGATCCGGAACGACGTTTACTCTGCCGCGACTCGTGAGGCGCCCGATTGCGCCGAGACGATATAATCCATCGCCGCCTGCACTCCGCCCTTCTTGTGCGGCACGCCGGCAAGCTCGAGCGCCATTTCCGTGGCGCCGAGCGCGCCGATCAGCGTGGCGTCGTTAATGTCGCCGAGGTGACCGATGCGGAAATATTTTTTGACATATGGTCCGAAGCTGGCGCCATAGGCGATATTGAACGTATTGAGCGCAAGGTCGCGGAACTTGTCGGCGTCGTGGCCGTCCGGCAACAGCACCGCAGTGATTGTCGGCGAATAGTATTGCGGATCGCGACAGAGAATTTCCAACCCCCAGGCGCGCACCGCGCGGCGCGTCGCCTCGGCGAGCCGGTCGTGGCGCGCGAAGACGTTGTCGAGACCTTCCTCGTGCAGCATGTCTATTGCCGTATCGAGGCCGTACAACATTTGCGTCGCCGGTGTGTAGGGAAAGAAACCCTGCTTGTACATGGTCAGCATGTCTTCCCACTGGAAAAACGAGCGCGGCAGTTTTGCCGTCTTCGACGCGCGCTGCGCCTTCTCGCTTACGGCGTTGAACGACATGCCGGGCGGCAGCATCAGCCCTTTCTGCGCGCCGCCGATGGTGACGTCGACGCCCCATTCGTCGTGCCGATAGTCGGTCGAGGCCAGTGAGGAGATAGTGTCAACCAGAAGCAGTGCCGGATGACCGGCGGCGTCAATCGATTTGCGAATAGCTGCGATAGGCGAAAGGCACCCGGTCGCGGTTTCGTTATGCAACACACACACCGCTTTGATCTCGTGCTCTTTGTCCTTGCGTAAGTGCTCCTCGATGACCTTCGGATCGGCGCCGATCCGCCAATCGGTTTTGATGAATTCCGGCCTAAGCCCGAGCCGCTCCGCCATGATCTTCCACAAGGTCGCGAACTGGCCGGTCTCGACCATGAGGACGCGGTCCCCGGGCGAGAGCGTATTGGCGAGCGCCGCCTCCCAGGCCCCGGTCCCGGTCGCGGTGTAGATGATGACCGGCTGCGTGGTTTTGAAGATCGTCTTGATGCCTTCGAGCACGCGCTTGCCTAACCGCGCGAATTCCGGACCGCGCTGATCGATGAGCGGCATATCGATCGCCCGCATGATCCGATCCGGCACCGGCGTCGGCCCTGGAATTTGCAGGAAGTGGCGCCCCGGAAGACGCGAAGCATTCTGCGGCATGTCTCGGCACTCCTTCGGACGCAGATGTTCAAGCTCTCGGAAAGCGTAACTGCCCCTCGCGCAGGCGCGCTCAAAATCCCGGCTGCGCCGGTCCGAAGGCGCCGCTGCGGGGCTTTGATCTCCGAATGCGCCGTTGCGGTCAAGTCTCTTTGCCGCCGCAGGGCTAAGGCTTGGAAAACGCCGTTCCTGTCCGCCGTCACCTTTCCCGCGCCAATGCGCTCTCATGCCAGCGCCGGAGCGCTAAATAGTTGAGCAGCGAGAGCAGATAGAAGATGGCAATGCCGGTAAGCGAAAGAAGGATTAGCGCCGCGAACATGCGCGGAATGTTGAGGCGATAGCCCGACTCGACAATACGATAGGCGAGGCCAGAGCCGGCACCCGCGGAGCCGGCGGCGATTTCGGCGACGACGGCGCCGATCAGCGACAGCCCGCCGGCAATCCGTAATCCGCCAAAAATGTAGGGGCGCGCCGAAGGCAATTTTAGGCGTCGCAAAATCTGCCAGCGCGAGGCGCCGTAGAGCGAGAACAGGTCGGTAAGATTGCGATCGACCGAACGCAACCCCAACGTCGTGTTGGCCAGGACTGGAAAGAACGCGACGATCCAGGCGCAGACCAAAACCGCGGCGTGTTGCGGCAAGTAGACCAAAAGCAGCGGAGCGACGGCGACGACCGGCGTTACTTGCAAAACCACCGCGTAAGGATAGAGAGAATATTCGACAAACCGCGACTGATTGAACAGGATCGCCAAGAACACGCCGCCGAAGGCCGCCAGCATGAAGCCTTCGAAGGTCGTGACGACCGTCACCAGCAACGATCGCAGCAGCAATTCCCAATCGGCGAGGAAGGTCTGCCAGATGAGGCCGGGGGACGGCAGCACGTAGGGCGGGATATTGTTGTAGCGCACCAGGGCTTCCCAAGCCCCGAGGCCGAGCGCCAAGACAACAACGGGCATAACAATGCGCAGAGGGCGGTCGCGGCGCTCGCGCGCGCTCATGATTGGCCCCCCACCGCCATGGCGACCGCCAGCGCTTCCGAAGTTCGCCGGCAAAATTCCACATATTCAGGAGAGGTGCGGAAGCTCCGGTTGTGCGGATAAGGCGCGTCGATCACAACCTCGCTGGAAATGCGGCCGGGCCGCGCCGCCATTACCAGTATGCGATTGGCGAGATACACCGATTCGAACACCGAGTGGGTGACGAAGACTATGGTGGTGCGCATAGCGTCCCACGTTTGCAGAAGATCGTCGTTGAGCTTAAAGCGGGTGATCTCGTCGAGCGCCGCGAAGGGCTCGTCCATGAGCAGAATTTGCGGCTCGGTGACCAGCGCACGCGCGATGGAGACGCGCATACGCATGCCGCCGGACAATTCGCGCGGATAGGCGCGCCGAAACGCGCCGAGGCCGACGCGATCGAGCGCCATTTCGACCCGCTCCCTCCTGCCGCGCGCGCGCATCTTCTTGAACCTGAGCGGCAGCGCCACATTGTCGAAAACCGAGGCCCAAGGCATGAGCGTCGGTTCCTGAAAAACGTATCCGAGCCGGTTTTCGCTTTTGCTTGCGGTCGTCGCATTGTCCCATTCGACAACGCCTTCGCTCGGCTTGGTCAGTCCGGCGATGATGCGCAACGCCGTCGATTTCCCGCAACCCGACGGCCCGAGCAATGCGACAAACTCGCCGCGGCGAACTTCGAGGTCGAGTCCCGCCAACGCGCGCACCCGCCTGGGAAAAGTTTTGCCGACGCCGCGTAGCGCAACGAGTGGAGCAGAGGGATTTGCGGCCGGTGGTGGCATAGTTATTGTTTCGGCCGCAGCTCGATCCCGACTTTCTTATTGACGAATTGCAGCGTGTAGGATTTCCGGTAATCGAGCGATGCTTTGACCACGCCGGCGCGTACCATTTCGTCGAAGAAGCCTTTGATGTGCGCTTCGGTCATGGCGCCGATCCCGAGCTTCAGGCTGTCGCCGGAATCGACAATTCCATATTCCTTCATCTTGGCGATTGAATAAATGAGCAGCTCGTCGGTCATCTCGGCGTTTTGTTGCTTGATCAAGGCGTTGGCGGCGGCGTTGTTGCCGTAGATATAATTATACCAGCCGATGATCGATGCATCGACGAAACGCTGCACGACATCAGGCTTTGTCTCGACCAGTTCGCGGCGGGTTTCGATCAAGGTCGAATAGTCGGAAAAGCCGTCGTCGGCGAGCAAAAAGATTTTCGGTTTGATTTTGCCCTCCTTTTCAACGGCGAACGGCTCGGAGGTCACGTAGCCCTGCATGGCGCTGTGTTCATCGGCGAGGAACGGCTGCGGATTGAAAGTGTAGGGCTTGGTCTGGCTGTCCTTGAAGCCGAAATAGGCGCGCAGCCAAGGATAATAGCTGGTCATTCCTTCAGGTGAGACGAAGATGGTCAGGTTTTTCAGATCCTGCAGTCTCTCGATGCCAGGAAGCGGATGGGCGAGCAGAATCTGCGGGTCCTTTTGGAACATTGCCGCAACGTCGACAATCGGCACGTTCTGGGCCACTGCGTCAAAGCTTTCGAGCGTGTTGGCGCTGATGAAAAAGTCGAGCTTGCCGACCATCATCAGCATGCGGTTATTGGTGTTCGGACCGCCCGGCACGATGGTTACGTCCAAGCCGTATTTGCGATAGGTGCCGTCGGCAAGCGCCTGGTAGAAGCCGCCGTGCTCGGCCTCGGCCACCCAATTGGTGCCGAAACTGACCTTATCGAGCGCCTGTGCCGAGGCGACCAGCGGCGCGACCGCAACGGTGATCATAGCCGCGATCACCGTCCGAATAAGTCTCGCCGGCGGCATTGCTTGCTCCTTTTTGCGCCTGCCGCGACAATAGGAGAGCACGACCCGATTGGCGAGAAGCTGAATGACGCGACCAAAACGCGACTGGATGGAGATGAGCTGGCAGGACATCGCCGATGCCGGCGAGGCGACGCGGCGGTGGATCGCGGTCCTGCCCCTTGGCGCCGTGGAGCAGCATGGACCCCATTTGCCGCTTGGCGTCGATAGTTTTATCGCCGAAGCCTACTTGTCGCGTGTGTTTGCCCTACTGCCTGCCGACCTTCCGGTGACATTTCTGCCGCTGCAACGTGTCGGCGTTTCCGTCGAGCACCTGGATTATCCCGGTACGCTCTCGCTATCGGCGGCAACTGCGATCGCCGCCTGGACGCAGATCAGCGAAGGCCTCGCGCGCGCGGGCCTGCGCAAACTCGTTCTCGTGACCAGTCACGGCGGCAATGTTGCAGCTATGGAATTGGTTGCCCGCGACTTGCGCGCGCGGCTGAACATGCTGGCCGTCACCGTCGGCTGGCATCGCTTCGGTTATCCGCAAGAGACGTTTTCCAGCGAAGAAAAAAGATACGGCATTCACGGTGGCGACATCGAAACTTCACTCATGCTTGCCGCCCGGCCGGATAACGTCAGTATGCACAAGGCAGCGCGCGCCATGCCGGCGAGTCTCGACATGGCGCGCGAATTTAAGTGGCTCAGCGCCAGCCGGCCGGCTGGATTTGCCTGGATGACGCAAGATTTGCACGCAAGCGGCGCGCTCGGCGATGCCACGCTCGCCACCGCCGCCAAGGGCGAAGCGGCGCTGTCTCACGGCGCTCGCGCCTTTGTCGAGTTGCTGCAGGAGGTCGATCGCTTCGATCCCGCGCGACTTAAAGACGGACCGATGCAATTATGAGGTCGGGCCATCCGCAAGGAGCGAGGTCATGTTCATTAAAACCAAAGACGGTGTGGAAATTTTCTACAAGGATTGGGGCAAAGGTCAGCCTATCGTGTTTAGCCATGGCTGGCCGTTGTCGGCCGACGATTGGGACGCGCAGATGCTGTTCTTCCTCAATCACGGCTACCGCGTGATCGCTCATGACCGGCGCGGCCACGGCCGCTCGACGCAAACAGGCGACGGCCACGATATGGATCATTATGCCGACGATCTCGCGGCCTTGACGACGCAACTAGATCTAAAGAATGCCATTCATGTCGGCCATTCGACCGGCGGCGGCGAGGTCGTGCATTATTTGGCGCGACACGGCGAAAGCCGGGCTGCCAAGGCGGCCCTACTGTGCGCAGTGCCGCCGCTGATGGTGCAAACGCCGGCCAATCCCGGTGGGCTGCCAAAGAAGGTGTTCGACGATTTTCAGGCGGCGCTTGCCGCCAACCGCTCGCAATTCTATCGCGACGTCGCCGCCGGTCCGTTCTACAACTACGACAAGACGGGCAAGCCTTCCGAAGCGGTGATCGATAATTGGTGGCGGCAGGGCATGATGGGCGGCGCCAAGGCGCACTACGACGGCATTGTCGCTTTCTCGCAGACCGACTTCACCGCAGACCTGAAAAAGATCACGATCCCGGTCCTGGTGATGCACAGCGAAGACGACCAGATTGTCCCTTACGCCGATTCCGGACCGCTATCGGCAAAGCTTCTGAAGAACGGCACGCTGAAGACCTACAAGGGCTTCCCGCACGGCATGCCGACCACCGAAGCGGCCACCATCAACGCCGATCTGCTGGCGTTCATTAGGGGCTAATCAAGCACGCGACGCGTCATGGCCGGACTTGTTCCGGCCATCCACGTCTTTATTGCGACTCCGCTGGGAAGACGTAGATGCCCGCGGCATAGGCGAGCGAAGCGACGCCGTTCTTCGAACGGCTATGCGCGGGCATGACGATTTGATGAAACTGTTTCCTCTACGCCGCAATTTTCACGTACTCGAAATCGCCGGGCTTGTTGTCGATGCCCATGCGCGGCGGCGCGATCCAGTCGGCGAATTGGCCCGGCTCGGTCACCGGCTGCATCAGGCTGACAATGAAATCGCCGTCGTCTTTCGATGGCAGCCATTTGCCGGTGTCGCGATTCCAGGTTGTCTCATCGACAATGTTGCCCGCCGGCGAAACTTTCACATCCTTGAACTCGCCGATGGCGCGGTGGAAGCCGACATGCGGCAGTTCGAGGCTGAAGTTGACGCCGGTCTTGCCGATGATCTTGTTCCAGCGGTCGAGACCGCGCTGGCAATCGGCGGTGTAGTCGTCACG
>Ga0187784_10004824_pt1 | contig 10925 bp, 9 predicted proteins | sample 1015_SJ02_MP15_2_FD_132964 | JGI IMG/M metagenome (GOLD analysis project Ga0187784, IMG submission 132964) | Tropical peat soil microbial communities from peatlands in Department of Meta, Colombia - 1015_SJ02_MP15_20_MG | ecosystem: Environmental > Terrestrial > Soil > Wetlands > Peat | place... | reverse complement strand
CGCGTCAGCGGCGTTCCCGGCGAACAGCTTAAGCGGGTCGCGGAGATGTTAGCGACGCAAAAGCCGGCGACGATGCTCTGGTGCATGGGCGTCACCCAGCATAGCGTTGGTACCGCCAATGTGCGCGCGGCCGCCATCGCACTTCTGCTCACCGGCAATGTCGGCGGGCCCGGTTTTGGCGCCAACATTTTCCGCGGCCACGACAACGTGCAGGGCGCGACCGATTGTGGCCTCGATATCACGTCGCTGCCCTTCTACTACGGGCTGACCGAAGCCGCATGGCGGCATTGGGGGCGCGTCTGGCAGGTCGATTACAGCTGGCTGCAATCGCGCTTTGTCTCCAAACAAAATATGGAGACGCCGGGTATCCCGATCAGCCGCTGGTTCGACGGCGTGCTCCTGCCCAGATCACAGGTCGACCAGAAAGACAATGTACGCGCCTTGTGGGTGACGGGCTTCGGCAGCAATGCCATCGGCCGAATTCCCGAGGCAATGAAAGGGATGGCCAAGCTTGACCTTCTGGTGGTGGTCGATCCGCACCCGACCACCTGGGCCTCGCTTTCGGTCGAGGCCGGACGCAAGGACGGTACCTATCTGCTGCCGGCTTGTACCCAATTCGAAAGCGCGGGCACGCGCGTGGCCTCGAACCGCTCGATTCAGTGGGGCGAACAGATCGTCAAGCCGCTGTTCGAAACCAAGGACGACTATGAGATCATCTATCTCATGGCGAAGAAGCTTGGCTTCGCCGACCTGATGTTCGAGAACATCGCCGTCGAAGGCGATCGGCCCGTTCCCGAAGACATTCTGCGCGAGATCAACCGTGGCGGCTGGAGTACCGGCTATACCGGCCAGTCGCCCGAGCGCATCAAGCTGCACATGGCGAACCAGAAAGATTTCGATCTGGTGACGCTGCGCGCCGCAGACGGTCCCTGCAAGGGCGATTATTACGGATTGCCGTGGCCGTGCTGGGGCAAGCCGGAAGTCAAACATCCCGGCTCCGCGAACCTGTACGATACGAGTCAGCACGTCATGGACGGCGGCGGCACGTTCCGCGCACGCTTTGGCGTCCAATACAACGGCGTAAACCTGCTGGCGGAGGGTTCGTATTCGAAAGGATCGGATATCAAAGACGGCTATCCCGAATTCACCTACGCGGTGCTCAAGAAACTCGGCTGGGACGGCGAACTCAGCGCCGACGAGTTGGCGACGATTCAAGCGATCGGCGGCGCCAATGCCGACACGGTATCGTGGTCGACCGATCTGTCCGGCGGCATTGTTCGCGTGGCGCTCAAGCACGGCTGCGTGCCCTACGGCAATGCCAAGGCGCGCATGAACGCCTTCGGGCTGCCGGACCCGGTGCCGGTGCATCGCGAACCGATCAATACGCCGCGCCCCGATCTTGTCAGCCGTTATCCGACCTATCCGAACGCCAAGCAGTTTCGTCTGCCCAACATCGGTGCATCGCTGCAGAAGGCCGCTGTCGATAACGGACTGAGCCGGGTCTTTCCCCTGGTTTTCACAACAGGCCGTATCGTCGAATTCGAGGGCAGCGGCGAGGAAACCCGTTCCAACAAATGGCTCGCTGAATTGCAGCAGGAGATGTTTGCCGAGATCAATCCGGCGGACGCCACCGAACGCAACGTCAAGGACGGCGATTGGATCTGGGTGACTGGACCGAATGCGAAAGCCAAGGTCAAAGCGCTGGTGACCGAGCGCGTGGCGAAGGGCGTCGTTTGGATGCCTTATCACTTTGGCGGCTGGTTCGACGGCAAGGATCTGCGCGCCAATTATCCTGCCGGGACGGACCCTATCGTGCTTGGCGAGAGCGCCAACACGCTGACAACTTACGGCTACGATCCGGCAACCGGCATGCAAGAGCCCAAGACAACGCTTGTCCAGGTTATGCCGGCGTGAGGAGACTCCGATGGCGCGAATGAAATTCCTGTGCGACGCGGATCGCTGCATCGAGTGCAACGCCTGCGTCACCGCCTGCAAGAACGAGAACGAAGTGCCGTGGGGCATCAATCGGCGTCGCGTTGTGACGCTCAACGACGGAGAGCCCGGCGAACGTTCCGTGTCGATGGCCTGTATGCATTGCACCGACGCGCCGTGCGCCGCCGTGTGTCCGGTCGATTGTTTCTACACGACGGACGATGGCGTAGTTCTGCATAACAAGGACCTGTGCATCGGCTGCGGTTATTGCTTCTACGCCTGCCCGTTCGGCGCGCCGCAATATCCGCGCGTCGGTAATTTCGGTTCGCGCGGCAAGATGGACAAATGCACGTTTTGCGCCGGAGGTCCCGAGCCGGACAATTCACCAGCCGAGTACGAAAAATACGGCGCCAATCGGCTGGCGCAGGGCAAGCTGCCGATGTGTGCCGAGGTCTGTTCGACCAAAGCGCTGCTGGCAGGCGACAGCGACGTCGTCGAGGGCATCTACAAAAATCGTGTGACGACGCGCGGCTACGGTTCGGGCGCCTGGGGCTGGCAAACCGCTTACGGCGAGGACGTGCCGGGCTGAACCTGTTCGCCGGCGAGCGAGGAAGGGATGCTCCATGACATTGTTCTACCGACACATCCGGCTCGTCCTCGCCGCAATCGGCTTCCTGGTTCTTTCAGGCATCGCCCCCGCCGCCGCACAGACATCGACCCTCGTCAATCCGAACGCGCTGGCCGTCAAGGAACAGCAACTACTGAAGCAGCACTATTTCATCAGCGGCCGGGGCACCCTTGCGGACACGAAATCAGATATCATCGAGCAACCGCTCGGCCGTACTTGGCGGCTCATGACCGGCGTGTGGATGCATTGGATCGGCGCGCTCGTCATTGTCGGCGTCATCGCCCTCCTGGCTTTGGCCTATTTCACCATCGGCCCGATGATGATCGAGAGCGGCCGCTCCGGCCGCAAGATCGTACGCTTTACCGGCTTCGAGCGCTTCGTGCATTGGTTGATTGTGGTTGCCTTCGTTGTTCTCGCAGTGACAGGCCTAAACATCACATTTGGCAGGGAACTGCTGTTGCCGCTCATTGGAGCGGAGGCGTTTTTCCATTGGTCGCTGATGGCGAAATACGCGCACGATTATTCGAGCCTGCCGTTCGTGCTCGGTGTCGCCATCATGTTTGCTCTGTGGGCCAAAGCGAACATTCCGACCGCCCTCGACTTCAGATGGTTCAAGGAAGGCGGCGGCATGGTTGGACACAGGCATCCGCCGGCCGAGAAATTCAACGGCGGCCAGAAAGCGCTGTTCTGGTGCGCCATGCTCGGCACCGCCGGCGTCACGATATCGGGACTGTTTTTGCTGTTCCCGTTCTACTGGACCAACATCCTCGGCATGCAGATCGCTCAGGTTCTGCACGCGCTGATCGCAATCGCCTACGTCGCGCTCATTATCGCGCACATCTATATCGGGGCCGTCGGTATGGAGGGCGGCTGGGAGGCGATGGCGAGTGGCGAGGTCGATTTGAACTGGGCAAGACAGCATCATTCGCTGTGGGTTGAAAGAGAATTCGCTCAAAGGCTAGCAGCAAGCCGGCCGAGTAGCGCGGCCCGCGCGCCAAAGGATTAGGCGGCGCGACGGCCGCGGAGCGCCCTCACCGCTTTAAGGTCGGCAACAAAGCTGTTGTAGGCCGATCGCTTCTCGGTTTCATCCTCTATTCGCAAAAGCGGGGAAGGATCAACTGTGACGGCGAGAGTCGTTCCGTCCGCAAGAGGGTTCGGAGAATCGCCGCGCGGGCGCGAAGGAAGGCGTGGTGGGCCCGGGAGGACTCGAACCTCCAACCAAGCGGTTATGAGCCGCTAGCTCTGACCATTGAGCTACGGGCCCGTTCGGCGGCGGCGGTGCCGGCAAACGTTGCTGCGCGTCGGATTAACACATAAAACGGCCATCGCGAATGCGATACCGGGGCGGCCGCCTAACCTCGCCGGCTCAACAAAAACACCGCCTGTTCGCCGAACAAATTCCAGAACCACCACGGCATTTTCAACCGCATCTGCCGGCCCCAGGCATTGAGCGCCACGGCCTCATCCATCCTGGCGCCGACCGCAAGGCAGAGATCGCGAAAGTCCTTGATGCTGCAGAAGTGGATGTTCGGCGTCTCGTACCAGGCATAGGGCAGATTGTCGGTGCGCGGCATATGGCCGCCGAACAGAAGCTGCAGCCGAATATTCCAGTGACCGAAATTCGGAAACGACACGATAGCGTGGCGGCCGATACGCAGCATGTGCTCGAGCACGACACGCGGCTGCCGCGTGGCCTGCAGCGTCTGCGACAGGATCACGTAATCGAACGCATCGTTGGGATAGTCGGCGAGGTCGGTGTCGGCGTCGCCCTGAACCACCGCAAGTCCCTTGGCGACGCACTCGTTGACGCCTTCGCGCGACAGTTCGATGCCGCGGCCATCGACACCGCGGGTTTCCAACAGGCGCAGCAGTTCGCCGTCGCCGCAGCCGACGTCGAGCACGCGCGCGCCGCGCTCCACCATCTCGGCAACCGCGAGCAGGTCGACGCGCGAGCCGCCATGGCCGCGCGCCGCTCCCGCCATGGTGAGATCGTATTTGAGCCGGGACAGCATTCTTTTAGCTCTTTGCCGCCGGCAGACCGCGCGCCTTGGCGGCACCTTCCAGAAATCCGCGCACGATCGCGAACAGCTCCGGCTCGTCGAGCAAAAACGCGTCGTGGCCTTTGTCGGTCGTGATCTCGGCAAACGAGACCCGCGCGCCGGCGGCGTTGAGCGCATGCACGATGGCGCGCGATTCCGAGGTCGGGAACAGCCAGTCGCTCGTGAAGGAAATGACGCAGAATCGCGTCGGCGTGCCGCGGAAGGCATTGGCCACCGCGCCGTCGTAATCGCCGGCGAGATCGAAATAATCCATGGCGCGCGTCAGATAGAGATAGGAATTGGCGTCGAAACGCTCCACGAAAGTGATACCCTGGTGCCGCAGATAGGACTCGACCTGAAAGTCGGCGTCGAACGAAAAGGTCGGATTGTCGCGATCCTGAAAACGGCGGCCGAATTTGCGGTGCAGCGCGGCGTCGGACAGGTACGTGATATGCGCGCCCATCCGCGCCACGGCGAGCCCGCGCCGCGGATTCGTACCCTCGGCAAAATAACGTCCGCTGCGCCATTCGGGATCGGCCATGATTGACTGCCGACCGACCTCGTGGAAGGCAATGTTCTGCGCCGAATGCCGCGTCGCGGCGGCAATCGGCAGCGCCGCGAACACCCGCTGCGGATAGCTCGCCTCCCACTGCAACACCTGCATGCCGCCCATCGAGCCGCCGGCCACGGCAAACAGCGAGTCGATGCCGAGATAATCAAGCAGCATCGCCTGGGCGCGGACCATGTCGCGCACCGTAACCACCGGGAATTCCAGGCCCCACAGCATGCCCGTCGCCGGGTTGGTCGAGGCCGGTCCGGACGAGCCCATGCAGCCGCCGACCACGTTGGCGCAGATGATAAAATAACGGTCGCTGTCGATCGGCCGGCCGGGGCCGACCATAGTTTCCCACCAGCCGGGTTTTCCGGTCACTGGATGGTCGTTAACTACGTGCTGATCGCCGGTGAGCGCGTGACAAATCAGAACCGCGTTGCTGCGATCGGCGTTGAGCGTGCCGTAAGTCTGATAGGCGATCTGCAGCGGCGCGAAATCGACGCCAGCGTCGAGCCGCAGCGGATTGTTTGAAGGAAAGCGCACCACCAGCGAATGCGGCTGATCCGCCTCGCGCGTGCGGTCGGCAAGATCGAGCGTGGTTGCGGCGTCGGCCATTGCGCTTCCCGGCGGTGCCGCGCTGCGGCTTAAGTTGGCTCGCGGCGACAAAGCTCAGAACGGGGTAAATAGGCGCATCGTGCCGCGAGTCAACGTTTTCTTTGCTTTCGGACCCCGCGCCTCCTATCAATTGGGCCGCCGGCCGGCCGTTGCGACGCCGCGGCCGTGCCCCCGGGAACGCCATGCCGAAACGAGCAAAGCCGCAAGACCAAGCGAAGCCGAAGCCAATGTCGCTTGCCGATCTGCGGCGTGAACTCGATCGCATCGACGCCGAGATGCACGCGCTCCTGATGGAGCGCGGCGAAACGATCGACACCCTGATTGCGGTGAAAAAGACGCAAGAGTCGGGCTCGGCGTTCCGCCCTGCCCGCGAGGCTGAGATGATGCGCCGCCTAGTCGAGCGCCATCGCGGCAGTCTGCCGCTCGACACCGTCGAGAGCATCTGGCGCGTCATCATCTCGACGTTCACCTATGTGCAGGCACCGTTCTCGGTGCACGCCGATCTGTCCGCGGGCGACGCATCGATGCGCGATTCTGCGCGGTTTCATTTCGGCTTCACCGTACCGTTCGTGCCCCACATGGGCTCTGCCAGCGTGGTCGAAGCGGTCACGGCGTCGCGGGGCGACCTCGGCCTCGTTCCGGCCTTTGCCATCGCCGGCGCCGGTCCGTGGTGGACGGCACTCGAATTCGACGCCGCGCCGAAAATCATTGCACGGCTGCCGTTCGTGGAGCGGGCGGATCATCCCGCCGCCATGCCGGTATTTGTCGTCTCCCGCGCCGCGGCCGACGCCATGGTGACCGAAACCGAAGTCTGGAGCATGCGGGTGTCGGGCTGGCGGGCGCAGTCGGCCGGGGCGCTGGCGACAATCGCCGAGGTCATTGCGCTACCTGACCGGGCCTTCGACGGCGCGGCGCTTCTGGTCTCGGTGCCGCGCGGCGGGGTCGATGCAGTCCGCAAGGCACTTGTCGGCATCGGCGCAACGATCCGCGCGTCAGCCCTCGTCGGCAGTCACGCGACCCGCTATACGGTGGGCTGAGCTGTCATCGCCCTTTTAGGCGGGCGATCCAGGAGCCCCAGCCCAAATGCCGCGGTTACTGGATGGCCCCGCCCGCGCCGGGCATGACACAAACGAGGATGAGTAATGACCGCCATGCGTCCCCTACCCCGGCCCGGCGTACTTGAGATCGCGCCCTATGTGCCTGGCAAGAGTAAAGCGCCGGGTGTGGCCAAAGTGTTCAAGCTGTCGTCGAACGAGACGCCGCTCGGGCCGAGCCCGCGCGCGATCGAAGCCTACAATTCAGTGGGGCCGCATCTGCACGATTATCCGGACGGGTCGGCGACTGACTTGCGCGAAGCCATCGGACGCGCCTTCGGGCTCGATCCGGACCGCATCGTCTGCGGCGCCGGCTCCGACGATCTGCTGCACCTTTTGGCCTACGCCTACCTCACCGACGGCGACGAAGCGATCCACACTCGGCACGGCTTTCTGATCTATCCGATCGTGACGCTTGGCACCGGCGCGCGGCCGGTCGAAGTGCCGGAAGTCAACTTCACCGCGGACGTCGACGGCATTCTGAAAGCAGTGACGAGCAAGACCAAGATCATCTTCCTCGCCAACCCGAACAATCCGACCGGCACGTGCCTGCCGTTCGACGAAGTCAAACGTCTGCACCGCGGGCTGCCGCCGCACGTCCTGCTCGTGCTTGATGCTGCCTATGCCGAGTACGTGGTGCGCAACGACTATGAGGCCGGCATCGAATTGGTGGCAACGTCCGACAACGTCGTCATGACTCGTACCTTTTCGAAAATCCACGGCCTCGCCAACTTGCGGCTGGGCTGGATGTTCGGACCGGCCGCCATCGTCGACGCGGTTAACCGCATCCGCGGCCCGTTCAACGTCAGCGGCGCGGCGATCGCCGCCGGCGTGGCGGCTATCGAAGACATCGCGTACCAGGAGCACTCGCGCCAACACAACACGCGCTGGCTCGCCTGGCTCACGCAGGAGATCGGCAAGCTCGGTCTGCAAGTGACGCCGAGCGTCGCCAATTTCGTGCTGATCCATTTCCCCGAAACCAAGGGCCGTACGGCGCAAGATGCGGACGCATTCCTCACTGCGCGCGGGCTGATCCTGCGCTACGTCGCCGCCTACAAGCTGCCGAACGCGCTGCGGCTCAGCGTCGGCACCGAGGAGGCTAATCGGCTCGTTGTCGCGGCGCTGAAGGATTTTTTGGACGGCAAATGAGCGAACCTTCTCCACTCTTCAAGCGACTCGCGCTGATCGGCGTCGGTCTGATCGGCGGCTCGATTGCACGCGCGGCGCGTGCGCTTGGGCTGGTGGAGACGATCGTTGCCACGTCGCGCTCGGAATCGACCCGGCGGCGTATTGCCGAACTGTCCCTTGCCGACCAGGTCGTCGATACGGCCGCAGCCGCGGTGGCGGACGCCGATCTGGTCATCGTCAGCGTGCCGATCGGCGCCTGCGGCGCAGTCGCGCGCGAGATCGGTCCGCATCTCAAACCGCGCGCGACCGTCTCCGATGTCGGCTCGGTCAAAGGCGACGTCATTCGTGCGATGGGGCCGCACATTCCGCACGGCGTCCATTTCATTCCGGGCCACCCGGTCGCCGGCACCGAAAATTCCGGACCCGATGCGGGCTTTGCCGAACTGTTCGTCAACCGCTGGTGCATTCTCACGCCGCCGAAAGGTACCGACACTGCGGCGGTCGAACGGCTGGCCCGGTTCTGGGAAGCCTTCGGCGCCAATGTCGAGATCATGTCGGCGGAACACCACGATCTAGTGCTCGCGGTCACCAGTCACGTGCCGCATCTGATCGCCTACACCATCGTCGGCACCGCGTTCGACCTGCGGCTCGTCACCGAGTCGGAAATACTCAAATATTCCGCCAGCGGCTTCCGCGACTTCACGCGGATCGCCGCCTCCGATCCGACGATGTGGCGCGATATCTTTCTGCACAACAAGGATGCGGTGCTCGAAGTCCTCGGCCGCTTCAATGAAGATCTTGCGACCCTGACGCGCGCGGTGCGGCACGGCGACGGTGACACTCTATATAATTTGTTCGCGGAGCGGCGGGCGATCCGCCGCGGCATGATTCATTTCGATCTCGGCAAGCCTGCGCCGGACTTCCAGTCGGCCGAGTCCAAGCCGCGGCGCGACCCGCTGCCACGTCCCTACGCGACCTCGGACGAGGATTGACGGGCCGCAGTCCGCTCAGCGCGCGCGTACCGCGAGCGCTTCGCTAACTGCGCCGCGCAGTTCTGCGACCGAGAACGGCTTGGCGATGACGTCGTGCACCAGCGCATCGAGGCCCTGCGCACGCTCGCGTTGATCGGCGTAGCCGGTCATTAAAAGAATAGTGAGGTCGGGGAAGTCGCGCGCCGCGGCAAGCGCCAGCGCAATACCGTCCATGATCGGCATGCGCACGTCGGTCAGCAGCAGGTCGAAGCGGCCATGTTCGCGGATCAACAGTTCCAGCGCTTCACTGCCGTCGCCCGCTGTTTCGACGTGATGACCCTCGGCCGCGAGCGCCCGTGCACACATTGCCCGCAGCGCCTCCTCGTCTTCGGCAATCAGAATGCGCGACATGGCCATCAACCTCCGCCCACCGTGAGATCGCGGCGGTTCAAGAATCGGACCATCACATCCTTGCTGCCGGCCGGCGGCGAGGCGAGCCGGCTGGAGAACTCAGCCGCCTGGTAGGGCGGCAGCCGGGCAATCGGAGCCCCGACTGTCCAGGAATAGATTTCACGCTTGGCGGCGTCGCGCACCACGAGCTTGAGACGCGGCACCTCGGTCATGGCGCCCGTCACGTTGATGATCTTGCCGCTGACCACGAGAATCGGCACGCCTTCATGCATTTCCGTTGCGGTCGAGAGATCCTCGAGGCTCAGCCCGCGCAGATTCACCGGCAAGCCGATTGTGGAGTAGAGCGAGGCGGTTTGCGGCAACAGCCGTACAATGTCTTTGCGCCAGCCGATCAGGATGGCGTCTACGATCAGCAAGCCGAAAATGAGCGCCTGCAGCCGCGACAATGACGGGAACTGCAGCCGTCGCCTGCCGGCCCCGGCGCGCCGCGCCGCAACGCTTTCGACGTCGTCGGATTCGTGCGCTCGTGCGCCGCCGCGGTCGGCATCAATATCGATCGGTGGCCGCCCGGCATCGAGATCGACCGGCGCGAGCGGCGGCGCTTCAACCTCGGCCGTCCCGGCCTCTGCCGCCGCAATGCTGCCTGCCGCGTCGGCAGCACCGCCGCCATCAGATGCCTCTGCGACGTGGTCCGGCTGCTCGACCGGCGGAGGCTCCTGGGGCAAGTCGGCCGGCACGATACCGCCCGCGGCGGCGGCGGTTGCCATTTCGACGGTGGCGGCAGTGGAGGCCGCGAGCGCCGGAACCCCGGGCCCCAAGGCCTCGGCTGCCGCCGTCAACTGGGCCGCGCGATTTAATTCCGCCCGCCAGACCGTGCGACAGCGCACGCACCGCACCTGGCGGCCTTTGGCCCCCAGGCTTGCGGGCTCCACATCGTAGGATGTAGCGCAGGACGGGCAGACAATCAGCATCGGCGAATCAAGAGGACGGCAGCGTTCCGGCAAGGCTACCGTGGCATCCGTTAACGAATTGGAAACCACGGGATTGCAGCAACTTACTCCAGCCTCCGTAATGCTAAGATTTGCTGAAGGGGCGAATCGGACGGCCGGCAGGGCCAAGCCTAGGCGGTACAAGTCTCAAGGGCCGATGCCTCTGTCTCGGCCCAAATCCCGGCTCAGACCCTGCGCGGAAGGTCTGTTGGAGGGACCGCGTGATCGTCTTTGAGAACGTCGGCTTACGGTATGGTCTCGGTGCCGAGGTGCTCCGCGACCTTACGTTTCGTATCGACAGCCACTCGTTCCAGTTCCTCACCGGCCCTTCCGGCGCCGGCAAGACGTCACTGCTGCGCCTGATGTTCCTGTCGCTGCAGCCGACCCGCGGCCTGATCACGATGTTCGACCAGGACACCGCGACCCTGACCAAAGATGGCCGCGCCACGCTGCGCCGCCGCATCGGCATCGTGTTTCAGGACTTCCGCCTGCTCGACCACATGACCACCTACGAGAACGTCGCGCTGCCGCTGCGCGTGCTCGGCAAGGACGAGTCCGATTATCG
>Ga0187784_10004822_pt1 | contig 10926 bp, 6 predicted proteins | sample 1015_SJ02_MP15_2_FD_132964 | JGI IMG/M metagenome (GOLD analysis project Ga0187784, IMG submission 132964) | Tropical peat soil microbial communities from peatlands in Department of Meta, Colombia - 1015_SJ02_MP15_20_MG | ecosystem: Environmental > Terrestrial > Soil > Wetlands > Peat | place... | reverse complement strand
CTGCAGAAACTTTGGTTCAGCGGCGATGTGCGCGCTTTCAGCGCAGCATTCAGGGGCGACGGCGCCGTCGTGGTCGGTGACGAATTATACGCTTACCGCATCTCCGGCAGTCGCGCCGAAGAGTCCGAAGGCTGGAAGCTTCGCCTTGGCATAGATCCGTCCGATTACCCGCTCACCGCCGACATCGAAGGCACGCTCGGCTTCGCGCGAGCGGTGCCGCAATTTACCGGCACGCTGGCGCTGGCGCGGCCGGCCGGGGCGGCGCTGGCGCGCGGCCAGCGGGTTATGAACGACCCTTGGCACCTTGCCGGTCGTCTGCAGGCCACGCCTGCAACAGCTTCGTTGCAGGATCTCGTTTTCCAGTACGGGCCGGACGAACGCGCGCTCAATTTCAACGGCAAGGCGGAATTGACGCTGGGTGCGAAACCGCGCCTCGACGGCGCGATCACCGCCCGACAGGTCGACATCGATCGTGCGGTGGCTGCTCCCGACATGACGCACCGGCCGCCGTTTCTGGTCGTCAAGCAGTTCTTCGAGGCGCTGGTCGCCGCGGTAAAGCCGCCGGTGCCGGCGAAGCTCGGCGTCGGTATGGACGCCCTAGTCGTCGGCGGCACGGTCATCGAGTCGCTGCACGGCAATCTGAGTTACGACGATCGGGGCTGGAGCGTCGACGGTGTCGAGTTCCGTGCTCCGGGCTTCTCCGAGCTGAGATTGAGCGGCCGCATTGACGAGACGGCGCGCGGTCTTGCGTTCGCCGGGCCGGCGAGCCTGGAGTCGGCCGACTTGAAGACGCTATTGGCCTGGATCGGAGGGCGGAGCGAACCGCCGGCCGGACCGTCCAAAGCACTGACCGCGCGGGGCGACATCACGATCGCCGCCGACCGCTTTGCGATCGACCGGCTGGCGGCCACGATCGACCAGGAGAATGTGGAGGGGCGGCTAGTCTACACTTGGCCGGCCGATAATCGGCCGGCCGCGCTCGATGGTGAGCTTCGGGCCGCCGAAATCGATGCCGATGCGTTGATTGGTTTCGCAAAGGCGGCGGTAGCCGACAGTTTTGATCTGCCGCGCGCGGTCGCGCTGTCGATCGACGTCGGCAAGGCGACTCTCGCCGGCGTGGATGCGCGAACGATCAAGGCCGGGATCAAGTTTGATTCCGGCGTGCTGCACATCGACCGGCTTTCAGTCGGAGATCTCGGGGGGGCTGCGCTCAATGTCAGCGGCCGCATCGACGAGCTGTCGTCGCGGCCGCGCGGGCGGCTGACCTTCGACCTGGACGCCAAGGCGCTCGGCGGGCTGACCAAAGCGGTCGGCAAAGTGGCGCCGCAGGCTGCCGATTCGTTTCACCGCTTCGCCGACCGCCTGGCGCCGGCGAAAGTGCATGGTGCGCTCACCGTCGAGCGCGCCGCCGTCACCGCGCCCGAGGGCAGTGGCACCGTGGCGACATTCGATTTCAGCGGTCAAATGGGAGCCTTGCGCATCGCTCTAAACGGCGACGCGAAGGGCGAACGGGATCGGCTCGGTGAGGCGGTGGTCCGCGTTGGCGCGCGGCTTGATGCCGATGATGGCGGCGCGGTCGCGAGAGTGTTCGGTCTCGACCGGGTTGTCGCTGTCGATCAACTCCCCGGGCAGATCAAGCTCTCGGCCGCGGGGCCGCTGAATGGCGATGTTCGTATCGATGCGCTGGCCTCCGCCGGCGGTCTGGCGGGAACGGCCACAGGCGCGCTGCGGCTCTCCGGCGAGCGGGCGCTGACCGGCAGCCTGCAAGTCAAGGTGTCCGCCGCGGACCTGCGTCCGTTGCATCATGCCATGACCGGGCAACCCGGCATTGCCGTCCCGGTTTCCGCGCAAGGATCGATCGCGATTGCGGGCGCGGACTTGTCGCTGACCAATCTGGCGGTCACGGCCGGAAAGACATCGCTGCGCGGGCATGTCGCCGGCACGTTCTCGGCCCCGATGCAGATCGATGGCGATATCGAGGCCGACGATGTGGACGCCACGGCGGCGATCGCTCTGCTGCTGGGCTTGCCGGGCGCGCCGTCTGGGGCGACCGGATTTTGGTCCGGCGAACCGATCCGTGCCGGCGCGTTCGGTCCGGTCAACGGAACGCTGACCTTCAAGCTCAATCGCGCGGCTTTCACGCCGGCGCTGGTCGCGCGCGACCTCGCGGGTGCCGTGCGATTAGAACCGAGCGCGATTGCCTTGAACGATCTCGATGGCCGCCTCGCCGGCGGACGCCTCACCGGCGATTTGACGTTCCGTCACGACGCGGGGCAACTCGGCGCGCAAGGACACATCGAGCTTGCCGGAGCCGAGGCAGGGAGTCTGCTGGCCGCCAATACGAGGGCGCTCGACGGGCTGGTCAGCGCCAAGCTTCAGGCCGACGGCATGGGGTTGAGTCCGGCAAGCTTCATCGGCTCTCTGCACGGCGGCGGCACAATCACTCTCGCGGACGCCCATTTCGGCGGAATCGATCCCGCGGCGTTCGCGGCCGCCACTCGCGCGGCCGATCCGAACGGCGCGATCGATGCATCCAAGGTCCGCACCGTCGTTGCTGCGGCCATGCAAAACGGCCGCCTTGCGGTGCCGCATGGCGATGCGCAGGTGACGATCGCCGGCGGTCAAATCCGCTTGGCGAATACGGCGCTCCAGACGCAAGGCGGTGCCGAACTCGCGATCGGTGGCAACGTCGATCTCAGCGCCGCCTCGATCGACGCGCGCATGGTGCTCTCGCAGCCGCCCGCCGCCAACGCTCTGATATCGTCACGGCCGGAACTCTCGATTGCCATCAAGGGTCCGCTCGCCGCGCCTGAGCGGACCATTGACCTGTCCGCTCTGGTGGCTTGGCTGACGCTGCAAAGCGCGGAGCTGCAAACTCGCCGGCTGGAGTCGATCGAGGCCAATCGGCGGCCGGAGGTCTTGGGTGCCGCAGTCCATCCGATACCTCCGGCGGTACGGTTCCTTCCGCCCGGCACCGCGCTCGAATCAGCGGTTCCGGCAAGTCCGCTTGGGCCGTTCGGTGCGCGCGGCCTCGACCACCTCCGTCCGGAAGCCCTTATCGCGCCCGATGAGACCCGCTCCGACGCGGAAGGCCTCGATCGTGGAGGGACCGCGGCGCTACCGTCCCCGCTGGAGATCAAACCGGCCGCACCGCGCAGCTTGGCGCGCCCCGACAGCGCGACGGCCAATGCCGGAAATGCCGAACCCTATCGACGACACTCCCCGTTGGCGCAGCCGACGCCACCGCAAGCCGCTCCGTCTCAACCCCAAGCTCCGGCGTCGCGCAGCCCCTTCGACATTCTATTCCGGTCGCAGAACTGACAGGGCCGGCGGCGGCATCATCATCATCTCACGCGCCGCCTTACCGTCGTCGACGCGGGCTGTGGTGCGCGCCCGATAGTGGTCGAGCACGAACAGCCTGATGGCGGACGACAAATTGCCGTGCTGCCGCTCCGAATCGATCGCGCCAACGAGGTCGGAAAGAGTCATGCGCCGGCCCATGGCGATGTCCTTCAGCCCTCTCCAGAATGCGTCCTCGAGACTGACGCTCGTCTTGTGGCCGGCGATGACGATGGAGCGTTTGATGACCGGCGATTTCATTGCCTATCTCCCGTGTCCGTGACCTCTTTTGTAGGCGGATTTGGCTGCTCTAATTGTAATCATGGGAACATTTTTCATTCGAAAGATATGCTCCGGTCCGACGTGATTCGTGTCAATGTGCGCTTAGGCCAAACGATGGCCTATTCTGGCCCTGTTTGTAGTGAGCGGCTTGCAGCAGATAGGTAAAAGAGTGAGCCGGCACCCTAAACACGCCGCGAGCTATTACCTGCTAGGCTGCCAAATGATGTGAAATCGTCGATCGTCTAAATTCGCGCGGCGTCTTTTTGGTCCAACGGCGAAACGCACGTCGAAAATTAGTTACGTCCCGGAATCCGAGGCAAGATGCAATGTCTTCGATGTTCAAATCTGTATCACGAAGATATTTGATTGCGACCTGAGTTCTAAGTTCTTGCACAATTTCTCGGTATGAAATGCCTTCGTCGGCCAGTCTACGCTTCAACGTACGTGACGACATCTTTAATTGCCTGGCAACCAGATCGAAGCTCATCGGTCGCGCTAAATTGATAAGCAGGGCTTCTCGTATGCTGCTCGCAATGCCGGCCCTAAGCTCCATTTCGTTCATGAGCTTGTCGCAAATTATTAAAAGCTCTTGATAGGTGGTCTCATTCCCTAGTGTGGCCGGACTATCCAGCCAATGCTTGTCTAATAACAACCTATTTTGCGTTTGGCTGAATATAACTGGACAGCCAAAAACTTCCGCGGCGGACTTTGTGTCCGCCGATGCATAGGTCACATGCAGTTCTAGCGGCGCAAATGAGGGTCCCAAAACGTCGCGGTGAAGACAAGTAGCGATGCCAAAATGCATCTCAACAATAAACTTGTACAATGGTGGATCGACCGAAGGTACCGGCGCCGGCTCGATTATCCATTCGGCGTAATCGGTTTCTTCTTTGAACGTGACGTTCGCAGTGGGAAACGCCAGATGCTGATACTGTTGCGCAAAACGTGAGGCTTCCCGGATGTCGGTGCTGCTTAGAATTGCGAACCCATACATGCCGAAGGTTGAGATATGAAAAAGCAAGCCGGTGTGGTAAGCAAAAAATGGATCGAGAGAGAGTCGAATAGCGTTGCGACAGCACTGGATCGCTTGATTGAGCGACACTCTCGTTTCCGGCGAACGCAACTTTGCCGCGGAGAGATGGACCCCAGCAAGGGAGTCCTTCGTCTCAAGGCCTTCTGCCCGTAAAGAGCCGACCATGGTGGCGATCCCAGCCACTCGATAAATCCTGTCGGCGGTACCCGGCTTCATTAGAGAGTTCGCGCGCCCAACACTCAGGCGGAATCTACCGGCTGTTTAATTTAATCCAAATAGTCAAAAACAACTTTTTGAGTGCGCTGCCATGATTTGCTGCAGTGCACTCGATCACTGCTGGCCCTCGGCGACATCGTGAATCCGGCTGGCGCGTGGTCGCTTTTGGAGCGCCTCCGACATCAAGCCGCGTTGGTCCGGCGGATTCGCAAGTAACCAACCGTCCCACCCCCGTTGCGGAACTGCCGCGAGCGCCGGCTCGTCCGGTTTCGACCGCGAAGTTCCGCAGGCACCGGTGCGGGTGCCACGCACGCCGCTCGACCTGTTATTCCGGTCGCAGAACTGACAGGGACGGCGGCGGCATCATCATCATCTCACGCGCCGCCTGACCGTCGTCGACGCGGGCCGTGGTGCGCGCCCGATAGTGGTCGAGCACGAACAGCCTGATGGCAGACGACAAATTGCCGTGCTGCCGCTCGGAATCGATCGCGGCGACAAGATCGGACAAGGTCGCGCGGCGACCCAGCGCGATTTCCTTCAGTCCCTTCCAGAACGCATCTTCAAGGCTGACGCTCGTCTTGTGTCCGGCGATGACGATGGAGCGTTTGATGACCGGCGATTTCATTCCCCTCTCCCGTCTCGATCTGGTGCTGGTCGAGGCAGTGTCGGGCTTGCTCGCGGTGGGACTGCGCCAAGGCACGTTCCGTCTTCGAACGGCCATGCACGAATCGGTTAGACGCAGCCTCTTGCTCGGCCCGGCGCCGCTTGGCTCGCTTGCGCGCGGTCCGCAGATTGACGAGGTCGCCCATGCAAATGCTCGGCGGTAACCAGATGTGTGGCTTCGATGTTCTTAGGCCTACTCTCTGGAACAATTACGCCGACACCGTGACGCTGGCTGGCAACACCGGGGCACCTTGCGGTCGCGTACCGGGTTGCCATGGGGGAGTGTGGCCATACCGATTGCCCTCAGGCAACACACTCTTGATTGAGCAAGACGAATGCTTCCGCGGAAACAGACTCACATGCCAAAAGACATTCGCAAAGAATCCCGAAGGTTATCGAGATTCCGCGTGACCGCTCATCCAATATTCGACTGAAACCGAGAAGTACAAATCGGCCGATCTCTGAAAGAACGCTGCGTCAGCGTTGGGGTATTGGCAGCATTCATGCTACCCGGTCGGTACCGACGTAATGCTGCAACGCGACGTGAAATAATAAATCGGTGATCTCGATAGCCTGGGCCGCCGCGTGGACAATCGCGCCGCGCATTTGCACGATTGACGCTACGGCAGGCGGCAATCCGACACCGCGCGATCGTCAGGCATCGGGCTGCGTCATGCGCGCCGGTTGGACCAGACGGTCGAACTCCTCCCCCGACACGAAGCCGAGCCTGATCGCCTCTTCGCGCAGGGTCGATCCGTTGGCGTGCGCCGCCTTGGCGATTTGCGCTGCTTTGTCATAGCCGATGCGCGGCGCCAGTGCGGTGACGAGCATCAGGGAGCGCTCCATCAGATCGCGGATTCGCGGCTCGTTGGCGCGAATGCCGGCGACGCAATGATCGGTGAACGAAACAGCCGCGTCCGCCAACAGCCGAATCGACTGCAACACCGCATAGGCGATGACCGGCTTGAAGACATTGAGCTCGAAGTGCCCTTGACTCGCCGCCACGGCGACCGTGGTGTCATTGCCGAACACGCGGCAGCAGACCATGGTCAACGCCTCGCATTGGGTCGGATTGACCTTGCCGGGCATGATCGACGATCCCGGCTCATTGGCCGGCAGGATCAATTCACCCAATCCCGAGCGCGGGCCGGACCCGAGGAAGCGGATGTCGTTGGCGATCTTGAACAGATCGGCAGCGAGGGCGTTGAGCGCGCCGTGCGCGAACACCAGGGCGGCGTGCGACGCGAGCGCTTCGAACTTGTTGGGCGCGCTGACGAAAGGCAGGCCGGTAAACGCGGCGACTTTCTGCGCGAACAGGTCGGCGAATTCACGTTTGGCGTTAAGGCCGGTGCCGACCGCGGTCCCGCCCTGTGCCAATGGATAAAGCTCCTTCAGGCCGGTTCGAATGCGCGCAATACCGGATCCGACCTGCGCCGCGTAGCCGGAAAATTCCTGGCCGAGCGTGAGCGGGGTTGCGTCCTGGGTATGGGTTCGGCCGATCTTGACGATGTCGGCGAAGGCTTCCTGCTTGGTCTCGAGGGCGCCATGCAGGTGCACCAGCGCCGGAATGAGCCGCTGCGAGGCTTCGCGCACCGCCGCAATGTGCATGGCAGTCGGAAAGGCATCGTTCGACGATTGGCTCATGTTGACGTGATCGTTCGGGTGAATCGGCGATTTGGTGCCGAGCCCGCCACCGAGTCGCTCATTGGCGCGGTTGGCGATCACCTCGTTGACGTTCATGTTGGTCTGGGTCCCGGAGCCGGTCTGCCACACGACCAGCGGGAACTGATCGTCGAGCTTGCCGTCGATGATCTCTTTGGCGGCTTCGATGATCGCCTCCGCGCGCCGGGCGTCGAGCGATCCCAACTCGGCATTGGCTTCGGCCGCGGCGAGCTTGACGATGGCGAGCGCGGTGATGACCGGCCGCGGCATCAATTCGTCGCCGATGCGGAAATTGTTGCGCGCGCGCTCGGTCTGCGCTCCCCAGTATCGGTCGGCCGCGACTTCGATCGGCCCGAAGCTGTCTGTCTCAGTGCGCGTCTTCATGCGGATGGCGGATGCCGGAGGTCAGAGAGCGGATGCGGTCGATATCCCTCGATATCCGTTACCCGATATCCGGCACTCACTTCTTTCTAAACCGATCGAGCCGCACGACCTCGGCGCCGCCGTCCGGCGTTGATGCCGCAGCGGCGTCAGGCGGCGATTCCGGCTTGTCCTCGCCGGCGGGTGGGCGCGCCGCGGACCCGGTGGATTTCTCCACCACTGGCCGCCCGGGACTCGCATCGGCAGCGGGGCCGGCCTCGATCGTCTCGAATTGAAAGCCGAATTGCACCGCCGGATCGTGGAATGCCGTAACGGCGTCGAACGGCACCACCACACGCTCCGGCACGCCGCCGAAGGAAAGCCCGACCTCGAACGCCAGATCGTTTACTAGCAGATCCCAGAACTGATGCTGCAGGACGATGGTCATTTCCTGCGGATATTGCGAGCGCATGCGCTCCGAAAGCCGCACGCCCGGCGCGCCGGTGGCGAAGGTGATCTTGAAGTGATGCTCGCCGGGAAGGCCCTTTTTGGCGACATCCGCCAGTACGGTGCGCACGACCCCGCGCAGGGCCGCCTGCGCCAGAATGTCGTAGCGAATGTGATCGGTAGCCATGGCGGAATCGGACGTCTGCGCTTACAGGTCAGATAGGCAATCAATGATAGACGTCCAGACCGATTCTGTCCTCTGCCGTCCGTCCTCCGTCCTCTGGAAAGTGGAGGTGCTGCGCCGGCGGCTCCGATGCCCGCCTGGCGCTACGCAGCGGGCATCCGGGTAAGCCTTTGGTGCGAGATCGCCTCGCCGAGTGAGTTCGATTATCGCGCGCGCGAGCCCAGCGGACTCATGCCCGGCGGAATCTCTTTCGGCGCAAGGCTTGCCGGATCCATCACCCCCGCGTGCTCGTCCGGTGGAATGAGCGCGGCGATCTCCGCAGGCGGCGAAGCAGTGTCGAACGACGTGATGGTAAGGAAGTCGACCGAGTAATCATTGCCCCCGGCCGTCGCGAGATAGGCGGCGGCCATGACCGGCCCTTTCGCATAGGTCGCATCACTCACCGTGCAGACCAGCTCGTCGTTGAGATAGTAACTGTGCGAGTTGTCTTGGCTTATCACCTTGACGGTATTGAACCCATTGACGACAACCTGCTTAGCCTGCGTCATGCACAAAAGCGTACCAGCTCCTGAACCGGCACCCCAGGGTGCATTATCAATTCTCCAAAACACCGCCTGCCCCGGCGGATCGTCAGGGTTGCCGGTGCAATTTCCGCCCGAGTCGGTCGGACACTTGTTGTAAGCGAGCCAATATCCGGACACGTACTTGTTGTTCGAGTAATCAAGCGTCGCCTTGAAAAGGATGCCGCTGTTGGTGAAAAACGAAGTTTCCGCTGGAGCGATCCGTTTCACGCTTGCTGCCACCGCCAGTGAATTGTTGCAGTTGTCGGTCGACGATCCAATCCAACCTGGGTTCAGGATCGTCTCCTTGTAGGCACCGCCGGAGACCACCCAGTTGCCGATAAGCGGCGTCCAATCATTGGCCTGGGAGGCGCTGGAGAAATTCCATTCGCGTTGAACGTCTTTCGGCAGCAGCAGGCGATCGTAGGCCCCGAGCAGATCGATACGAGGTCTGCCGACCCCGAGCACCGGGATGGTTTTCGCGGTGCAAATCAGCGCGGTCAGGATGTCATCCACCGTGGCCTTCGGCTTCGCCTGACGGAGCAATGCGTACGAACCGGTGACAGCGGGGGTCGCCATCGAAGTTCCGCTCATCACGGCGTACCCGCCGGGCACGGCCGCATAGATGTCTGATCCCGGCGCCAACAACTTCACCAGCGGGGAATCGTTCGAGAAACTCGACTCGCCTTCCGGCGGCTTGGTGCTGCTCGCTATAGCGATTGCCGTCGAGATGCAGGCCGGAAAGCCGATGAAGCCGTCATAGCCGTTGTTGCCCGCCGCAACGAGCACCGCAATTCCCGCGCCGCGCACAGTGGTGATGGCGGTCGTCGCAGCTGGAACCTGGGCGTCGCAAGTGGCGGCGTATTTTCCGCCGCCGAGACTCATGTTGGCGCCGTCGATGTGGTAGGTGTTCCGCAACGCATACACGCGTTGCAGCCCCTGGATCCAATCGGTAGCGTAACTTAAGATGCAGGGAGCCGGAGCGGGGTTGCACGTAGCGGCATCTGTTATTTTCGTGAACACCTTGATGGCGATGAGATTGGCGCCCGGTGCGATGCCAATCAGGTCGGCGGTCTGCGCGGCCGCGGCGATCGAAGCGACATGCGTACCGTGATTGCATCCGGTAATCGTGGTCGGGCAATTGACGCCCGAACCGGTGGCCGTCGTGTGCGTTACGCCGCCAGGGCAGAGCGAGATTCCGACGGTGCCGTTGCTGGATGAATAGCAGGCTTCCGATTTGACCTTTCCGACCAGCACCGGTTGGCTCTTGGCGACACCGGTGTCGAGAATGGCAACGGTGCGTCCGGTCCCCTTGTCTCCCTTAGCCCAAAGCGTGTCCGCGTGGACCAGAGGTGTGCTTTGCTTATCCAGGGGCGGATACGGCACGTCTTCCTGGACGACGGCAACCTGCGGATCGGCCAGCAGCCGGCCGACCTGTGCGGCATCGACCCACAGCGACATATAGGGGATGAAATCGAAGAGAACGATGTCGTCGCCGGTGACGCGGCCCAGTACCCGGGTCGCCACCGCGTTCTGCGCCGCCCGCAGGGCTCGCAATTGTTGCTCGGCTTCCGCGGGCGGCAACGTGTGCTCCGCCCGCATGGTGAATCGCAGCCCGACCATGACACGCACTCGGCCTTGCTTTGTGGCCTTTTGCGCCAGCGCCGCTGCGGAAGCGCTGATTTGAGCAGCCGGTTTTTGCGTGTAGATGACGATTGGATTCGCATCCGCTTGACCACTGCCGCTCTGGGCAGCGGCGCCGCCGATCAGCAACAGTCCAAAAGCGACGCCCGAGAGCGCGCGCATTGCGACAATCGCAGAATTCGATTTCATGATCGCCCCCCGATCTGAAATGATGTCGGCAGCTGAGAACTGCTCTTGATTTTTCTGGATTTCGACCGAAGCCTATCGGGTCCCGGCGGTTTCTGCAACTTCGATCGCGCTTACAACGCGGTCTTTGGCTGTCGTGGCCGACAATCCGAGATTGCCGCGGTATACCCGAAATCGATTTTCGGCTTGCGGTTTCCGCCGCGACATTCTCGCGCGGGCGGCGTTGCGCGGGGGCGCTACCTCGTGCTGGCGGAAATCGTGGTGCGCGAAAGGGTTTGAAGTGGAGGCTTCTGTTGCCAGGTGCCTCCGAACCCCGCCTGGCGCTGCTAAGACGCCAGGGCTTTAAGTCG
>Ga0187784_10004820_pt1 | contig 10930 bp, 10 predicted proteins | sample 1015_SJ02_MP15_2_FD_132964 | JGI IMG/M metagenome (GOLD analysis project Ga0187784, IMG submission 132964) | Tropical peat soil microbial communities from peatlands in Department of Meta, Colombia - 1015_SJ02_MP15_20_MG | ecosystem: Environmental > Terrestrial > Soil > Wetlands > Peat | place... | reverse complement strand
GTATCCTTCAGCAGGCAGGGGCCGGCTGCAAATCCCGCGGAAGGCAGGCTGTGAGCCCGGCCGTAGCCGTCAACAATCGCCTTGCGCACCTGATTGAAATCCACGCCGAAACTGCTGGCAATCATGTAAAACTGGTTGGCAACGGCAAATTGTATGTAACGCCAGGCGTTGGTAAACAGCTTTGCCATTTCTGCTTCTTCCATGGTCAAGCGAATGACCTTGGGGGCGATGGATGCGAACAACTGTGCAGCATCGGCCAGCGCCTTGTCCGTAAGTCCGGCGACAAGCTGGGGCAATTCTTTGAGTTCGCGAAGCGCGTAACCCTGGGCGATGCGCTCCGGACAGTATGCGACATGCCACGGACCGTTGCCTTTCGAGTTGAGACGTTGAGCTATCTGCTTGCAGGTATGAGGATATACCGTGCTTCGAATAATGATTGTCTGAGCAGGATCGAGGTGAGGGCGCAGGGTGTCGAACAGTTCCAGAAGAGCTCTAAGCCGGGGATTGAGATGTTCGTCAACAGGCGTTCCAATGGTAACTATGACGAACCTGGCCGAAGCCACATCCCCGATCTCCGATGTCAGGAAAAGCGTTTTGTTCAGCACCTCAATCAGAACCGGTTCCGCATCATGCTCAACAAACGGCATCTTTCCCTGTTCAATTTTCTTCAGGACCTCAACATCCAGGTCGTACAGAAGAACACTATGGCCCTTGTCGGCGAAAGCCAGCCCCAGCGGCAGACCTACGTGACCCGCTCCGCCAACGATGCAGATGTCATTTGTAAAATCCATTGATCTCCTTTGGTCAACCGACTCCAAACAACTCCGGGCCTCGCTTTGCCAGGCCCAGAGCCAGCACGCCAAGATTCAGGGCGTGATTGAATTCACCTTTGGCGATCAAGTCAAGCAAGGCGGTTCGATGAATTAAGACCGGTTCTATGCCCGGCTCGGGATTGTGACAACCATTCGACGGGGTCACCATTGCCGCAAAATAGCACCACAGCCTGTTTGCGAGGCGGCCGGTGTCGGGCAGCAAAACACCGAGCAGTTCCATCCCGTCTGAGCGGTAGCCGGTCTCTTCTTCCAATTCGCGACGAGCCGTTTGTTCCGGAGTTTCATCCTCCTCCACGAGCCCGCTGGGAAGCTCAAGCGTGTAACGTTCTACCGCCGGCCGGTATTGACGCACCAATAAAATCTCTTGTCGTGGCGTGAAAGCGATTACTGAAACATAGTCCCGCATGCGCAACGAGTAATAGGGGGCATCGCCTCCATCTGTTTGTTTGGCGACTATGTCAAACCAGGGCGTTTTAAACACGGTAGATCGGCCGGTGATCAGTGGCATGTTTTCCTTTCAAAAAATGGCCAGCGCCGGTGTGGACACCGCCCGACATTGGCCGCGGTTGGGAGCAGTCTATGATAGAGTTTCTCTTACTGTCAAATGGAAATCCTTCCCATATAGCCAGCCTGGATTCGGCTTCTTGACATCTCGCTGTTGACGCCCGACTCCAGTGGTCGAAGACCTCTCTGGTTCAAAATTGCCCCATTGCGCTGACCAATCATACAGAATGCCTTGATCACTCTGGCCGGAATCTTAAGGGTGATAGGACCACTCCGTAATAGTATGCCCTATTTTTCGAAAGAAACTTCAGGGACAACACATGAAAAGCACCGTTTCTTGTCAGACAAAATATCGAACAGATCCCCACGCAAGTCTAAACCGGGGCAATCACGGCTCTCAGGAGCCAAAGTAGTTTGTTAAGGTATGATTCCTGCTTAAAGGCAAAACCAAACTTTGATCAACTCTGGCCCGGCGGCCAAATTAAATTCCGCCTATCTTGCTAGTATGTTGAACTCCCAAATACTCAACATATGCTACGGAATCACTGAGTTTTTTTCTTCCTGAATGCTTTCTGGTAGTAGCGCTGCTTGAGCCTTCGTCGCTCTCGCCCGCAGTCCAGACAAAGGGTTTGGCGGTTACTGCTTGTTGAAAAGCGGATCCCGCACTTGCAGCGTTTCGGCCAACCTCCGGGCGCTCGAACTACTTTAGCTTGTAGACTGGGCTCGGGTTCAGGATTGGAAACATGCGGCTTGAGCAGGTCGCGTGCGCCAGGGCGCCCGGAATTGACCATTTCCAGAAAAACGCTACATGCGACTATTCCCCCCGGTACTCGCCGGCAGTAACGCTTTTACCCAATAGGACCGAGAGAGCAGTGTTCACAGGTGCGTGCTGCTTCGAGCGGCCGGTTAGGTTATTGCGGACAATGCCGTCCGTGCCTTGTGCATGGTCCGTGCGGCCAAGCCAGCCATCGGCAGATTCCAGAGACGAAGTGATCGCAATCCTGTTCAGCCATTTCGATTCCGCTCTATGCGTGTCGCATCAGTAGCAGTCCGAATCTCATAATAAAAAGGTCATTTTCCCGCTCTATGGCTTCATTGAGCCTGTGCCGCAGCCGGTCGCGTGTCCTCTGGTGCGGCCCCTTGCGGTTCAGCCGTTCTTTGAGGTCCCGTACCTTGCGCATGGCCAGGTCCAGGTCGGTTTCCCATTGAGAACAATACTTGAGCCGGTAGCAATGGCGGCAGAGAAAATATTTGCCTGCAGAAGCCAGAACACCCACGCGCCGCCCGCCGCCCGGGCACAAAAACCGCGGACGCTCGCCGCCATAGTTGCAGGCATCCACACCGGCCGGCACTTTGTTCTCTTTGCACTGCGGACGGGTGGGTTATAATGCCAGTCTACCAAACGGCAGGGGAGGGTTTTTAGATGCAAACGGTGATTCTGGCCTGCAGCACGATTCGCGATGAACTTGAAAGGGCCACGGAGGCGACGGGCTGCCGGCATCGTTTCGTATGGGTGGAAAGCGGGCTGCACACGGTAACGGATTCACTGCGCCAGCGGTTGCAGGAGGAATTGGACCGGATGAACGGAGCGCGTAAAGTGATTCTGGCATTCGGTTTATGCGGAAATGTAGTGGTCGGCCTGAAGACCGGAGAGTATCAGTTGATTATACCCAGGGTAGACGACTGCATCACACTGCTCCTGGGCTCGAAAGACAACAGAGAGAGCTGTATACGGCAGGGCGGCGTATATTTCCTCACAAAAGGCTGGATGGAAGGGGAGCTCAACATCTGGAAGCAATACCAGTCAACCCTGGACCGTTTCGGTCCGGAGCGGACGGAACGGATCTATAAAAAGATGCTGGCGCATTATAAATTCCTCGGGCTCATAGATACGGGCGCTTACGACCTGGCCGAAGTTCTTCCGCAGGCCCGGGAAATCTCCGCCACCCTCAATCTGGAGCTTCTCGTTGTCAAGGGAACCGACCGATATCTCAAGCGCCTCCTGCGAGGTCCATGGAACCATGACAAGTTTCTTCTGATTCCGCCGTCCACTACCATTGAATTGACGCACCTGGGTCTTGACCCGACGATGAGCCGCGCCTCCATCCAGGGCGTTCTATAAAGGGAGAAGCCCTTTTGCCAAAAGTATGGGAAACGAACCTTTTGCTGAAATCAGGACGGGAACCCGGGTCCAGGATAGCAGGAGTTTCTCCATGCGAGGCTTCTATCGGGAGTTCGGAATCGTTGAATCCGGCCTTTGCATCCGCCGTATCAACAGCCGCGCGGTTGGCTGAATTCCGTTCAACGTCTCATGATACGCTTCGGCCCTTTTTTTTGCTCTCCGTTATGAATCTTTGGCAAATTCGAATACCCGCAAAGGCGTCTTCTCCCCACTGATCCGCGCCGCACATGCGAAAAACGCGCTCGTCCACCTGACCTCCTCCGATCAGGATGAAGGGCCGCTTCGTTGCTCCGCGCAGGGCCGCATCCTCGAACATCAGGACAAGCTCCCGAAGATGAGGAAAGCTGTCAGTGATAAGGGCCGAGGCGGCGATCAGGTGAGGCCTGAAGTCGGATTCGGCCGCGACAAAGTCGGCCGGGGGCACGTCGACCCCTAGGTCCAAAACAGTGAAACCGTGGCATTCCAGGAGATCTCTGAAAAGGTTCTTTCCGATATCGTGAATGTCTCCCTCAATGGTTCCGAGCAATACCCGCCCGAAAGTCTTGGAGCGTCTCTTCCCGGCCATGACGGGCCTGAGAATCTCCACTGCCTGATGCATTATCTCACCCGCCATTATCAGTCCGGCGATGTAATAATGGCCCTTCTCATGCATGGACCCCACGATGCGCATGCCTTTCTGAAAGGCATTCAACAGATCGGTGGGAGATAGGCCGACGGCCAGGGAATTCTTGAGGGCATCCAAAGCCTCTTCTTCCCGGAGCTCGGCCACCAGGGTTGCCAACTTTGCCATCTGCCGGGCCTTCGTCCCGATAGTTTCTTTCGGCACGACATCCCTCCGCCTTCTAAGATTCATCCCACAACCCGAGTTTTGCCTTCAGAGCGAGCGTTTCGGGTGCGGCCGTGAACCAGCCCCAGCCGAAAGGAGTATCGTGGAAGTCATACACCAGATATTCCAGGCGAAAAACGGGCGTACCGGCCGGCTGGTTCAATAGACGCGCCTCTTCATCATCGAGGACGGTGGGGATAACGGTCAGCTCGCCCTTCTTGGCCAGACCGCCGCCGTGTCCGTTAAAAAGATCGGAGAGCGGCCCGATATTCAATTCGGCTTCGACAACCGGGCGGTTGGGGTCACAACGGATACGGCCTTGGTGAGACATAACAGGTTGATTATCACGCAGTAAAACACGACGGATGAGAATTACTCTTGTGCCGGCGGGCAAGCCGAGCTTTTGAGCCGTCTTCTCATCCGTCCTCACCAGACTGATGCTCAGGACCTTTACCCGGGTGCGCTCCGAGGCCTGGAAGATTTCCTTAATGCAGTCCAGATCGAATCGCGATCCTGTCAGCGTGACAGGTTTGACAAAGGTGCCGGACCCTTGAATACGCTCGATGAGGCCCTGTTCGGTGAGCACCCCTATCGCTTGCCGCACGGTCATTATGGAAATTCCGTATTGCCTGCTGATAGAAGACTCGGAAGGGATTCTTCCGCCCGGCGGATAGACTCCTCCTGCAATCTGCCTGCGAAGGATGGCGGCCAACTGAGCGTAGGCCGGTTCGAAACTGTCTTTATTTATCCGATCAGGCATGGCTGGCTAATCCCGGTTCCTAACCCGCATAATGCTTAAACTTTTCGCCAACAGCGATCATTGGGGCGGCAGCGGCGGCCACGATTAGAAGCTAAAGAGTCTTCTAATACATCAACGCTCTGTCAAGGGAAATCTGCCGGCAAAGCCGGGAAAAACCCCCGCTCGAAAACAACGCAACTCTACAACACAAAACCAGCGGGTCAGAGAAGCACATAATGCCCCTAATACCTGCCGTATTTCTTACCGGCCTGAATAAAGGCTTTGAGAGTGTGTTCCCTAGCCTCGTCCATGGCACACCCGATGCTCAGGATATATCCTCCATCGCCTGCCGCAACGTCCAGCAGTTTCTTGGTCTCTTCTTCCACCTCCTCCGCGGTGCCGGTGATAATCAGGGAAACGGGGAACCCTCCGCCGATACATGACTTGCCCCCCAGGACTTCCCTGGCCCGGGCCATGTCGGTTCTGTCAAAGATAAAGGTACACATCCGATCCGGCAGTTCAGTGAGAAACTCCAGCCGCTGGTTATATGCCCCCTCCACAAAACAGCAAGGCATACACCCGTTTTCAGCCAAACCAACTATTACTTTTTTGAGAGTCGGCCAATAGAACTTTTTAAACTGCTCGTTGGACATGAAACCGTCGGCACCCTTGTGCAACGGGATGAAAACGATGGGGTTGTTATTAGCCACGGCCCCGCCCACACCCATGCCTATCATCAGGGGAACGAGCCTTTCGACGGCTTGCACGACTTTGTCGGGTCTTCTGTACATGTCCATCATCAACCCGGTGGTGCCGCGGAAGGAGTCGCCCAGGGTATCGAATGGAGCCTTGGTGGCGGCGCCGGCAAGCATCGGATAGCCTGCGCCCAACATCTGCCCCATATAAGGCCCCAATGCCTGGATCCATTCGAAACTGATCCTGCCGGCTTCCATAAGAGCTTTAAACGATTCCTGAACGGGAGGGGCGCCCAAAGCGCAGAGCCAGGGCGCCACCATCGCCAGCTCCACGCTGGCATAGAGTGGGGGCATGTGTGCAAAACCTTTCAACGCACCGTGGGTGCGGGGAAGCCAGACGCGCAACCAGTAGTCCGTAGGATCCGCAATAAAATGGTCGTAATCCTCGGCTTTCATGTATTCCTTTTCAACGAACTGGTAGCCCTGTTCATCCTTAATCCCGTGACCAGGCCATTTATAGAGCGTATAGTCCAACACATCGAGCGTCGGGCCGTGCATCACCATGGGCGGGATGACCGTCGCATCGGGATCGTAGTCCCTCGTATAGTCGAGACAGACTTTTCCAAGGACATGGGGGTCGTACATGGCTTGTTTTGGCGAACGACCATAGAGCATAATGGGCGCGAAAACGGCCACCGGGACAATCGGCACTCTTTCAGGGGTCTTCTTGAGCGTGACGGCATCCTTTATGAGCCCGGTACGATACTGGTAGGCAGCCTTCGCTTCGTCGCCGGCAAACGGAATTCCTTCCCCGGAGGCCCATTTGGTCAGAAAGGCCTCCTGTTTTTGGCTTGAGGACATATTTTCCCATCCTTCAATCATGGCTCACTCTCCTTATAGGTTACGTAGTCCCATCATGCAGCTAGCCCACCCATTCTTTGCAGATATTGACCCCGGCCACCGCATCGGTAGCAAAGGCGTCGGCTCCCACGTACTTGCAGGCCTGTTCGTCCATTTGGCCGCCGCCTATAATCACCTTAACATTGCCTCGGATGCCCTTATTCTTGAGCAGATCCACGACCTGCTTCATGGATTCAAACGCCAGAGTGAGCAAGCCGCTCATTCCAATGATATCGGGCTGGAACTTGGTGTATTCCTCCCAAAAGCGCTGAGCAGGGACGTCAACACCCAGATCCAGGACTTCAAACCCGTTGATATCCATGAGCATGTGAACCATGTCCTTGCCAATATCATGGATATCCCCCTCAACCGTCCCCAGAAGAAGTTTGCCGATCTTTTGCGTTCCGGCGTTTGACGCGCTGTCCGTCATCATGGGCCTGATCAGTTCCGAAGCCGCCTTCATCATCTCACCGGCCAGAATCAGTTCGGGGACGAAGTAAGTGCACTCCTCAAATCGTTTCCCGATAATCCGGAGAGCCTCCTTGTAGGCATCGATGATCTGAACCGGGGGCACCCCCTTTGCCACGTACTTCTTTGTCAGAGCCATGGCTTCGTCTTCCAGCATTTCCGCTACTGCGTTCACAAGATCCTGCATAGTGTACCTTTCTTTGTTGAGTTGGCCATCGGTCCGCAAAACATAAAAGAAGCACGGTCATCAATCCCGTTTAGGGCCGATTTTGCCGGCCCGGAAGGCTCGATTGAAGTTGAGACAGTGACGGTCTTTTCCCAGCACGGTCTCGGCCGCCATCAGGATACCCCTCAACTCTCGTTCTTCAGGATTGATAATCGCGCTGTCCATACCCGCCTGTATCGTCAGTACCAGAAAGGCCTGGTTCAGTATCGATCGAAGCGGCATGCCGAAGGAAATGTTAGAAAGCCCGCAGGTCAGGTGGACCTTTGGGAACTCTTCTTTGATTTTCCGGCAGGTCTCCAAAGTAATGTTTCCATTCTCCGTACCGGTTGAAATCGCCATCACCAGGGGGTCCACGTAAAGTTTTTCGTCGAGCAGGCCTCCGTTGCGGGTCATTTCCACCAGTCTTCGGACAATATCCACACGTCCGTTGCTGGTTTTTGGAATACCGTTGTCATCCAGGGGCAAGACAATGAGCTCCGTGCCGAACTGACAAGCGAGGGGAAGGACCCCGTCGACACGGAACTTTTCTCCGCTAAGGGAGTTGAGCATGGGGGTCTTGGCGGCCTTTTCAATACCGGTCCGCAGGGCCACGTGGTTAGCGCTGTCAAGGCAGAGGGTTGCATCCGGGACCGTTTCCTGCACGGTTTGAACCAGCCATGCCATATCTTGCGGTTCCCGTGCGGGCAAACCGCCGGCGTTTAGGTCCAGATAGGAAGCGCCGCCCTGGAACTGGCGCAACGCCAGGTCGCGGATAAAGTCCGCATCGCGATTTGCGATTGCGGTGGCGACCTGTTTTCTGGTGCCGTTAATTTTTTCACCGATAATAATCATGGGCCGCACCTCCATCGGGTCACGCGGGGACTCAGAATTGATACTATTATCTAGTCTTCTAGATGAATTGTCAAGTAAAATGTTCGGCCCCGCCCGATTTATTTCGCCTGACCGGATACGAACCGGCGTGCGGGGCTTTTCTGAATCCGGTCGGTTCCCCGGTCCTCACCGACCACGTTCGTTGCGGCATACCGGATGGATGGGCCCGGCAGTTTCTATAGCCGGGATACAATGATGGGGCAGAGGTTTAATGGTGAACATAACGCCGGAGGATTTACATTGGGTAATAAGTATAGACAGAGACAAAAATAAATGCGCATGTGAACTTAGCCATGACCCCCGTGGAGGCGGGGGGCAGTGTCCTTAACCTATTGGAAAAGCTATGGATTCCCGTTCCAGCCCAGAAACTTCACCGGGACAAGCCTGTTTTCGTACGAATGACGAGACTCACATTATTTCGCAATTATTTGTGACGTCACCTATAGCTCTCCGGTCTTTACAATCCGGCTTATGGTGATTTCTCTGCGCAACGTGCCAATATGTGTAGTAGGCATCCCAGTCGATTAATGTACTTTAGCACTTCTGCACGTCCAGGTTGTCCCATTTCCAGCAAGACAACCATGCTGCGCTCGGTACGCCGTATGACGGAGCACGCAAAATCAAGAGCAGCACTTGCGGAATTAACTCCTGGTTTAACAAGGGAGGACGAAACAGGTGCTTTCTTTTGCAGCTTGTTGATCCACCTCTCAAGTTGCGAAACGTTTTCCAGTTCAATGCGATTCACGTTGGCGCGGCGGGAGGTACTGGACAATTCCACCCTCAATAGAACAAGTTCCCCTTGAATCGTTGAGATTATTTTGAGGATTTGCGGGTTTTTTGTAAACGTCTTAGCCAGACCCAATGCGGCGTTGGACTCATCCAAATTACCACAGACTTCAATTCGAGCGTTGGATTTGGATAGTTTTTCACCAGACAATAGACGAGTCTGGCCACTATCACCCCTCTTAGTTGATGTGATAAATTCGATTTTATTATTTACTTCTTCTTTGTAGATAGATATATATTTTATCTTATCTACCATTCGTGTACTCCATTAGGTATAATTCTTGGCGAACTTTTGAAGAATTAATTATTTATACAAATCTACACTGAGAAAAGAGAATTTAAAACAGTCCATGTCTCTAATTTATATAATCATTGGACCATAAACACCTAACTTCAAATATATCGAATTCCCAGCCTTAAACTATCCGGACGGCCCTGTAAATTATCCTTTTTAATTCATTGCCATTATATACAACCACTCGCCCAACCATCAAACACTATCCAGTTTCTTTAATCACAGCTTGGCTCTCAATGCACGAACAGTGGTCACACTTGATATAATTCCGTTCGAGATTCCGTACCAAAGATTGTCGTAAGGGGATACGGACAAGCCGTGTGGTTTCGGGTACGTTTGCGGAGCGAGACAGGGCACAAAGTGGATGGCGCATTTCGAAAGAAAATTATTAAAACCCTATTTGGTACTTACTCGGACACCATAATGACTGTTTTCCCTTCGGGCACCATGCGTTCGCAAACGATCCGAATCAACCCTTTTGTCGTCCAGTACGGGACGTCAGTTCCGGGGAAGGAACCGGCTACTTGCGTCTTTTCCCCCTAATGTATTCAAATGCGTAATTGGCGGCCCTGGCCCCATCAGCACAGGCGGTTACGATCTGGCGCATATCAGTGTCGCGAACATCTCCCGCCGCAAAAAGACCGGGGATCGTGGTCATGAGTTTCTTGTCGGTTTTTAGAAAACCCTCGCGGGTAGTTCCCACCGGCATCTGAATCACCCCGAGATCAGCGCCCCATCCGATGGCCATGAAGACCCCACTAACCGGTATAAAGGATTTTCCCGTTCCACGTACGGTGACGGTAATGCCGTCAATTTCATCGGCAGCATGAAACTCTTGGACATCGGCATTGAGAAGGACTTCAATATTGCACCTTTCGTCCACTTGTCGCATCAGCGCTGCCTCAGCATAGAGATTATTTCCTCGGTGAATGATGATGATACGGTCGGCAAAGGCAGAAAGTGACAGGGCTTCGTGCACCGCCATGTTCCCACCTCCCAGCACCGCCAACGTGGCGCCTTTATCTCGAAACAGAGGGCCGTCGCATAGCGAACAGTAATATATACCCTTCTTATCGGAATTGGGTATATCGAGCTTTCGAGGCACAACACCCGATGCAATGATGGCGGCAGGGGCCGTGTATTGCTCCCCGGTATCCACAATGCCGAGAAATCCATCATCGTGCTCCAGAAGTCTGTCGAGACGCACCATTGGCAAAAACGCTCCTTCGCCCTGTGTTTGGGCAAAAAGCATCGCGCCAAGTTGGGCGCCGGGAACACCTCCTATGAAACCCGGATAGTTATGAATATGCTCTATCTTCACGAGGTTTCCGCCAGGAGTGTCTCCAAAGACCGCAACCTCCATCCCGAGCCGCCGCCCATATATGGCTGCAGTCAGGCCAGCCGGGCCGGCACCCATAATAATCAGGTCGCAGCGATCCGCCATATGACGATACCTTCGTTCGAAATCCAGCCGGGTGCCGGGATCTAACCACCTTATGCCATGGGTTTAAAGGTGCTTACTTTTATCCAGTTTCCGCCTTCCTCAATTGCTTCAAGTGATGCTATGGACTCCGGCGGGCCGATGAAGACAAGTATATTCTTGTGC
>Ga0187784_10004819_pt1 | contig 10932 bp, 11 predicted proteins | sample 1015_SJ02_MP15_2_FD_132964 | JGI IMG/M metagenome (GOLD analysis project Ga0187784, IMG submission 132964) | Tropical peat soil microbial communities from peatlands in Department of Meta, Colombia - 1015_SJ02_MP15_20_MG | ecosystem: Environmental > Terrestrial > Soil > Wetlands > Peat | place... | reverse complement strand
TCCCTCCGGCAATGCCTATGTAACGGGCGTGACCTACTCGGCGAACTTCCCGACCGTCGGCGCTTTGCAGGCGGTCTGCGGTGGCTGCGATTCGAGCGCCGACGCGTTTGTGGCAAAAGTGAACGCGATTGGATCGGCGCTGGTCTACTCCACGTTTCTGGGCGGCAGTGGTGTGGACTACGGATACGGCATCGCCGTCGATTCTCCCGGCAACGCCTATGTTACAGGGGAGACGTCCTCGACGGACTTCCCCCTGGCCAATCCGCTGCAACCGAGTGCTCATGGGAACTTTGATGTGTTCGTGACCAAGATTTCACCGCTTGGCGCGATTGCCGTTCCCACCGTCCGGCGGACGGAACGCTAAGGTGCCCGTACGACAGGCGGATTCGCATACTTCGCAACGGCACGCGTCGGGACGTGTGCGAAATCAGCCCCGTTGGAAGGTAGCAGCAATAAGTGTTGGGAAATCCCCATCTGTTAAACGATGGCCGCACAGAGGTGATGTCCACCACCACCTATAGCTTTGCAGGGCGGCACCAACCGACCACACTGGACGAATGGGGCGGGTGAACTTGTCCGGGCCAGATTCGCGGTGATACACTCCCCACCTACCTTGAGGTTTTCGAATCAAGCTGCGGGAGGTCGTGTGAGCAGGCTTCTGGCAACGTTGCTTCTGGTATCGGCTCCCATCTTCGCGCCGTCCACCTGTTATGCTTGGGGACGAGAAGGGCACCACGTGACCGTCTTTCTGGCGGTAGATTACATGCGCCAGGGAACAGCCTTTCGGGTTCGAGAGTTACTCGGTTCGGAGAGTCTGGAAGGGGCGTCCTTTTGGGCTGACGAGTATAGCCACGACTATCCTGAGACCGGCGCTTGGCATTACATCGACATTCCGTTTGGGGACTTCAGAATCAACATGGAGCGGGAATGCCCGCAACGTCAGTGCGTGATAGGCAAGACGGAGGAGTTTCTTGCCGTTCTGAAAGACCGAAACGCGGACCGTTCGGCGAAGGTGGAAGCGCTGAAGTTCGTCATTCACTTTGTCGGTGACCTTCACCAACCCTTGCACTGCGAGGATGACGGCGACAACGGCCGGGACGCACGACATGTAATCTTCGATGGACATCCTGATTACCTTCATTGGGTGTGGGACACGGGGCTACTTCAGCACATCAACCGCGACCCGCAAGCACTGGCTGAGGAGTTGGAGCGGCGCATCACAGCCCAGGATGTGGCCGAGTGGGAAAAGGGGAGTGTCATGGACTGGGCAAACGAAGGACACCAGATCGCCCAGGCGGTCGCGTATGGCCGTCTCGGCAACGGGAGCCCAGCCCCGATCACGGCCGCATACGAACGGCAGGCAGAGCCGGTGATCGAGCTTCAACTGGAAAAGGCTGGCATGAGGCTGTCTTACCTCTTGAACAGGGCTTTGAAGTGAAATGATTGGCGTTGTTCTGGCGCCGCTTTGGCGCACGCCTCAAGACCCACCACGGCGCCAACAAAGCCTTGGGGCGCTACGTGGTGCGCCGAATGTACAGGACGCGGCTCGCGAGCTCCGCACAAAAGGCAGCCTTGAAGACCTCCGTAATTCGATTAAGGGGCGACTGGATGGTGTGCCGGGTGTTAGGGAGTTGTATTGCTACGACACCGCACTGGGCGATGCGGCCAATCTGGGACACGGGATCCTGCCCAAGCGCGTCTGCGTGCACCGCGGAACACGCGAGGGTGGGGCTGCGCTTCGCCGCAATTCAGCGCCGGACTATGATTCACACCCCAAAGGAGGCGATCAGTGGCCGAAGTTAAGATCAAGACAATGACTTTGAACGAATTCCTAAGCCTAGCTCCCAGCGAGCACCCACCTGTGGGCGACTTGGAACTCGCCATAAATGAGGTTCTGGGTACCCCGTGGGAAGACTCATACAACCTAAAGGACGGCAAAGGCGAGTTGCGTGCCTTTCTCAACTGCGTGAACAATCAGGCGCGTTTGGTGTTTCTCAACTATGCTGAAAAGCCTCAGCTTCCGGTCGTGGTAGTTGATGACACCAGGAAAGTGACTCTGAAAGACAAGGACCTGCGAGCAGACATAAGCGTTAGTGGAACGGAGTTCGTATTGGCCATAAGCACCACCGATTGGAAATGTCGCGAACTGGAGATCTACATTGCCAGAGATAAGAACAAAAGTCTGTCATTGTGGCAACCCCGCTCGGCTGTTATCCGATGGGCGAGTGGATAATCGATGAGGCAAACCTTCGATCAAGGAACGCCGCGATGGCGGTCACAGGAGACTGTCTGGCGATGCGAGAACTGGAGGCAGCCGTTGCGCATGTTACTGTCTTTGGCGAGTGCGCACTCCTAGCTGACCGCCTGACACTCAGCCTCAAGCTCTCGCTCGGGGGCCGGATGCCGTAGGTCGAACTCGGAGAAGATCAGCTCGACGGCATCCGTACGGCTGTCGCTTAGGGTCAAGACCTTCGCCTTGTTCAGGCAGCGCTCGATCACCTTCGCCAGAGAGCAGGGCACCCAAAACTCGACGTGGGCATTACGCTCGAGATGAAGCCCTGGGACGGCCGCATCCACGGTTTCCTGGAACTCCCTCTCAGTCTGCGTCTGAGCAGCTTGGACGAGTCCAGCTTGCCGCGATCGCGGGTTGGTTGCGCCACGCCAGGGCGCTCCGCTCTGAATGGTCCGAACCTGAATTGAGACAAACTTCAGCAGCGCCTGGATTTGTTTTGTGACAAGTTGTGACAAGGTTGAGTTCTAGCTGATTGTAAATGGTTGATTCTATGGTGCCGCGGGACGGAGTTGAACCGCCGACGCCAGCCTTTTCAGGGCTGCGCTCTACCACCTGAGCTACCGCGGCGCAACCCATTATTTTGGGGCTGTTTTGAATTCCTGTCAAGAATCCGAAATCGAGAATCGTGTTTTCACAGCCGGGCAGGCGGGCAGTTGGTCAAGTGGCAACGCGCGGAAAGGTAATTAGCAGCCATGCGTGCGAGAGCTATTCATATTAGCTGCCGGCTTTCCTCGGTTTTCAACTGCCATCTGCCCACCTGCCAACCTGCTCATCTGCGGAACTGCCCGCGGAGAGGCGCCACGCAGCGCCGCGATCTCGATGGGCGTCAACTCCCGCCATTTGCCGACTTCCAGCCCTGCCAATGTTAGCGGTCCCAGACCGGTGCGGACCAGTTTCAAGACTTTAAAGCCCGTTGCTTCGACCATGCGCCGCACCTCGCGGTTCTTTCCTTCCGCGAGCACAATTTCCAGCCAAGTGTATTTCCCTCGGTCTTCGAGGCGCCGCACGCTGATGGGTCTTGCGATATCGCCGCGCTTCATCTCCACGCCCGCGTTGAGCCTGGCAACAGTCTCGTCGCTCAAGAGTCCGCTGGCTTTTACAAGATATGTTTTAGGGACATGGCTGTTGGGGTTGGTGACGTGGTCGGCAAACTCCGTGTCGTTGGTCAGCAGGAGAAGCCCGGAAGTGTCCTTGTCCAAGCGGCCCACAGGAGAAACCCACTTACCGATTTCCTTCAGGTACTCGTAAATCGTTTTGCGCTCGCCGGGATCACCATGACTGGTGATAACCCCCTTGGGTTTGTAAAACACCAGGTAGGTCCTGCGCGCCGGCTTCAGAGGCCGGCCGTCAAGATGCAGCGTTACCTGATCGGGCCGCACCCACAGATCCGCGTCATGTACCACCTCGCCGTTTACTTTCAGGCGTCCGGCTTGAATAGCTTGGCGTGCGTCGCGTCGCGAAGCCAGGCCAAACCGCGAAAGAACCCGGTCGAGAGTCATGGTGGTTTTGGATTGCATGTGGCTGATGACGGAAAATGGGAACTGGAAAACAGCAACTGGAAATTGGAAACTGGAAAATGGAAACCGAGCCTTAGCAACTGGGAGTTGCAGTCGCCACTTTCCCGCCTCAAACCTGGATTTCCCTGCCTACCCCCTGCTGCAGGGCGGCCTCGAGGACCAACTGTGCGGCGACGGCGTCCTGCACCGCAACTTCCACGGACTTGTAGAGCGTGATCTGATCTGGAGAGGTACGGCCAGGCCGCACTCCCGAAATCAGTTCTCCGATCTCCGCATGAATGTGGTCCGCCCCGATGAGCCCGTCACGGATCGCCAAACGCAAATCGTTCGAGCCGGAGGGCGGGGGAGCGAGCGCCGCCGCGCGGGTTTCCACCACCACCAACGACCGTTTTAGAACCTCGCCGTCCAATTCCCGGCCGTGGGCGTGGAGACCTACGGAGGTGATGTGCGCACCTGGCTCGAGCCATTCACCGTATAGAACGGGGTTCGGAGAGTGCGTCGCAGCACACATAATGTCAACGCCCGCCAACGCCGTCTTGCTTAAGCCGAAGGCCTTGGTTGGGATTCCCTGGCTGTGACAAATCTCTTGCGCCAGGGCGGCAGCACGAGATTCGTCGCGCCCCAGCACCCGGATCTCGCTGACCCGCCGCACCCGCGGAATGGCCCGCGCGTGGGCTCGCGCTTGCACGCCCGTGCCGATAATCGCCAGAACGTGCGCTTCGGGCCTCGCCAGCAGACGAGTCGCAAGGGCTGAGCCGGCGGCGGTTCGCACGGCGGTAATCGCGCTGCCGTCCATCAGGGCGCGCGGCGAGCCGGTGCGCGGGTCGAAGATCAGGATTACGCCTTGGTGGCTCGGCAGGCCGAGCGCCGCGTTGCGCGGAAAAACGCTTACCAATTTGGTCGAAAGGAACTGCGCCGAACCCAGGAAGGCGAGCATTGCTGCCAGCAAGCCTCCGTGCTCGGGAACTTGCGCCACCACCCGCGCCGGCATGGAGACCCGACCAGCGCTCAGTTCGGCCATCGCCGGACCGAGAGCCTCGATCAGGCGATCCAGGTCCAGCAGGCTTTCCACTTCGTGTCGGTCGAGGAAGAGCATAGTCCACAGTTAACAGTCGACAGTCAACAGCAACTGACCCCTCGCCCAGCCTGCGATGGTGATGAGAGCGCCGTCGCGGGCCACTGGCCACTCTCTGTCCGCGGGAGAGGGCTTCAAACTTGACGCGCGCGGCCCACCCTCATGGCCAAGGACGAAGGCGCCAGACCTCTCACTGCCGCGTCTGGCGGCGGCGTATTCTTGACTGTCGACCGTCAACTGTCGACTGTTAACTGCTCTTCAAAAACGACACCTCGTCGAGCCAGATAAAAGCCTGCACCATAGGTTCCTCGGCGGCAACCAGCTGATTGATTGGGCCGAAGAACCCCACGCGCCCATCTACGAGGAAGACGACACGATCGGCGAGCTTGCGCGCCAGTTTCATGTCGTGAGTAACCACCACCGAAGTGAGACCTTTCTTGAGCTTCAGCTTCAAGATCAGCTCTGCGACGGTCTGTGCCATCAGCGGGTCCACCATCGTGGTAGGTTCGTCAAAAAGAATCGCCTCCGGCTCCGCGGCCAGCGCCCGGGCAATGGCCACGGCCCGCTTCTTGCCAGTACTCAGGTCGGAAGGCATTAGATCACCGGCCTCCTCCAGTTCCACCATAGCCAGGAGCTCAGCGACCTGCGCCTGAATCGTGGATTCGTCGAGGGCCAAACCCCGTTCGGCGCGCTCGCGAAGCGGATAGGCGACATTCTCGCTCACCGTCAGAGAATCAAACAACGCGCCTGATTGGAAGACCATGGTCACCTTGCGGCGAACTGCGCTCAACGCCTCCTCCGACATCTTCGAGACTTCCTGGCCGGCAACGAATACCTGGCCCGCGTCCGGATGCAGGAATCCCAGGATATGCTTGAGGGTCACACTTTTGCCCACGCCGCTTTTCCCCAAGATTACCAGCATTTCGCCCCGCCGGACTTCAAAATTCACATCATCGAGCACGGGCGTATCCTGGAAAGACTTGTAAACGTGGACGAATTGAATGTACGGGGAATCGAAGCTCTTGGGTTCCGGACCGGTCATTGAACCCATAGTTGTCGCGTCCTCTCGTATTCCTCCGGCGTATTCAGGTTACAGAAGATGCGAGTGGAGAATCCCGCTCGTTCAAACTCCGCCTTAGTAATGGCGCGTCGCGGGGTGCGCGACAAGAATCGGCCCACCTGGTTTTGTCCAAACTTGAGGCAGGACGCCACCCTCGCGAGCGCTTCCCCGCGCAGGACAATGCAAAGGGGATACCGCGCGCCAGTCCAAGCTGGGGGAACTGTTGCCAGGGCAGGTGTCGCCATAGCTTGCGCACTCAGGTAACGAAGAAACCGCGTCTCCATCAAGGGCATATCACAGCTCAAAAACAGGCTGAACTCGGTGCGCGCCCGCCGCAACCCGGCGTGAATGCCGCCCAGCGGACCTTTGCCTGAGATCTCATCCTCGTAAACCGGAGTCCCCGCGCGGACAAATCGGGCGGGAGGGCCGATGATGGCGACGCTACGACACACGGCGCGCAGCAAACGAACCTGCCGGTCCACAAGCCTCTCCCCGCCAAAAGCCAACGACGCTTTATCAGTTCCCATGCGCCGACTCGCTCCCCCCGCAAGCACAAAACCCGAAACCTCCCTGAAACGTTGAGGTCGGCTCATGGGAGGTCTCCGGCCTGCTCTGGGCCAGGTATTTCGACCTTGCGCTCCAATCCTGTTAACAGGAACTTGCCATCATCGCTCAGCGTGGGTCGATAGACATAGTGCATGTCGGGAAGTTCGAAGGCAAGCGCCTCCGGCGAGCCGGCTTTGGCCTCGCGGGCCTGGAAAACCTGGTCATCCAGGAACTCACGCCACTGCGTTTCGATCACCTGGCGAAACTTTTCCAGGCTCGGCGTATCCGTTTTCAGGAATTTGCCGGGGTCAATCAGGGCGTAAGCCCCGCGAAAATCGTGCAAGTGCAGTGCCGCAATGAAACGGTACAGGCTGTTGTCAGCTCCGGGCGAGTATTCCGTTTGGACGGGAATGTAGGTTTCTCCGTCCCAATGATAAACGCATCGAGCAGTGAATCCGCGCCGCCCCCCGGGCTCAAACTCCAGAAGTCCCGGGTCCGCGCGCCCGGTTTGGATCATGATTGTCTGATTCAGTTTGGGGTCATCCCGAAATTCAATCCGGCCATGCTCAAGCGGGTTGTAGCGGTTGTCTCCCAATTGGCTGTCCCAAAGCAATTCAGCCTCATGCTCCTTCACTTCAAATATCGCCGGGTAGGGCAGAGCGTTTTCCCCCACCACATTCACCACGGCAATATACGGCGCCGCACTCTTCCCGAGCCGCACGACCTGGAATTGAGAATTCTCTCCCGATGCGGCCAGGAATGAGGGCCTCCAGCGCTTCCCATCCCAAGAGAGCAAGTAGAGTCCTTGCCAAGAAGCCGGAGAAGCCGGCGACGGAGCGCTATCCTGAGATCCTTCGGCACTCGGCACCCTCATCGCAACTTCCGGAACCCCATCGCCGTCCAAGTCACCCAATTCGATCAGCTCCAAAGTCGGGGTTTCAGCCGACGCCGCATCTGGTTTCATCACCGTTGTGTCAAACGCCTGGCCCAACGCGCCAAGTTCCGGACTCACTACGTTTTCCAAAGCTGCCCGAATCCCGGCTAGCGTTTGGTCAGTCCCAGATGTCTGCTGGCCAAGTGCTGCGGGCAATTGTCCTTGCTGACGCTCTGGGGCGGCTTGGTTGGCAGGTGGTTCCTGCTGGTACGGGAACGGCGCAGGTTGCCCGGACAGGCCGGCGGCTGGGGTTGCTAGACCGGCCATCAGAGCCCAGACCCATAACCTGTGCCAAAGACCGTTCAGACCCCCGAGGATGAATGAGTCAAGTCTCATGACCACTAGTATTATAGAGCATTGGTGTCTGTCTTACCAACTGCCCCGTGCTGTCCTGATTTGAACGTAGCGCCGACCTTTAGGTCGGCAAATGCCCGACCTGTCGGGGCGCTACGCCGAAATTCGGACACTACCAACTGCTCCGTTCGGCTCCCATCGCATTTTAATTTTGGGCTGGGGGCTAGCACTCACGGTACTGGAGTGCCAAATACTGACTTCTTGACTCTTGACAAATTCCGGGTAAAAAAGCTACATTAGCAGTCGGCAGGTAAGAGTGCTAACCCGTCCATGGAAAGTCTAGCTGCGTCCCCAAACGCACTAAGTGCGGATGACACTTTGGGGTCGAGCTGGGGTTGGACTGTGGGAAGTTGCTTGGATTGAGTAACTCAAAAAACGCGAACGAAAGGAGATAAATATGAAGGTTAAGCCACTTCATGATCGGATTCTGATCAAGCGAGTGGAAGAGAAAGAAACCATCAAGGGCGGAATCATCATCCCCGACACCGCCAAGGAGAAGCCCCAGGAAGGTGAGGTCATCGCTGTGGGCACCGGGAAGAAGACCGAGGAAGGCAAGGTCATTCCTCTCGACGTAAAGGCAGGAGACCGTATTCTGTTTGGAAAGTACTCCGGCACCGAAATCAAGATCGACGACCAAGAGTTCCTGATCATTCGTGAAGACGAAGTGCTGGGAATCATCGAGGCTAAGCAGTCTGCCGCAGGTGGAAAGAAATAGCCTGGTTTAATGGCGCGCCACGCTGTGCTTCAGGGCATTAGGTGCCGCGCGATCGTTAATGGGTTCGACAATTTCCGCGATCCGTCAGAGGACGGAGCGGAGCCAAAAATTCGGAGGGAGTAAAGATGGCAAATGCAAAACAGATTGTACTAGGTGAAGAAAGCCGCCAGGCTATTCTGCGTGGTGTGAACAAGCTGGCGGATGCGGTAAAAGTCACGTTGGGTCCCAAGGGCCGCAACGTGGTTTTGGACAAGAAATTCGGTTCCCCCACGTCCACCAAAGACGGCGTGACCGTGGCCAAGGAAATCGAATTGAAGGATCCCCTCGAGAACATGGGTGCCCAGATGGTTCGTGAAGTGGCATCCAAGACGTCCGATGTGGCCGGCGACGGCACGACGACGGCGACGGTCCTGGCGCAGGCAATTTTCCGCGAGGGCGTGAAGACGGTGGCTGCGGGCGCTAACCCGATGGCTATCAAGCGGGGTATCGAGTTGGCCGTGCGCACGGTTTGCGGCTATGACGAACTCCAGAAGGACGGCTCGAAGAAACACGTTAAGGGCGAACTTGAAAAGCTTTCCAAGCCGGTTGAGGGTACGATGATCGCGCAGGTGGGCGCGGTTTCTGCCAATAACGACATCGAGATTGGTGAAATCATCGCGGAAGCCATGAAGAAGGTGGGCAAGGACGGTGTCATCACCGTCGAAGAAGCCAAGACCATGGAGACGGCGCTGGAAGTGGTCGAAGGCATGCAGTTCGACCGCGGATACCTCTCTCCTTACTTTGTCACCGATCCTGACCGGATGGAGTCTGTCCTCGAAGACCCCTACATCCTAATTCATGAGAAGAAGATCAGCTCGATGAAAGACCTGCTGCCTTTGCTGGAGCAGATTGCCAAGTCCGGCAAGCCGCTGCTGATCGTGGCGGAGGAAGTGGAAGGGGAAGCGCTGGCCACCCTGGTGGTCAACAAGCTGCGCGGAACCTTGCACTGCTGCGCCGTTAAGGCCCCTGGCTTTGGCGATCGCCGCAAGGCCATGCTGGAGGATATCGCCATCCTGACGGGCGGCAAGGCCATCACGGAAGACTTGGGCATCAAGCTCGAGAACGTAAGGCTCGAGGACCTTGGCCGCGCGAAGAAGATCACCGTGGACAAGGACAACACGACGATCGTGGAGGGCTATGGAAAGAGCTCCGCGATTGAAGGCCGTGTAAAGCAGATTCGCACCCAGATCGAAGACACCACCTCCGACTACGACCGCGAGAAGTTGCAGGAGCGGCTGGCGAAGTTGGTGGGCGGTGTGGCCCAGATCAAGGTGGGGGCTGCGACCGAGTCCGAGATGAAAGAGAAGAAAGCTCGCGTCGAAGATGCTATGCACGCCACCAAGGCTGCCGTGGAAGAGGGCATCGTTCCGGGCGGCGGCGTAGCTCTGATCCGCTCGATTCCGGCGCTCGAGAAACTCAAGGCGGCCGGGGATGAGCAGATCGGCATCGACATCGTGAAGCGCGCGCTCGAAGAGCCTCTGCGGCTGATCGTCCAGAACGCCGGTGAAGAGGGCGCCGTGGTGGCGGAGAAAGTCCGTGCTAATACGAATGCGAACTTCGGATTTGACGCGCAAGCTGAGACTTATGGCGATCTGGTGGAAGCAGGCGTCATCGATCCGACCAAGGTGGCTCGCACGGCGCTCCAGAACGCTTCTTCCATCGCTTCCCTCATGCTGACCACGGAGGCGTTGATCAGCGAGATCCCGGAGAAGGAAGAGAAGCACCCGATGCCTCCGGGCGGCGGCGGCATGGGCGGGGGGATGTACTGAGGTAGCGGCGGGTTTACCTCGCCCTTCCAGGAGTAGGCAGTGAGCAGAAGGCAGTAGGCAATAAGGAGAATAGTCGACAGTTGACAGTCGACGGTTCGGGTCGCTGACCGGCTGACCGCAGCCAGTAAGCAGTAAGCAGAAGGCAGTAAGCAGCAAGAAGGCCGACAGTTCACAGTCAACAGTTGACAGTAAGAACAGAGGGCGGGGAAAACCTTTCCCCGCCCTTTTTACGTGATTCGCCAGGAGTGTTCATCCCTCGGCAGACTCATTGATAAATCGGTGGCGGCGAAGAAACAGATACTCTCTGGAAAGGACTGATTGCGCTGCCCAGATTAGCTGTGGTAAGGGGACGTTGCGGCCGCATGTTGGTTAGTGAACCGTAGCAAGGGGGATTTATTGCCCGCCGCCCGACAGTATGCCTTCCAATCGTGTATAATGAGCGGTATTGATGGCCGTTACTGCCGGCTCTAAATTAGGTCCTTACGAGATCCTTTCGCCACTCGGTGCGGGGGGCATGGGCGAGGTGTACCGCGCCCGTGACACCCGCCTGGATCGAACGGTCGCCATCAAAGTTCTGCCCGCCCACCTCTCGAGCGATCCGGCGCGCCGCCAGCGCTTCGAGCGCGAAGC
>Ga0187784_10004817_pt1 | contig 10933 bp, 11 predicted proteins | sample 1015_SJ02_MP15_2_FD_132964 | JGI IMG/M metagenome (GOLD analysis project Ga0187784, IMG submission 132964) | Tropical peat soil microbial communities from peatlands in Department of Meta, Colombia - 1015_SJ02_MP15_20_MG | ecosystem: Environmental > Terrestrial > Soil > Wetlands > Peat | place... | reverse complement strand
TTCCTGTTTCCGGACGCCGGTAGTCGCAGGTCCAGGTTCAAGTAGCAATATCGTCTCGAATTCCTCCAACGGTTGACAAAATATCGAATTGCGCTCAGTATGTCAACGATTTCGAGTCGCCCGGCCCCGGGGACTACCGTTTCAGGGGCACCGGCTGACCGCGCGAGGAGACAGGAAAATGAGAGGGATTAAGAGCACGGCGAAGGGTGCATACAGGGTCGAGGGCATTAGCCGCAGAGATTTTCTGAGAGCGAGCGCCGTCGGCGCCGCCTTGCCCTGGATTGCTGCGCCTGCCGCGGGCCTTGCCAAAGGCGGTGCATTGCCGGCCATCCCCGCGCCTTCGGACATGGCCAGCGATCGGATCACCTACAATTTCCGGGATCTCATCTGCACGCCCGCGGCTCAGAACGAATGGGGCTACGCAAAGGCCGCAAAATCCGTCTCTGGAATCAGCGGCATTTCCTTCCCCCCGCTGGCTTGCTGCGGCGTGGCGGAAATCCCCTGGAGCCCCGGCTTCCTGCTGACTTGTGAGCTGTTTCTGAATGGCCGCGTGCTGATTGCCTATCCGCCTCCCGCCGATCAGGTCACCTACACGTGGTACCCGCATCGAATCGTGCGTGAGGCGCATGTGGAGGGTCTGCGCTTTATCACGCAAACCTTCTTGCCCACTAAACAGCGCATGGTGGCGGAGTCCATTGCGGTCGAAAACCGCAGCGGGCAGCACCGCAAGATCACCCTCAGCTTCGACCTGCGGGCCGGGGTTGCTGCCAAGCCCGGAAAGCCGTGGTTCACCAGTTGCCCCGGCGAGGGTGACAATCTCATTCGCTGGGACGCCGCGCGTGGCTGCCTGATCTTTGAAGCCCAGCACAGCAAGGCTGTCTCCGTACAGGGTGTGTCACCACGCACGGAGCACTTTGAGCGCAATCGCATGCTGTACTACGAGGTTTCACTGAACCCCGGCGAAACGCGCGTGTTCCACTACGTCAACGCGCTGGGGGATACCGCCGAGTCGGCGCTAAGTTCCTATGATCGCGCCCAGGCGAACTTCGATGCGCTGCTCAAGGAGAATGAAGACGCGTTTCGCGGACTGATCCGCTCTGCGTTCACGCCGGGGAATTCGGATTTCTCCGGCCACCTTCCCCAACTGGTCACGGAGAGCGAAGCGCTGTGGCGGCTGTACCATACCGGATTTGCTTGCCTGCTGTTCGGCCGCCGCGTTTCGCCGGACTCGGCGTATGGACCCACTTATCTCACGCTGGGTGGGCGCGTGCTGCCCACGCTGAGCTTCCCCTGGGACACCTCGCTGACCGGCCTCAGCCTCGCCATGCTCGATCCTGTGCCTTTGCGAGGGCTAGTGGAAACCTGGTTCGTTCAGGACATGCACCAGCACTTGGCGACAGATTACATAAGTGGCCAGGGCGTAGGGCCGTGGTACGCCGTGAATGACGCCGCCATTCTGCGCTGTGCCGACGCCTACCTGCGCGTGACCGGCGACTTCGCCTGGCTCGACAAGCAGGTAAACGGCAAATCGGTGCTTGCGAACTTGCTGGACCATGCGCTTTACTGGAGGCAGCTCGACACCAACGGCCATGGCCTGGGGGATTATGGGAAAATCGAGAATCTCCTTGAAGTCGTCAGCACTTACATTCACGAAGTCGCCGGAATGAATGCGGGAAATGTTTACGGGATGCGCTTCGTAGCGGCGTTGCTCGAAAGGCACGGTGATGCGTCGCGCGCCGCCGAGCTTCGTTCCGAAGCCAAGGCCCTTGCCGAGCGTATCAACCAGCGCCTCTATGTTTCCGGCAAAGGCTGGTGGAAATGCCAGCAACCGGACGGCGCCTTCTTCGAGGTCCGCCACTGCTACGACCTGCTGACCATTCTGGATGACATGTTCGAGGACCTCAGCGATCAACAAAAGCTCGAAATGAGCAAGTTTTTTTGGTCCGAGCTCTACTCGAAAGTGTGGATGCGGGCGCTCTCTCCCGACGATGCCGATGCGACCTGGAATATCCGCCCCGACCATAGCTGGCTGGGCGCGTATACGGCATGGCCTTCGATGACGGCCAAGGGGCTATATAAGATCGACCCCTCGGCCCGAGTTGCTGAGTGGGTGAAGGGTCTGGCGAAGTCGGCCAACCAGGGGCCGTTCGGTCAAGCGCACATTGTCGAGAGCGTTTTCCCTCCCGTAAACGGCGGGGCGTACAAATCACCTGAAGACCCGCCTTACTTCACCGATTGGTGTGCGATATCGGGCGGAGACTTCACCGACCTGGTGGTGGAGTCCATTTTCGGCGCAGAACTAACCCTTTCGAACGGCGTCCGGGTGCATTCGCGTTTGCAGGACTTTGATTTGAACGCCAGGTTGCTGAATGTTCCCTACCAGGGGAAGAACCTCATGATTACCCGCAACGGCGTGCTCTGAATATTACTTTCCATCGGCTTCGTCATACCTCCTGCGACATGCTTTTAACACTGAGGAGTGGGTGGTAAAATGCCGCCTGCTCGTTTCCGAGAGCCCAGGAGGGTAACGCGTGGAAGAACAAATACTCTGCTTCAAACGGGAAATCCTGCGGGCTTATCCCGCCAAGACGTTCTACGACGAGAGTCTGTGGCACCAGCTCCTGGCCCACCTCGAACCCAAGGCTCGATCCCTCGCCGAATACGACTACGACACCAAACAGCTTGTAGTTTACGTCCTCATCAATCATGGCGAGACCTTCCTGACCTATCAACGCACACCCAAGACCACAGAGACTCGCCTCAAAGCCTTGTATTCGATCGGCATCGGGGGGCACGTCAACGTGGATGACCAGATTCAACCAACTCTATTCGGCGCGAAGGAAGCGGCCTGGAAAGACTTCGTTCTCAAAGCCGTCCGGCGCGAGGTCAGCGAAGAAGTCCAAATCGAGGGGGCGAATGCCCAGGAGCCTAGACTCATCTGTTTTGTCAACGATGATTCAAACGACGTGGGAAAGGTGCACTTCGGCGTGGTCTTTGTCGTGAAGCTGGCCAAACCGAGCGTCGCCATCCGAGGTGAGCGAGGCATCGGCAAGCTCAGCTTCCGTACCCTGCCGGAACTCATCTCCATGCGCGACACGATGGAGACTTGGTCGCAACTGCTCGTTGACTTCCTATCGCACGAAAGTTCCGTATGGCAGGAATGACTTGCCCCGAGCAGGCTGCGGAAAAACCACACTCCGCACAAAGCCTCGTACCCGCTTGGCCAAGGGTAGTATAATGGTAGTATGAGGACGAAAATGAAAACTTCCCTTACCCTGTCCCGCGAAGTGGTTAGAGGCATCGACCGCGTGGCGGGAAAAAAGCGGTCCCGGTCGGCGGTCGTTGACGATGTGCTGCGCGGGTATCTCTCTCACCGCGAACGCGCCGCCGCCAACGCCCGCGACGTGGAGAAAATCAACCGCTTTGCCGACGAACTGAACGCCGAGATGCAAGATGTGCTCGCCTACCAGTCTCTCGAGCACCTCTGGGAGGGGCGATGAAGCGCGGAGATATGTACCTGCTGCGCCGTCCCGGAGGAGGAGACCCCAAGCAACAACGGGTGATGATCGTGGTCAGTCGCCAGGCCCTCGTTGACTCCCGTTTCCCCACGGTCATCTGCGCTCCGGTGTTCACACATGGTCATGGACTCGAAACGGAGGTCTCCGTAGGGCCGGAAGAGGGATTGAAACATCCGAGCTGGATTGGCTGCGACGGCCTGGTCAGTATCCCCAAGGCTCGCCTTACCGACTACGTGGGCGCCCTGCCCGCCTCCAAGCGGGCGCTGCTCTCCCGCGCCGTGCGCGCGGCTCTCGACCTTTTCTAAAATCCGCCGGGATCGCGCGCTCCACCGCCTCGGTGCTCCTCTACCCGAAGCCTTTGCCAGAGTTTTTGATGGGTTATTGCGCTGGCTGGGGAAACCGCAGGAACCGTGACGGCCCTACCCCGCTGGGTCTTAACATTCATCTTTGGGGGAGAAAAACGGTGCCTGACAAGGTTTGCTGTTTCTTGTCCAGGTGTCAGCCGAGACATAATCCGGCGAGTTCTGCGAGTTGGCGGTTCCAGTGCCAGCTTGAGGCCAGCATTACGACCCCAAAATGGGACAGTACGCCAAAAGCCTTGACCGGAGCATGAGAGGCCGGTAGAGTGTAAGCATGGAAGAAAGAGTGGTGCCATGACCATCGAACTGACGCCGCAGCATGAGCTCATCATCGCGCGCGTCATCCATTCCGGCGCCTACCACGATGCCCAGGACGTGATCAGCGCCGCATTGCTCGCGCTGGCGGAAGACCTGCAGGAGCGCCAGGACCAGCCTCGCCCCTCCCGGCTGTGGGCGCTGCGCGAAGGATTGAGGCTGGGTGATGTTTCCGTCCGCGAACTCATTGACGAAGGCCGCGAATGAGCTCGTTCGTCCTGGACGCCTCCTACACCATGGCTTGGTGTTTTGCCGACCGGGCCACTGCCCGCACGGATGCCACTTTGAAGCGACTCGAATTGCGCCAGGATGATGCCCTGGTTCCGTGGGTGTGGCAGCTCGAAGTCGGCAATGCGCTCAGCAAGGCCGTGGCCAGAGGAAAGGTCTCGTTATCCCGTGCCCTTGATATCTGGGGAGAGTTGCTGCTCCTGCCCATCCGCCGCGTGCCCGTCGGCGATATCGCGGAACTGCTCGAGTTGGCCGTGAAACACCATCTGTCGGTCTACGACGCGTGTTATCTCAAGACCGCGCTTGATGCCCAACTTCCCCTGGCAACGATTGACCAAAAACTAAAGGACGCAGCGGAAGCCCATCACCTCATCACGCTGGCACCTTAGGACGAGAGCGAGTAGCGCAGACCTGCTTTTTAGGTCTGCGGTTCTTCCTCGCTCGCATGCGGCGCAAGCACGGCTTCGCCATCGCCGCCTGGGTGTTTCTGCCGGATCACTGGCGCGCTATTATTTACCCCCGTATCCCCTCACCATTTCGACTGTGTTTAAGGCAGTAAAGGCGAGGCCGATGGTCGGCATCAACGCCCGGCGGAGGGAGCGCGGGGAGCTCTGGCAAGCCCGATTTTTCGACCGCGCCCTGCGGACGGGGAAAGAATACAACGAAACGGCGGAATACACCCACCTGACCCCCCCCGCCGGGGCCTGGTGGGAGACACGAGGGATCGGAAGTGGTCCAGCGTGCATGAGTACGCCCGAGTGAGCGGCGAAGAACGGGGGCAGCACTGTGGCCTGCATATCGACCGGGTGCGCCTGCCGGCGGAGGAGATGACCTGCATCTGAAGGAAGAACCGCAGACCTTGGAAAGCAGGTCTGCGCTGCTCGCTTTGGTTAACGCGAGCGGCTCGCCAACAAACCCATCAAGCCAAAAAGGCACCAACAGACGATGAAGAACACGTTCCGCGTTGGTATAAGTAATACGAGACCAACGATGAACGCTAATACCTTCCAAAACGCGGAGGATCCAGATTTCGCCCTTTGGGCCACCGGGGATTGAGCCATTCCCGTTCCGTTGCAAGAGGTGCATACAACCCAAAGCGCCCCTTTGCCGCCCGCAGGGCCAATAGCCGGCCTCATCATTCGACCCGTACCGTTGCAAAATGCACAGGGAGAAGCAGCCATATTGAACACCTCCCGCAGAAGCGCCCATCTCGGGTGTCGGCTGAAAAGGGGACGGTCAGCTTCTGCGCGCCGAATATTAAAAGCCATTGGGAGGAAAAGCAATCCTGTTTCACGCCACTACGGGATCTGGGGGCGGGTGGCGCAGACGTGCCGTTTTCTGACATGCCTGTGCCCCCCATCGCGCGCGGCGCATACATGTCGACAAGAGCCGTCGCCACGTATGCGCCACCCGCCGAAGGGGCGCATGCATCACGACAAGAGGCGTCGTGCCGTATGCGCCACCTCCCGTTTCACACCGTCTCGCCAGGTCACTCCCCGTTACGGAGGAGCAAGGCGACTTTTTTGGCCAGTGACGTCCGGCGACAACGCATGAACTCCCTGAATGTTGGTCTGCTTTTCAGGATCTCGGGAGGAATAAAGTATTTCTTCAAATGCCGCTTTGCGACCCTCGCCAGGTGCTTCCACGGCCAGTCATGTTGGAGTTGTTTGTTCGCCCGCTCACAAGTGATAACCCAGTTGGCCACTTGATTAATCTCATCATCCTCGTATCCCTGCTCTTCTAACCGCTTTCTGGGGTAGATATGGTGATCGTTCACTTTGCCCGATGAGAACGCGTGCCCCGAATAGATGTCGAAGCGCTCCTGTATGTTGGGCAGGCACACGATCGCTCGGTACACCGCGTCGGCTCCGTTCCTTGTCCGCGCTATTAGGCGTTCCAATTCATCCATCGTCATCTTCACCGCGAATCTTGGAGGCGTTCTCCATTTACGCGGCTCGATCCACTCCTTTAAGCGTTGGTAGTCCTTGCGGATAACGGAATTTGTTCCAGCTTTGTAGCGCTGGTTGACGACCGAGGCCCAGTACCATTTCTTTAGCTTGCTGTTGATGCGCTTTTCCTTGTCCGGGCTGTACTTCTTAACAACTTGCAGGTAGTGGAGTATGGCCGCGTACGTGACTACCATCGGCGAGAACGGCAGGTAACGTTTGTTCATTACGCCGAACTGGGCCTCAAACTCGCTCAGTGCCATGTTGATGAACTTCGTGCTCACTCGCCAGTCCTGCTTAAATTGGGCGGTGTCGAACCGCCCGTTCCGCATATAGCGCCAGCGTATGCGTCTGAACGCCCGGCTGCTGACCTCCGCGTTCTGGTTATTGATGAGGAGCATTACCTTCAGGATATACGTGGGGTCTATCCCATATTCCTTGATTTTCTTTTCATTCGCTTCCCGCCACAGCTCCTTCATTTTGACTGGATAGAGCCTCCCCGCTGCCAATTCGAATTCGCTTAATCCCGTGCCTTCGCTGTTTATCAATGCGAAAACGTTGCTGTGCTGGCGTTCAGTGAGCTTGTACTGCAGCGTTTCAACCGGGACGGAGTACGATAGTATCTGGCGCCTGAGATCGCGAACGTTTTTTCCATACGTGCGTCGAAAGCGAGGCGGAAACACGTTTAGCCACCGGCTTTCATCCTGTTCATATATGACGGATAACGGGAGCTGCTTTGTGCGGCCCAATTCCTCCTTGTCGTGTTCAAGGTCTTGTTCAAGCGGGTCGTCATTGCGGGCTGGCTTGATGAACGTCAGCTTTTCTGCCTCCTCGGACTTCAGAATCTCCTTGAGCTTCATGTCCACTTTGAAGTAGAAGCGATACCGGTGCTGAAGGTGGTGGTACTGGTTTTCCGGGTTCGTGGGCGGCTTTAGCGCGAACAGAAGTGTTTTTAGCCTTTGCTGGCCGTCGATTACGTAGAACTGTGGGTTGAAATCCCCGTAGTGGCCATCCAGGAAGGGTTCAGCCCGGAGGTCTGGGTTACCTTCCTTCTTGAGCAGCATGAGCGTGCCGATTGGGTAGTGGCGGACAATGCTTTCCATCAACTTGGCTATTTGGGTTGGTGTCCACACGAAGTCCCGCTGAAAACTGGGTAGGCAGATCTTATTTTCCGTAACCATCCGGAGGAGGTTCGAGATGTTCTTGGGTGCGGTGGCCTTGTTTCTCATAAAATGGCGAACTCCTTTCGGTCGCCACGATGTTACAAACTATTGTAGTGTAGCGCCGCGTCAAGAGTTGCGGCGTCCTTTTCCCCGATGTTTCTTCATCACCGTGCGGCTGCTTCCTCGGCGTGTAGGGTTGATGGACGAAAAACCGCGGACCGCAACCCCGGCGATCCGTGCTACCCTTCAGGCTGTTGGCCCGCGCCTTCAACCCAGCCCAAGCTTTGCACCGTTTCTATTTGACGCCCCGGGTTTTTCTCCCCGACCACGGGGATTGTATCGTCGCGCCGCAGTACCCGGAGACGATTTCGCAAAGGGACGGGAACAGAGCGTTTCCCGGTTTTTCGCGGAAGAGCCGCGCTAACGGTACACGTCTCGGCGATGGCCAACGTTCAGCACCGTGACAAGTCGGTGCTCATCATCAATCTCATAAATGACTCGAAACTCTCCCACCCTGAGATGCCATCCGTCGCGGCCCGTCAGCTTTAGGCAACCGGGCGGTCGCGCGTCATTTGCTAACTCGCGAATCGCGTCACGGACGCGCGCAAATGGACCAGCGTTCAATTGGGCAAGCTCCTTGTGAGCGCGCGGCAGGATGAAAAGGGGCTAGCTCATTTCTGGCGGGCTTCGCTCTCGGCAACAGCTCGCTCAAAAGCGATGGGTTTCTCTCCCGTAGCTTTTGCTTCGTCGAAGGCGCGAATGGATTCCAACTCCTTCGCATCGGCCAGCAGTTTCTGGTAATCCTCGATGTTCAGTACGACACCGATGCGGTTGCCCTCTTTATCGACTACAAATTGTTCTTGGCGGATCGTCATGGGAACCTCGAAGCACAGATGCCATTGTATCGCAACTCGCGGTGCGGAGGCGCTGCCATTTCGTGTGATGGGCTAGAAAAGGTGTCAAGTACCGTTTTCATGCCTCAGCGCGGCGCCACGAAGCCGACTTGCGGAAAGTGCCGGTCGCCGGACAGTGAATTCATGACTTCTTGGGGTGACTGCACAAATAATGTTCGAGGTTGCGGGCCAAGTCGGAGGGCCCAATGTGCAGAGCCTTCGGCTTTGCCGGAGGAGGGATTAGTCCAGCCCCAAAAACAGTGAAGGCCTGAGACAAAAGCGTTGACCAAGCTGAATCGCCTGGGCGTTGGATATGGGGCGATTTCCATTCAAGATGTCGGAAATGCGGGACTGAGGAATCTCGGGTTCGAAGCTCGTTTGATCCAGTCCATTTTCATCCATCAAGAACTTCAGAAGGCCGCGCGGAGACAGCCGCTTGAGCTTGCGCTCTCGCTTTCGGTCCTCATATTCCTCAATGAGCAGAACCCACGTGCGGATGAGCTTGTCTTCCTCTTTGGTCCGCCCTGGGCCTTTGGCGGCGAGTCCCGACACCGTATTGAGCGCCGCCTCGTATTCGTTTTTGGATTCAATGATGGTGGGGATTTCTACGGTTTCCATTTGTCATACTCCTTGTGCGTCATCACGGCCCTCACGATCACAACCGATTCCTCGAAGTCGATGATGGCCAACAGCCGGAATTTATTCCCTCCGATGTCGAATATTACGTGGGGCGCGACGTAGTCGGCGGAGTTAAACGTTCTTTTCACATCGATGAAGGACTGCCATTCCGCCGCCCGAACTACCGCCGCCCAGCGGCTTAGCGCTTTTCCTGACTGCCGATAGGCGCTCTTAAACTCCTCTATGAGCGGCTCACCAAGCAGTCTCATCCGCCACAGTATACCTGATTGGTATGCGAGAGGCAAACGGTGTCGGGCGAGTAAGCCCAGCGCACCCGCCCCTTGCTCGCAGTTCTATACCCTGCCCACCTGCGCCGATAAATCGGTCCAGTTCGGGAGTTAGGGTTCGAAAGGGGCACCCCGTCCGATATACGATCTGTGGTGCCCGTCTTGCCGAGTGCCCCTACAGGTTGTGCTTCGGGGCTTGACAAAGGTCCCAGCGCGGAGTTAGGCTCCCTACAGCTTTTCCGGAGCCGGACCCGCCTGATTCGCTGGGAGGCCCCGGCTCTGCCGGGGAGGCAGAAGGAGTTTGACAATTCCTGGAGCCAGTATGGCCGGGCCCTGGGTTGTTTCGACGAAACCCCTCACCCCAACTCCCCTTCCCCTCTTCCCTCTCCCTAGGGAGAGGGAAGAGGGGAAAGGGGTGAGAGGAATCTAATAGCCAACGGCGCGACCGGCCGGTAGTGGGTTAGTTCGAAATCGTAGCGGCGAGTTTACCTCGCCAAGTGGCGGCGTCCCGATCAGATCGGGACAAGTTCCGCCGCCTCTACATCAAACTGACCTGCTACCGTCCGACCCAAGGAGAATCAAAATGTCTGAAGAGCAGGCCGCCTCCATAGCATCAGAATCTGCCTCTTCCGATATGCACACGCAGGGTAAACACGGCTTAAGGATCAAACGCCTATTTACCAAACTCGGCTTTCATCCCTTCGACGAGGTCGAGTGGGAATTGCGAACCGCCACCATTCAGAACGAAAGAGGCCAGGTAATCTTCGAGCAGCGCAACGTAGAAGTGCCGAGGGACTGGTCTCAGACCGCTACGAACATCGTCGCCTCCAAGTATTTTCATGGCAAGCTGGGAACGGCCGAGCACGAGTCGAGCGTCAAGCAACTCATCAGCCGCGTGGCCGACACCATCGCCCAATGGGGCGTCGAGGACGGCTACTTTCGCGGGGAAGAAGACGCCCGGGCGTTCCACGACGAGTTGCTCCACCTGCTCGTTCGCCAGAAGGCTTCGTTCAATTCTCCGGTTTGGTTTAATTGCGGGTTGTGGCACAAGTACCGCCGCACCGGTGCGGGGGGCGCATTCTATTGGGACCCCGCCACGGGCGACATCAAAGAGGAAACCGAGGCCTACCGACATCCGCAGTGCTCAGCCTGCTTTATCAACTCTGTCCAGGATAACCTCGAAAGCATTCTCGACCTGGCGAAAACCGAGGGGATGCTCTTCAGGTATGGCTCGGGCAGCGGCACAAATTTCTCGCCACTCCGTTCCTCCGCCGAGGCACTGTCGGGTGGCGGCATGGCCTCCGGCCCCCTTTCGTTTATGAAAGGCTACGACGCGTTTGCGGGGGTAATCAGATCGGGCGGCAAGACGCGACGTGCCGCCAAAATGGTTATCCTCAACATCGATCACCCCGACATCGAGGAATTCATCGAGTGCAAGGTCAAGGAAGAGCGTAAGGCCTGGGCGCTGGTGGATGCCGGCTACGACTCGTCGCTGGGCGGAGAGGCCTATCGGTCAATCTTTTTCCAAAATGCCAACAACAGCGTGCGCGTCACTGACGATTTCATGAGGGCCGTCATCGAGGATAAGGATTGGGTCACACACAGG
>Ga0187784_10004816_pt1 | contig 10933 bp, 9 predicted proteins | sample 1015_SJ02_MP15_2_FD_132964 | JGI IMG/M metagenome (GOLD analysis project Ga0187784, IMG submission 132964) | Tropical peat soil microbial communities from peatlands in Department of Meta, Colombia - 1015_SJ02_MP15_20_MG | ecosystem: Environmental > Terrestrial > Soil > Wetlands > Peat | place... | reverse complement strand
GTGAAGGTGGTCGGCGACGACGCCAGGCCCGTCCCGGTGGGCGAGCCCGGCGAGATCCTGGTGAAGGGGTTCAACGTCATGCGCGGCTACTTCGACGACCCCGAGGCCACGGCGGACGCCTTCGACGCCGACGGCTGGCTGCGCACCGGGGACGTCGGCTTCATCGGTGACGACGGCAACCTCCGCATCACCGACCGCAAGAAGGACATGTTCATCGTGGGCGGCTTCAACGCCTTCCCGGCTGAGATCGAAGGCATCATGCTCACGCACCTCGCCGTGGCCCAGGTGGCCGTCGTCGGGATGCCCGACGAGCGGCTGGGCGAGGTCGGCCGGGCCTACGTGGTGCGGCGGGCCGGTGCAGCGGTCGACGAGGCCTCGCTCATCGCCTGGTGCCGCGACCACATGGCCAACTACAAGGTGCCGCGGCAGGTCGTCTTCGTCGACGAGCTCCCGCTCACCGCCAGCGGCAAAGTGCAGCGCTTCCGCCTGCGCCAGCCGGGCGCGTGAGATCGGGTCGGTAGGGCAAGGGGCGCCCGTGGGCCACCCCTTCCGCGACGTGGCGATCGTCGGCGTCCACAACACCCGACAGGCTCGGCGGCTCCCCGGCCACGACTCCTCCTCCATCGCCTTGCAGGCGGAGCTCGGCGCCCTGGCCGACGCCGGGCTCGCCCCGGGCGACGTGGACGGCGTGGTGGGCCAGGCGGCGGCCGACGCCGTGCTCGAGCTGGGCCTCGGCCCGTGCACCCGCCGGCCGAGCAACCTCGGCATTCCCTCCATCGTGGACGGCGCCGCTCTGGTGACGACGGGGCAGTGCCGGGTGGTCGTCGTCCTCGCCGGGGGTGCCGGGTTGCTGCGCGACACCGTCGCCGCGCCGTGGACGACACCGCCCAACGAGCTGGTGGCGGGCTTCGGCCTCTTCACCGCGGCCGAGTTCGCCCTCATGGCCCGCCGCCACATGCTCACCTTCGGCACCACCGAGCACCAGCTCGCCAGCGCGGCCGCCGTGGTGCGCAACAACGGCGATGTGAACCCCGAAGCCCTCTACTGCGGGCGCGGGCCGTTCAGCGCGGACGACATCCTGGCCTCACCCCTGGTGGCCGATCCCTTCCACCTCCTCGACTGCGCCACCACCTCCGAAGGCGGCTGTGCGCTCGTGCTGGCCCACGCGGAGATCGCCCGTGACGACGCACGAGCGGTGTGGATCTGGGGCTGCGGCAGCGACAGCTACGGCCCGGCCTACACGGTGGCGCCGGTGTGGGACTTCTCCGGCCGCCCCGGCGCGCGGTCCGCCGGCTGGGTGGGCACCCGGGCGGCACGGGCCAGCTTCTCCATGGCCGGGCTCGGACCGGCCGACGTCGACGTGGCCGAGCTCTACGACCCCTTCTCCTTCGAGATCATCCGCCAACTCGAGGCCTTCGGGTTCTGTGGGCCGGGTGAGGGCGGGCCCATGGTCGAGTCGGGCGCCATCGGCCCCGGCGGCTCGCTCCCGGTGACCACCGACGGCGGCACCATGTCCTTCAGCCATCCCGGGGTGGCGGCGCAGCAGTTCCAGCGCGTGGTGCGTGGCGTGCAGCAGCTGCGACGCGAGTGCGCAACAGCCCAGGTCACGGGGGCCGAAGTGGCACTCTGCTCCAACGGCGGGTCGGGAGCGCTGTTTACCGATGTGCTGCTCTTGGGTAAAGAACGACCATGAGCGACGCCAGGGCCGCCTCGCCACTCCTCACCCCCCAGGCACCGGGTTTCCCGGTCCCGCACCCCTCGGCGCGATCACAGCCCTTCTGGGACGGATGCCGGGAGGGCTGCCTCGTCCTGCCGCGCTGCGCGGCGTGCAGTGCGCCCGCGCTGCGCGCCTTCGCCGTGTGCGCCGAGTGCAACGGAACCGAGGTGGTCTGGGAGGAGAGCGCCGGGCGGGGGACGCTCTACAGCTGGACGGTCGTCTGGCGGCCGCCCCACCCCGGATTCGCCGTGCCCTACGCCCCGGCCGTGGTCGCGCTCGACGAAGGATGGTGCTTCCTGAGCGCCGTCGTCGGGTGCGCCCCCGAGGACCTGCGCGAGAACATGGCCCTGCAGGTCGAGTTCCACCCGGCCTCCGACTCGGTCACGTTGCCCTACTTCGCACCCGTTTCCAACTGACGCCTCTTGGCGGTGGCCCCGCCGGCCGCTGGTCCGGCGACCCTCTGCGGCGCTGCGCCGACCGCATGACGCTCAGCGCGCCTGGGGGGTCCCCTCGAGCAAGGTGGAGCGGAGCTCGGCCAGCTCGTTGGGGGTGAGGCCCAAGCCCTCGCTGAAGTACGCCTGCACGGAGCCGTAGTGGCTCTTCATGACAGCGAGGGAGTCCTCGAGATATTGGGGCTGCACGCCCAGGACGGCGTCGACGACGGACGCCTTACCCCCCTGGGCCACGTAACTCGAGACGACGCTCTTGTAGTAGGGGAGCACGTACTGGTTCGACAGGAGATAGTCCTGCTCGACGCTCGCCATGGGAACCCCCAGTTCGAGCAGCAGCGCGGCCGTGGCCCATCCGGTTCGGTCCTTGCCGGCCGTGCAGTGGAACAGCACGGCGTGGGTCGGCGAGGCCCCCGCCGCCGCCGTGAAGAGGCTCCGGTACGCGGCGTCGGCGCTGGCCAAGACCGGAAGCTGGTCGTAGAGCCCCGCCATGATGCCGCGAGCCTGTGCGACCGTGGCGCTGGCCTTGTCCGGGCCGTCCAGCAGTTGCGAGGCCGCCAAGGTCACGTTGGCGTCGTTGGTGCTGCCGGCGAGCACGTTGGCCACCACGTAGTCGGTTCCCGCCGGGAGTCGATCGGTCGTCGCCGCCCGCTCGGCGTCGGTCCTCAGGTCGAACACCGTCGTCACGCCCAGCGCGCTCAGCTCCTGGGTCTCCGCGGGCGACAAGTTGTTCAAGGCCCCGGAGCGGTAGAGCACGCCCATCCGGACCCATTGGCCGTCAGCCGTGCGATAGCCACCTACGTCCCGAAGGTTCGGGTCGTCCGCCATGTGCAAGGACCGGTCGGCGACGACCAGCGGTTCGCCCTTTGACGGCGTCAGCGTGAAGTACCACCGGGCAGCCGGCGTCGACGGAGGTCGCACGACGATCGTCGCGCTGTGCCCGCCGGAGCCCACCTCGTCGGTCGTGGCGTCGACGAGCGGGTTGGTGCCGGCGTACACCCGGACCGTCCCCGCGGAAGACGGGGCGCTCCAGGTGATGTCGTAGCTTCCTGCCGTCGTCTCTGTCACGTCGGCCGCGGTGAACGGGATGACCGTGCTCGAGGCTGACGCTGTCTCGCTCGCTGTCTCGCTCGGCCGGCTGGCTCCGGCCGGGGTGGAGGCGGTGGCCATTGGCAGGCCGATTGACAGGGCGACGAGGGACCCGGTCAGGCTGAGCGCGCGGGTGAGCGGTCGATGTGCGGGCATGCGCGGGACAGTAACGCAATCGTCATGCTGCCCGGGCGCGGGCTGAAGCCTCAGGCGTCACCCTGGCACGAGCTTGACGCCCCGGCCGCCGCTCAGCCCGATTCGGTGACGGGGAAGATGCTCTTGGGGTCGCAGTGCCAGATCTGCTCGTTCGGCCTGGTGTCGGCCCTGTCGTACGCGAACCCGCTGCCCTTGACCTCCATGAGCAGGAAGCAGTCGCTCGGCGTCGGCCGCTCGTCGGACAGCCCCAGGTGGGCGATCGGCGCGTAGACCCCACCTCCCGTCCAATTCGCCTGTGCGGCCGCGTGGCCCAGCACGCATGAGACGGTCAGGTCGGCTCCGCAGGCCGAGGCGGACTTGGCGAAGAGCAGCCAGGCGTCGACGGCGTACTCGTCGTCGGTGTCGATCGGGTCGTGCGGCGCGTACCGCCGCATGAGCGCGATCAGCTGCTCGAGCCCCGGGCTCTGCGCGGCCAGCTCGAAGGGCCAGGTCTGGGTGGCGAAGTAGATGGGCGGCAACGGGCCCGAGACCCCGACCTGGGCCTCTTGGTTGCCCAGCCGCTCGGGGATGCCGATGCCGAGGAAGATGAACGTCGGGTTGTAACCGGCTGTGTCCATGGCCTCGAAGTAGGTCTCGATGTTCGTGCCTGTCGGCGTCTCGAGCGCCTGCACCCCCTTGGACTGCGCCTGGGCCACGTAGGGGGCCCAGTCCGTCACGGTGAACGGGGGCTCCTGCCAGTCCACCACCTTCCAGCCCTGCTGCTCGGCCGCCTGCTCCCACTTGCGCGTGGCGTCCAGGATGCTGGGCTCGTTGGCCGCCCCGACCCCGAAATGCTCCGCCGCCTGCGGGTACCGCCTCCCGAGTGCGCCGTACCAGCCGGCTTCGATCTCGTCGACCCTGATGTCCTGGGGATCGACCTGTAGCGCGGCGGCGTCGGCCTCGTTCGAGACCACGTAGGAGGGGATGTTGCCCAGACCGCAGCCCACCCGGACCGGCACCGCCGGGCCGTCGAAGACGAGCCCTCCGCCGACCGCCATGAAGTCCTGCTGGCAGGCTTCGTCGGTGACCTGCGCCGCGTTGAACAGGCCGGCGTCGCGGTCGTGGACGACGATGCTGCGGCCGTCGATGCCCCCGGCGGCGTTGCACCACTGGGCGAACGCCCCGGCCAACTGGAAGAACTCCTCGTTGAGCCCGGGCTCAGCCGAGTTCCCCGGGTCCGCGAAAGTGGCGATGTCGACGGAGTGGGCGCCCACCCCGCGTGCGGTGGCGCTCCCTCCGGGGCCCTTCTCGCACACGGTTCCCAGCCCCGGCCACGAGCCGTTCGTCCGCAGCGTCGCCGATCCGACACCGCCCGCGGCGCCGGCACGGCTAGCCCCCACGGCCACGCTGAGCACGACGACGAGCACCGCCAGCCGTCGGTACGTCCTGCGCACCGCCCCTCCTCCCGTTTCCTCCCCCTGCCCCCGGTTCCCCCTCGACGTGGCTCCGAGGCTGCCACACTCGGACTGCGAATTCCGTGCACACGACGCCTCTTCGGCGAGACGGTCACGAGGCCGTGACGCTCACGTCCCGGTGAACCTCGGTGGCCGCTTCTCGAGGAAGGCTCGCGGACCCTCGGTGGCGTCGTTCGACGTCATCACTTCCATGCCCAGCTTGCCCTCGATGGCAAAGGCGTCCGCCTCGGGCATCGCCTCGGTCTCGCGCAGCGTCTTGAGGATGGCCGACACCGCCAGGGGGCCATTGGCGGCGATCCGAACCGCGATCTCCCGCGCCCGGGTCAGTGCCTGCCCGTCGGGGACCACATGGTTGATCAGGCCGAGCTCGTGCGCCCGCTGGGCGGTGATGTCCTCGCCCGTGAGGAGCATCTCCGCCGCCACGGCGTAGCCGATCTGCCGCCGGAGGCGCACGGCAGAACCGGCCATGGGGAACAGCCCGCGCTGGACCTCGGTCACGCCGAAGACCGCGCTCTCCCCGGCGACCCGGATGTCGGTGCCCTGGAGGATCTCGGTCCCGCCGGCGCGCGCGTAGCCCTCCGCCGCCAGGATGATCGGCTTGGAAGGCCGGAACGTCTTGAGCCAGGCGCCGAAGACCACCTCGGGCTCGTCGCGCAGGCGCACGATCCACTCGTTGTCGGCCACGCCGGCGCGGAGCCGGCCGATCTCGGCCAGGTCCATCCCGGCGCAGAAGGTGGAGCCCCGGCCGGTCAGCACGCCGACGCGCAGCGAGGGATCGCCGTCGAGGCGGACCCAGGCGTCGTAGAGCCGGCACAGCACCTCGGCGTTGGTGGCGTTGCGCTTCTCCGGCCGGTTGAGCATCACCACCAGGACGGGCCCGTCGGCTTCGACGAGGACGAGGGGTTCGGGCGCGGCTTCGCTCGTGTCTTCGGTCATCGGTCGCGCCCTATTCGTTCGACGGCCACTCGGGCCGGAAGTAGCCGCCGAAGCGCAGGTCGCCGCCACGCAACTCGCGGATGGTGAGGAAGTCGCCCTTGTAGCCCTTGTGGTCGCCGGGACCGAACTGGATGTAGCACGAGGGGCCGCCGTTGGTGGCGGGCATCCAGCGGATGCGCTCGATGCCGTCGCGCACCCAGCGCGGCTCGGGGATGGCCGCGTTGGCGATGCCGTGGATGGCCACGCGTGCGGTGTCGTAGGCCAGGGCGATCACCACGTTGCGCGCCTCGCGGCCGAAGCGCTTGGAGAAGCGCTGCACCATGGCGTTGTAGTTGGGATTGGCACCGTCCTCGCCGAGCTGGTCGATGCCGTGCCACCCTTCGATGCCCCCGGCCCACTCGTTCTTGTTCGAGTAGAACATGAAGGCGCAGCCCATGATCCGCGGCGGGTCCCACCCGAGCGCTTCGAGCGCGGGGCCGAAGTGGATGCAGGCGTAGCCGTAGCCGCCGTAGTAGAGGCCCTCGGTGCCCGCCTCGCGCATCGCCTCGAGGTGCTCTTCGAGGTTGCGCGGATTGGGCTCGAGCTTCACCTCGCGGGTCACGGTCATGCCGAGGCGGATGGCCTCGTCGCGGAAGAAGTCGGCGTAGTCGCGCCCCGAGGACCCGGCCTCCCAGAACAGGCCCACCTTGCGGATGCCCTGCTGGTGCAGCCAGTTGGCACAGATCACGCCCTCGGTCGGGATGTCGCCGTTGGCGATGGTGAAGTTGTACTCCGAGGCGTAGCGCCAGGCTCCGGTCCACCCGATGCACGAGACCTTGAGCTCGTTGGCCAGGTCCTGGATCGCCAGGCAGTTGTCCGAGATCATCGGCCCGAGCACCACCACGCAGCCCTGGTCGACGAGCCAGCGGTAGCCGTCGAGCAGCTTCTTGTAGTTCTCCCGGGGCAGCCCACGCGCGTCGGCCACCACCAGCTGCACCGGCGAGCGCGCCCACACCCCCTCGTTCAGCGCGTCCTCGATGGCGAGGATGGTCGGGTCGATCCAATCGGCCGTCAGCTGGTTGAGGTCCATGTCGATGAGGATGCCGATCTTCACCGGCTCCCACGGGTCACCCTGGGTCAGTACGCCGCGTGTGGGCGGGTAGATGGTGATGTTCTGCACGGCCTGGTCCTTGGCCGCGCCGGTCCCCTCGTACCAGAGGTTGGCGTCACCGCCGGTCCCCTCGAGGAAGGCGCGGGTCCCGTGCGTGACCGACGAGACGGCCCGGTCGCCCTCGGCGATGCCGAGGTCCACTGGTTCGGGGAACATGCGCTCGACGTACTCGGGAGGTTGGGCCATGGTGGGTCCTTTCGGTTGCTCAGGCTCGGATCGAACGAGGGTCGTGCGTCCCCGTCAGCCGGGCACGGTGATGGGCAGCCGGCTGTAGCCGCGCACCGTGCTGGTGAAGAGGAACTCGCTGTGCTCGTGGTCGACGTCCCACTCGGGGAAGCGGCGCAGCGTCTCCTCGAGCGCGACGCGGCCCTCGAGACGGGCCAGGGCGGCGCCGAGGCAGAAGTGGATGCCGTAGCCAAAGGTCACGTGCTGGTCGAGGGTCCGGTGGATGTCGAAGCGGTCGGCGTCGGGGAACATCCGCTCGTCACGGCCGGCCGACCCGGTGAGCATCAGGATCTTGGACCCGGCCGGGAGCTCCGTCCCGTAGAGGCGCACCGGAGCCGTGGTCCAGCGGCCGTTCACCGGCGAGGGTGCCTCGTAGCGGAGCAGCTCCTCGATGGCCTGGGGGATGAGCTCGGGGTCGCCGGCCAGTTCGGCCCGCTGGTCCGGGTGCGCGGCGAGCGTCACGCCGGCCCACCCCAACAGCCGGGCCACCGTCTCTGTCCCGGCTGCCACGAGGAGGATCCCGAAGTCGGTGCTCTCCTCGAGGGTCAGCCTCCGGCGCGTCCCGTCGGGCTCGGCCACCTCCGCCGTGAGCAGGTCGCTCAGCATGTCGTCACGCGGCTGCGACCGGCGCTCGACCAGCTGGTCCCGGATGTAGCCGTGCAGCTTGGCCATGGCGGTGATCGAGATGTCGTTGATCATCCCCACCCCCGGCTCGAGATGGAAGATGGTGTCGATGACCTCGCGCACCTCGGGCCGGTCCGCCGGTGGCACGCCGAGCAGCATGGCGATCACGTTGGCCGGGACGAGCGCCCCGAAATCGGCCACGTAGTCGAACCCCTGGCGGCCCCGCTGGGCGTCGAGCAGCTCAGCGCACAGCGCTCGGATCTGCGGCTCGAGCTCGGCCACCCGGCGGACGGTGAAGGCGCGGGAGACCAACCGCCGGTAGACCGTGTGCTCGGGCTGGTCCTTGAAGATCATCTGCGTAGTGCCCAACTCGTTCTCGCCCATGAGCTCGAGCACCGTCCCGTGGGCCGAACTGAAGGTGCGCGGGTCGAGGGACGCCGCCATGACGTCGGCGAAGCGGCTCACGGCCCAGAAGTCGTACTGATCGTTGCGGTACAGCGGGGCCTCGTCCCGCAGCCGGCGCCAGATCGGGTGGGGGTCGGTCTTGTAGGACGCCTCGAAGGGATCCCAGGTCAGGGGCTCGCCCGCCGCCGTGGTCGTCACATTGAATACATTATGTGGTCTTCGGCTCACGGGGCAGGCCGAGAACACGCTCGCCGATCTGGTTGCGTTGCATCTGGTCGGTGCCGCCGCCGATGCGGATCGACCACTGCCCCACGAACTTGTCCCGCCAGAAGGCCGCCTCGGGTGTTCGGCCGTCCGCCGCGATGCCCGACGGGCCGAGCAGGGCCAGACCGAGGTCACCGAGCAGCGCGCTCTGCTGCGAGATGGCCAGCTTCAAGATGGATGCCTCGGCGCCGGGCATCCGCCCCTGGCTGATCGAGGTCTGCACCCGCAGGCCGAGGAAGCGCAGGAGCTCGAAGCTGATGTAGGTCTTGGCCACCTCCTGGCGCTGCAGCGGGTCGAGGTCCTCGCCGAGCGCCTTGACCAGCGCCTTCACGTCCTCGAACGTCGTGCCCCGGCCGCTCCCGATGGAGACCCGCTCGCTGGCGAGCGTGGTCCGGGCCACCTTCCAGCCCTCGCCCTCGGCGCCGACCAAGTTGGCCGCCGGGATGCGCACGTCGGTCAGGAAGACCTCGTTGAAATGCGCCACCCCGGTGGCCTGCCGCAGCGGGCGCACGTCGATGCCCGGTGTCGTCATGTCGAGGAGGAAGTAGGAGATGCCGTCCCGGCTCTTGGTGGTGGGGTCGGTGCGCGCCAGGAGGATGCCCCAGTCCGCGAACTGGGCGAAGGAGTTCCACACCTTCTGGCCGTTCACCACGTAGCAGTCGGCGTCACGCTCGGCCCGCGTGATCAGCGCGGGCAGGTCCGACCCGGCTCCTGGCTCGCTGAAGAGCTGGCACCACAGGGCCTCGCCGCGCAGCATGGGTTCGAGGTGCTGCGCCTGTTGCTCAGGGGTGCCCCAGGCCATGAGCGTTGGCCCGACCATGGCCAGGCCGACCGAGAGCGCGCCCGCGGTGACGTCGAAGTCGGCCTCCTCCTGGGCGAAGATCATGGCCTGGATGGGCGTGCCGCCCCGCCCGCCGGACTGCGCCGGCCAGGTGATGCCGGCCCACCCGCCGTCGTAGAGGGTGCGCTGCCAACGCCGGCAGTTCTCGACGTGGTGCCTTTGGCCCACCTCGTCGAACAGCACGCCCCTGCCTCCGGCCTCCTGGTGCCGCCTCGGCGCGTTGGCCTCCAGCCAGGCACGGGCCTCGGCGCGGAACGCCGCTTCCTCTGGTGTGTCGTCGAAGTCCATGGTCTCCCGATGTTCCCCGGACCCGGCGCCCCGGATCCAATCGAGCTCGGACCGCTCAGATGCGCCGGGTGAGCGGCCAGCCGTTGTCCGCCATCACCGTGTGGATCTCATCGTCGCTGTAGCCGAACCGCCGCAGGTCCTCGGCGAAGGACTTGGGCTCGGCCAGACCCTCGGCATGCGGCCAGTCCGAGCCGAAGAGCAGGTGCTCGAGGCCGAGGTCCTCCTTCAGCGAGCTGAGGTCGTCCTCGTAGAAGGGGGCCACCCACACGTGCTGGCGGAACGTCTCGACCGGGTCCGACGCGAACGTGGCCGGCATCTGGCCGTACGCCTTCTTCAACTTCTTCAGCAGCACGGGGACCCACGACGCGCCCGACTCGATGCTGGCCACCCGGATGCGGGGGAAGCGGTCGAAGAGCCCATGGCAGATCAGGGCGGCCATCGTCTCGTAGGGCGGCCGGTCGGCGCTGAGCACCATCTGGAGCGGTGTGTGCCGGAAGGCCTCCATGTCGCCACGCGGCTCCCAGTCGGCCAGGTAGCGGCCGTAGCCGGCGTCACCCGAGTGGATACCGACGGTCACGCCGGACTCGTTGACCAGGGCCCAGAACGGGTCGAAGCGCCGGTCGGCCGGCGAGGTGAGGCCGCTCGGCGTGTGCGCCGGCCCGCCCTTGATGCAGACCACCCGGGCGTCGAGGTCGAGGACCCGGCGCAGCTCGGCCACCGCCGCGTCCACGTCGACCAACGTGAGCATGGGGGCGGCGAAGATCCGTTCCTGGTACGCGTAGCCCCAGTCGTCCTCGAGCCAGCGATTGAAGGCGCGGAAGGCGGCCACCAGGGCCAGCGGGTCGTCAGCCAGGGACTCCTCCATACCCACGCCGAGCGTCGGGAACATGAAGCAGCCGTCGATGCCCTGCTCGTTCATGACCTCGATCCGGGCGTCGCGGTCGCGGTACTCGGGCCGTATGGGTTCGAGGTCCCCGAAGAGCGCCCGCATGTCCTTGGCGTTGGGGTTCCGTCCCCGGAAGTACTCGTCCAGGCTGCCCGGCTTTGCCACCGGGTCGAAGAGCGGGTTGGGGATGAAGCGGTTGATCCGCCCGCCGACCAGCAGGCGCTGCCTCCCGCCGATCTCGGCCCACTGCATGGCACGCTTGGCCATCTCGGGGTCGATGTGGCGGATGTAGGCGTCCGGAGCCTCGTAGTAGTGGTTGTCGGCGTCGAACACCCCGTAGTCGGGCAGCACGTCGGTCACTTGTCCAGCCCCAGCACGCGCAGTGCATTGGTGCGCAGGAACTTCGGCCACACCGCGTCTTTGAACCCCACGTTGGCCATCTCCGTCAT
>Ga0187784_10004815_pt1 | contig 10933 bp, 16 predicted proteins | sample 1015_SJ02_MP15_2_FD_132964 | JGI IMG/M metagenome (GOLD analysis project Ga0187784, IMG submission 132964) | Tropical peat soil microbial communities from peatlands in Department of Meta, Colombia - 1015_SJ02_MP15_20_MG | ecosystem: Environmental > Terrestrial > Soil > Wetlands > Peat | place... | reverse complement strand
GTAGAAAGCTTCGAGCACCCCTTCACCAAGCATTTCCTCTATGGCCTCGTCTACTGCGGCTGCAAGAATCAGTTCGACCTGAGCCGCATCTCGTGGCAAAGTGACGTACCGCTGAGAAGAGTCTTACGTTTAGCGCCAATTTAGGTTTGTAGTTGGCAAGAAGCATTCGCTGGCATCAATTAGCCGTTCGCTTCTTTTCTCCTTACAAGTGCCAAAACCGCATTCGGGACTATCGAGGAAATTCTTGGGCATTTCAAATGGTGGGCCCGGAGGGATCAACGAGTCGCTTGATATCTACGTATTTAGGTGGGATTGGTAGCCTGACGCGCAACCTGAAAGTTCTCAGACAGTGATTTGAGGTGCCTCAGCTCTTCCTTTCGATCGGGCCGCATACATTCTAATGTACGGAGCCATGGCAAGAAAGATTTTGCTCTCGGCCTTTCTAAGGTGTTCTTCGAAAGTTGTCCGGGGAACATTATGTTTGGTGGCGATTTCCTCCGCGTCACTTTCTTTGGTATTTGATAATACCCGTACTCCACCGCCGCCAACAGGGAGTCTACCTGTCTGTCGGTCAATTCTGAAAAGACGCTGCTAACTGAGATAACAAAGAAATCCCGGATGCTTTTGTCAGGGATGACTCTCTTTCGAAGAATTTGAACTGGCCCGAGCCTGTCCAAGTCTTCGAACATCAGCTTGTAGTCCTTCTCCCTAAACCCTATGACTCTGTACTCCTCCCACCCACCATAGTACACCTCAGGCGGCACTACTATGCAAGCGTGCCTCTCCACTACATCCGAGATGTTTGAAATTTTGCTGCAAATGCAGGTTCTGACGATTAACTGAAGGTTGCCTTCGAGGAAGTTCTTCTTCAGTATCTTACCGCCTTTCCAGAGCAGAAGCTCCTTTAGGGCCGGTTCGACCCTCGTGTAGGTCTCGATGTCCGCGCAATCGATCTCCGCCACATGGACGTTGTTGTTACACCATTCTAGCAACCTCACCTCAGGGTGCTTCATGGAAAACCGGGTGTAAGGGCAATCGTGTTGCAACTTGAAGTCGACTTCGAACATTCCTCGAATCAGCCACCCCACGCTCTTGCGACGTTTCGCAGTATAAGTACTCTGCCGTCCTACGACGGCATAATACACCGGCGCTCGCCCGCGAAATTAGCCGGCTTGCGACGGCATAACCCAGAAACGGTAGACCAGGGTTTCTATAACTCGAGATGATCTGAATGAGAAACATGACGACTCGGCTCAAAACAGTAGAAATTCTAGGGTCGAGAACACCGGAATCCGCCTGCCTTGAATCGAAACCAAAAGACCTTGAGCGATTTGCGGCATGGAGACGCCGCCTACAGCTGATCTTCTTCGGCTATTCGGACGCCGAAATCACTCAGCTCGGGGACCTAAACAAACTCACCAACGAACACATGAATGAAATCATTCACTCACGGAGTTTGAAGTTCGAAAAGACGGGGGATAAACCAAACAAAACGCCGCCCGGCATGCCCGTATTCGACGCGCCCTTCCATGGACCGACACGTCGTCCGCGCACGCTGAATTTCTGTGCGATATACTTTCCTCCTTTTTTGTAGCCTTTCTGGAATGTTCCATGGAGACCCCGGCTCGATTTGTTACGGAACACGTGCTGCCATGGATCTCAGGCTCCTGGCTTCTCGAGCGCATGCCAGTCTCTTTGAGGAGTTCTAGGAGACCAGACCCCCGGCCGGGAATTGTGGTTACGCAGCGTACTTCCGGGATTCGAAGGGTAACATCGTCGGACTGTAGCAATCCATCTAGACAAAAGTCAAACGAATTGTGGCCAACATGAAGCTACCCTACCGTTTTTCTACAAAGCCGAACGTAGAGAGGGCGGCAGGAGGACCTTACTCACTGGCTGATTTGATCACGCATGTTACTAGTTGAACTATTTTTCTGGCGTAGGTTTGTTCGGGGTCCAGGTTCGGGTCGTACAAGGTCACTTCGAACCCAACGAGTGGAAGCCTCGAAAGGTTACTGCAGATAGCGACAGTATCGGCCATGCTCAATCCGCCAGGTGTATGGACCCCAGACTTGATTCCTGCCTGAGCCGGCATCTCTCGCGCATCTAGCGCGTCGACGTCAAAATGCAGGTAGACAGGTTTACTGATCTTGGTTTTCTCGATGATTAACTTGTTTGCGTTTTGAAGGATGAGCTCATCGTTCCAGATGATGCGAATACGGGATCGGTTCAGGTTTGCAAACTCGACGGGGTCGACATTGGTCTTCCTTACGCCGAGCAAAGTGATCGCACTCTTGGCGATAATTGGATAAGAGTTGGACAGCGTGGTGAGTTTCTCCGGTCCCTGCCCGATAACCGTGGCCACGTCCATTCCTGAGAAGTATCCTGAGCTCGTTGTTTCGGGTGTGTGGAAGTCAGCGTCTCCATCGAAATAGATGGATTGCGCATCCTCGTAAGTTCCTTTGATCGCCGCGATTGCGGCTGGAAATAGACTGCAGTCCCCGCCGATTATGAGCGGAAAGTATCCTTGGCTCAGTACACTACTTACCTTCCCCAGGATTAGTTGGCAACCGGCAACGGTGCTCTCGAGATTCCTCAGTTTCCCAGTAATCTGATCTGGAATAGGCACGGGTAGGGACAAGTCGCCAAAGTCTATGACCTCAGCCACTCCCCTCAGACTATCCAGGAGCCCTGCTGCCCGCAACGCCGAGGGAGCTTTCTCTACGCCCCGCTCCCTCTCGCCATCGCAAAGGGGAGCTCCAATAAGCGCAATCTTTCGATTCGAAGACATACTCATCCCCCGGAGCCCATCTTGGGTGAATCGGAACGTGACTAGCCTGATCATGGAGCTCCGGGTCATTGTTAATTTAAGCCTTGAACCGGCATTCGATGGCCTTTCATCACTCCTGACGCAGGAGATAGAGAAGACGCGCTGCCTGATAGGGCTGAAGAGAATCCGCCCCCTCTCAAATCAGATCGTCATCAATGCTCTTCTTCAAAAATCCTCTTGATACTCGCCAGGTCCTTGTAAGGCATAGGCGCGGCCGAGGCCACACGGCCTTACAATGCTGCCGCTCGAACCCTCGAAAATGGTGGGCCCGGAGGGTATAACCACTCTCGCAGAGTGGTAGTAACGGAAAGCCGGCGTGGCCTGCGTTTTAAAACGGGCCGCCGAAAGGCAGGCATGGTTCCGGATCTGGCGAGGCAGGGGAGGCTCGGTAGGGCGCTCAGCGTGCCGGAGGTCGCGCGTTGGCATGCGAACCTGGCTGAGCGGAGCGAGTTAACGGCCGACATTTACGCGCGACGACTGGATAGGTTCTGCGAAGACTTCAACACAACCTATGAGGCGCTCTGCTCCCTCGACTCGAAGTCCGCCCACAACCTCCTCGTCGACGCCGTGAGACAATACCGAGCGAGGAGGTTGGGCGGCTCCACGATCAAGGGTTACCTGAAACCTGTCGTGAGCTGGCTCCTCGAGAACGAGGTGGTCCTGACGAAGTCGGTTTACGTTTCCGGCACGGACAGAACGCCGACCCTGGAGTCGGAGAAGGCGCCGGAGCCCGAGGAGCTAATCTCGGTCTGGAGGTTCTGCGATCCACGTCAGGTCGCCGCCATCGCCTTAGAAGCCTTCACGGGATGTCGCCCGCAGGTTCTAGGCAACTACCGGGGAACGGACGGCCTCCGGACCTTTGACCTACCGGAGATGAAGGTGGACCCTGCTGAGAAGAAGGTCAGTTTTGAGGTTGTTCCCGCGCGGGTCGTTGTTCGAGGAGAACTGAGCAAAGAGGGCAACCAGTACGAGGGCTTCCTATGCGAGGAAGGCTGCCAGCGCCTTGCGGCATATCTTGAACGGCGGATGCAGTTGGGCGAACTGTTGAGGCCGGAGTCCGCAGTCATAGCCGACGATCAAGGGCAGGGAAGGACGCTGACGACGAAAGCGATGTATGAGATAGTGAAGACACCGCTCAGGCACGCAGGGTTGCATTGGAGACCCTACATCCTCCGCCGATACTACGACGTCAGGATGGGAATGGCCGCCGCCAGACCCGAGAACGGCCTCCCCGAGTCCTGGGTAACCTTCTGGATGGGACACCACGGCGACATGGAGGCCACCTACCGCCACAGGAAGAAATGGTCCGACTCGCAACTGGAACAAATGCGCGAAGCCTACGCCCACGCGTCCGAGATACTCCAGACCACAAAACTCCACCGAGAGAACGGCGCACAGATCCGCCGTGAAATCCGGTCCGCGGCACTGATCGCGGTCGGGTACGGCGACGACGAAATCAGGCAGCTTGACCTCGACCAGCTGACCGCCGAAGAGTTCAGCGACGCACTCAGGAGACGACTTCAACCCGAGCACCCACCGCAGCAACAAGAGGGCCAGTTCATGGTGGTGAAGGAGGCGGAACTGAGGGGCTACGTCAACGGCGGGAATTGGCAACCCGAAAAACGGTTAGGCACAGGCGAGTGGCTTATCGTCTCGCGGCCAACCGATCCCACGCCTTCGCGAGCACGATGAACTCTTCCGCCGGCAACGCATCGGGCTGACTCTCAACCGCTACACGGAGAGGATCATTTCCCGGCAGGCTCCGGACAACATCCTTCAGACCACGCAGACTTACAACGACCATGCTATGCCTAAACCCGTACGCATTAAAACGGCCAGGAAAACGGCTTCCAGCACCAACAAACAACTGTCGCCTTTCAAACCCAACGAGAGCACGCGCAAGGATAGAGCGATCTGGAATCATCAGGCGCCCGGATGCAGATACGGCGACACCAGGACTTCGTCCGACATGTTGTCTCCTCCCACCTTGCTTTGGATGTCACAAAGACGGCTATAGAATTTCTGATTAAACAAAAGACTGCAAAAACTTATTCCGATGCGACGGATACAGCAGGTTCAGAGGTTGTGCAGAGAAACCCTAGGTCAGGGATAGATCCTAGACATCTACCTGGGGTTGGACGGTATGTCTCCCGATATCCGTGAAGATTCCCCTGATTAGGAGGCCAGGTGCATGAGTGAAATGAAACGCGTGGAACAAGAGGTGGCCGACTTCATTCGAACTAACTCGGGGTCCGATAGGTATTACAGACGATTTCCCATTGGAAATGGCCACTATGTGCAAATTCACATAACCCAAATTGCTGGCTCTGCAATAGACGCAAATGCCCCTGTACAACCCGAGACAATCGACTTCGCGGTCCAATTCTATAGTGGAAGTGATAATTGGTTTCGGGTTGATAACCAAGGCAACGCCAATTTTCTTCATTCTCACCTACACAGCGGCTCTCGAAAACTCTGTGATCACGTCCCGTTGAGTGGCAGCTTCACGATACTACAGTTGATAGGCGAGTGCTTCACACAGGCAAGACAAGTGAAGGGTTGGAAGTTCCCGTAGCACCCTCTGCGGTGTGAAGCATGTGGATCACTGCAGAAAAGCATATACTGTCTAGGTTTGCGTGGCGTTTGAATATCTCCAAAATCGTCCTTTCGTCATGTCTTCCACTTTCGGTCGTACTGGATCGTAGCAGGCCTCCCCTCGTACCATGTTACAACCGCCTGAACTCGTTGGCATGCAGCACAGCGTGGGCAAACTCTCAAGTATTTCAAGGAGTATGTCAGCGAGGTAATGAAGTGAATTTACCTGCGCCGTCCACCGTATCAGGAGCTCATCAGTGAAATCGATTTTCTTTTCACTGATTTGGCCAATAAAAATGCAGAGAGGAAGTTAGAAGATTACAGCAGTGCCTTAAGATCCAAACTTGACGCCGCAGGTTACTTTCACGCAAAATGCAAGGAGATCGTACAGCGATTACCTGAAGCGATAGGCAGGGAAGAGCGACTTGAGGACCTGCCTCTCTCCATCGATGAAAGCTTAATTGCACAGGCGCAGGTCTTCTTAGAGTGCTTTTTTTATTTCACGACGTCGGCACTCGATATTTTGGCGAAGCTATCTAGAGAATTGTTTCCTAGAAGCAGAAGGGCCATGGGAAGTCGTTATTTCAAACAAACAATAAATTTCTTCACGACGATAGATACAAAATTAGATCCCGAATTCACACGCATCCTAAAGGAAAATCAGGACTGGATTTTGGAGATCTACCGGAACAGAGACTTATGGGCTCATTCAGGCGCGGCCTTCGTTCTCTATGCAGATGAGGAAGGAAATATTGTCTTTGATAATCACAGAAGCTTACAGGACCTGCCCACCTATCTAGACCGTGTCATCATTCGGTTAGAAAACTTTCTCACCTCATGCATTACACAATTCCGGACCATGGTGCCAGAGACTGATAGTACGCGTAGAATGCGTAAGGCTTTGAGATCGTCATCAAAACCCGATTCGTAAGCCCACTGCGATTCGTGGTGGGCAACGATCTAGAAAGAAGCTGCGAAATCGACCTAGTATTTGGCAATTAGGACTGCGGTCCCCAAATCACTCAGCGCCCAACATTTTGCGACGCAGTGCTGCGTTTTATAGGTCGTCCGAAATAGGGCTCAGTCTAGCGGTTAGCGGAGAAGGGCTTTGCAGGATCCGGATGGTGTGGAACTACATATTGCTCCATGGGCTTTACCAAAGGAAGATATTCCGATTCAGGTTCGATGGAAGCCTGACTTCAATTTTCGCATTGTTAGAGTAGAAATTCCTGAAGGCTTTGTTTTTGTCGAGTTCGTGAACGTCGATGAAGTAAAAATAGAGGAGCGACGCGCGACGGTTGAGAAAATCAAAATCTCCAGAGCAGAACGATCAACGTACTTTGGTTGCATAGTTCGCTGTATTCAGGTTCCGAAAGCCACGGCGCATGAAGCAACGATTACCTTCTTGTTCTCTGAGGATTCGGATGTCACACTTTCAACTAGTGTCAATGCTAGAATCTTTAGACCGCAAGTGTCCTTTGTGCAAGCTCCTGCAACGATTGAACTGACTGATGAGAGTTCCGTCAAATCGCTGCCTCTTTACCTGCGATACATGGGGTTCGGTGACATTCAGCTCCAGATACAGGCGGCAATCGGGGGTGCGATTGTGTCTGAGGGAGGTTCCGTAGCCTATGAGATCCTGAAGCGCCTTTGGCTTTCTGAAATATCCGAAACCGAAGACAAGGAGCATGACCAGAAGAAGAAAGTGCTGAAGGTGGCCCCTGATTATGTGAGGAACATCGCAGGTGAGGTGCAGAGGATTCTAGAGACTGGAGAGATCCCTCCAGGAACCTTTGACAAGGAAGTTCTGGATGAGATTAAGGAATGGCTCGGAAGCTCGCGTGTCAAGAACACGTTTATGGACGTGTTTTATTCCAGAATCGAAGATCTCATACTTGGTCTCTTGGTGGACGTTCTAGAGAGCAACCCAGCAACAAATGTCAAGCTCACGGACCCGAGAGCGAGAATCTCTGCTCAGATAAGAGCGCCAGTCGAAAAGATCACATTAAGTTTGAGATATCGAGATCTTATGGGAAATGATTACGAGCCGGTTGAAGTCGCAGTAAAAGTCGTAGATCATAGAGTGAAAGGAAAATCTGCCGCAATTGATATACCGATCGTCATCAGCAAATGGGACGACAGCCCCCTCCTGAATGTAGCAGGTGTCTAAAGTTGTGCGCTGAAACCGCGAAGGCGACTGTTGAGAGCGCCGATATAATTCTGGGCTGGCTAGAGAAAGCGAGCGAATATTTCAAGCCGTTCAAGCCCCAAATCAAGAGCATGGTGGTCAATTACAGAAACCGACGCAGCGAGATCAATCTCCTGCTCAACATCCCCGAAGGGATTAGACGCGCCTTTCACTACGTAGAAGTGCCTGCATATCAGAATTTTAGCGTCCAAGATATGATGGACGAAAGCTTTTCGCGGGTGGGCAGTCTGTGGTGGTACGAGGACGGAAAATGGAAGCTAGATCCGTCGAAACTTCCCAAATGCGAGAACTACCTTCTAATGCTCCGAGGAACTGTGCCAGATGAAACCCTACGTCAACTCGTAAGAATTCAGCCAGCGGTAAACCGCGATCAGACAGAGGAAATCGATCGCTTTTGGCTCGACTGCATGCTACGAGATGTGGGTCTCCTGGAGAAGATGTGGAAGGAGCTCAGTATAGACGAAGTAAATGTCGGAGTTAAAGTCGGCATAGAGAGATGCTTTTCAACCACCATTCCTAAGGAGTTTAAGAGACGTCTTGACGCCACAAGGCGATGGGTGGCCGCTGGTAGAGGTAGGGACAAAGAGGAAGTGCAACGCGCTTGGCGAAACGTTCGCCAAATCACACAAGTCTCTAAAGTTTCTGTCGAGGAAATCGTTGAAACGATCTACAGATTGACTTCCGGAGAAGCATTCGGAGCCTATCTGACTCTCGAACAGCCGTATCGAATTGGCGAGATAAGGCGAGAGGAACGATATACAGCACCATTCCCGGCTCGAATGGCTGTTGAGGCGACAACGGAGTTGGGTCTGCAAAAACCTACGGCCACAGGTTATATGACTTTCAAGAAGAAAGCCTACACAGAAAAAATCAAGGAAACTCTGGACAAACTAGATTAGGCAAACGGGAATGGGACCTCTCGACAGCGCGCACTAATGCGGTCATAAATGGAGGTTAGCTGGTTCGCGAAATCAGCAAGGTCTCTCGGGTACGAACGCATCGAACGAACCAAGACGAATTTACTTGGATTTCGTTCGCCCAGCCTAGTCTGCTGGATGTTGAATTTCCTGTTCCTCGAGCATGCGAAGTCTTGCGCGTCTGAGCCGTTGTTCGTCGAGTTTGCTGAAATATTCTGATAGCGCGTTTCTTACTGCTTCAGGTTTGGATCCCACTATGCCGGTCCGGACTATCTCGTCCAGTCTACGTGCTAGTTCGCCTGTAAGGTCGAAATCTATCCTTGTACTGTAACTGTCAACCTGCATCTCTAGATTCTCTCCTCGCAGCTTGATGCTGGTCCTGTCCCGGTCAGAATCGTTTTGCCTTTCTTGTGGAAACTCTGTATTTTCACAACCTGTTTGCCGTTTTGGGCATTGAGCCAGAGTAGACCGACCTTCTTGCCCACAAAAGGGAGAAGCCTTTCACGCAAATTCTGTTTGTTGGAAAATTGGAGTTCTACCTCGCCCAAGTCTAGTCTGGCAATCACCTTTGTCGAATCGTTCGATTCAGTCACCTGACGCAAGACACCTACGGCCTCTTGAATTTCCAATTCCAGCGACAAGATGATCTCCAGCCTCAAGGAACAACTGACTGGGAAAGTGTGAATTATGGTAGAGGGGCGATTATCAGCCTGGGAGTGTTGAATGAAACAGGAGCACGCCAAGGTTCGCGTCAGTTTCGCTTCGGTCTCTCTGCCCCTATCGGCATTAGCCTCGCTAGGATAGATGATTGTCTAATTCGTGTGTAGATTCGGCATTCCTCTTGGTCCGCATTCGGGTTGAACGGTATAAGAAACTGTACATGCGAAAGAACCAGTACAGGTACAAACGTTACTACCTTCCGCTCCGCAAAGCTCTCGGTGACGCATTAGATGCAAGGGTTGACTATATTGTGGAGTTGTTCGGTCCAGCGATCATCGCCCTGCCGAAGGGCTTGGAGAATTTGTTTTCTCACCCAGAAAAACTGGAAAAGTTACGTCAGGAAAACAGGCCAGAGACTAGGTCGGCATTGACTAGTTCGGTGCGGGACGATTCAAATGTCGCCTCGGACAACGATTAATCGAGGGCCTTTTCGCGGGGAGAAAACGATTTGCCTAGGGCCGTGAGCGGTATTCCTTCTGACATATTCGCGCCAGTTATGATTTAATGCATTAGTCATGGACATGAGTATTCTTGCGTTATGCCTGTTGAAGCTAGGCGGAAGCCTAGGTTACACATCTCTTTGCGAGCCGACATCGTCGAGGCTTTGGAACGCTCCGCTAAGGAGTCAGGCATGTCTGTTAGCCGGGTGATTGAGAACCTGCTTGGGTTCCAGATGGAGCTGGAAAACATCAAGGAAAAGGAGCATGCTCTCATGGAGCTGCAGAGAAGTTTTCGCAGACGGAAGCAAAGCTGAGTAGTCGAAAAGTGGCCACAAAAAGCGGAAATGATGGCCACTTTATGCAGGGGTTTTCACAATCCCACCTAAGTACGGAATAGTTCTATGGTTTTCTTGATGCGATTTGAGCGAAACGATACGGGTGGGGATACATGACCGTGCTGTTTCGTCTGAGACGGTTTGGAATTTTGCTGTAATTGGACGCGGCACCGAGCGCCTCTTCGTCGCACTAAAGGCATACATTGAACACCACGGTGGGAAGGTGAAGTACCAACGGCTTTCGGGATACGAATTTCACGTCCAAGAGATCCTTCCATCACAAATTGCTTCCGAGATGACTGGAATGCGTGACCGCACATCTCAACAACCTGCCGAGACAAGGAGGTCTTCGGGTTGAGCTCCACGGAGAGGCCGCCTCGTGTTGCGGTCTCTAAAGGTCTCACGCTGCCCTTAGGCAATTATGCCAGCAGTCGTGTTGACTATCGAATTGAAGCTGATGTGGCCACTGGCTTGAGTGCGACGCAGGCTTTGGATGACCTTGAAATCACGATCGACAAGAAGCTTGAGGCGTACAAGTTGCAGTTTAAGCCTGCAACCGAGGCGCCCTATACTCCAGTGCCTGCTGCAAAACGAGCAAGTTCACAAGACAGGCCAACGGATCGACAAGCCACCGCAGGAAGCAATGAGGATGTTCCAGAACTTGATCCGAGCTTCTTGGACACGCTGCCTTGGAAGACTTTCGCAAGCGGGAAAGGAGAATGGGTTTTTGCAAACGTTGAGGGAGCAGAAGTCCTCCGCGAAGTGTTGACGCATGTAGACAATGTGCTCGTAATCGGGTACAAGCGCTACCGGTTGAGCGGCGATAAGGACCAGTTCATTCAAAGATTCACAGCGGAATCGGTCAAATAAAGCCATACGCCGCTGGC
>Ga0187784_10004814_pt1 | contig 10934 bp, 8 predicted proteins | sample 1015_SJ02_MP15_2_FD_132964 | JGI IMG/M metagenome (GOLD analysis project Ga0187784, IMG submission 132964) | Tropical peat soil microbial communities from peatlands in Department of Meta, Colombia - 1015_SJ02_MP15_20_MG | ecosystem: Environmental > Terrestrial > Soil > Wetlands > Peat | place... | reverse complement strand
CTCTCGCCCGGCGCCTGCGCGTGGATGGCGAGCGCGTGCACGCCGCCGGCAAGCTCGCGGGAGAGCGCCGCGTTGATCATGCGGTGGCGTTCGAGCCGGCTCTTCCCGCGGAAGGCTGCCGACACGATATAGAGTCGGTAATGGGTCTCGCCGCCCGGCCGGTGCCCGGCGTGACCTTCGTGCAAGTGGGATTCATCCTCGACATGCAGGCTCTCCGGCGCGAATGCCGCCTCAAGTTTTGTCGTGATGATATCCTGCATTCCCATGCTAATCCTCTGGCGCAGAGCCTTAGCGGTGACAAGGCGTTAAGGTCAATGTCCGCGACGTGTGCTTTTGCTGCTGTCAAGTCTTGAAGCTGCCATCGATCCACCCGCATAATCGTAACGATGAAAACCAATTCGCCGCTGTTTGATCGGATCCGGGTCAAGCCCGACCGGGACCGCCGCTTGCGAACGGAGCTGCCGGCCTGCGAGTGGCCGCGCTGCGACGCGCCGGCGACCCATCGCGCGCCGAAGGGCCGGCTGCGGGCCAGCGAATATTGGCGGTTCTGCCTCGAACACGTGCGCGAATACAATAATTCGTACAATTTCTTCGCCGGCATGAGCGATGATGCGGTTGTGCAATACCAGAAAGACGCGCTGACCGGCCACCGTCCGACCTGGAAAATGGGCTCGATCGGCGGCAAACGCGCCGCCAGGCGCGCCGGCAACGAATTTCGCGGCGCGCAGGGGCCTGCCGACGATCCGTTCGCGCTGTTCGGGGAGGACGGCGGCAGGCATGCCGGCGATGCGCGGACCGCGCCGGAGGCACGCAAGATTTTCAATGCGCAACGCCGGGCGCTGGAGGCCCTCGGTCTTGAAGGCGATGCCAAGCGCGCCGATATCAAGGCTAAATTCAAGATATTGGTCAAGCGGCACCATCCCGACGCCAATGGTGGCGACCGCGGTTCCGAAGCCCGGCTACGGGAGATTATTGCGGCCTATAATTACCTGAAGTCGGCCGGTTTCTGCTGACGCAGAGGGTGGCTTTCGCCGCGGGCTTTCGCCACCTTGGGCCTTTCTGCTAGATGTAGCGCATATCCGACCGTCCCCCTCCCTACCCTCCCCCCGCAAGCGGGCGAGGGTAGGGAGGGGGGTTCGCGCCTCGGAATGCGTAAGTTCCTTGCCGAGGTCACGGAGGAGCAATGACCCTCGCAACTGACAGTGAATCCGGCTTGCCGGATATGAAGGTTTCGATCCGCCAGGTGTTCGGGATCGACAGCGATCTCGAGGTGCCGGCCTATTCGGAGCCCGACGAGCACGTGCCCGACCTCGATCCGGACTACCGGTTCGACAAGCCGACCACGCTTGCCATTCTTGCCGGTTTCGCCCGGAACCGCCGCGTCATCGTGACCGGCTATCACGGCACGGGCAAATCGACCCATATCGAGCAGGTCGCGGCGCGGCTCAACTGGCCATGCGTGCGCGTCAATCTCGACAGCCACATCAGCCGCGTCGATCTGATCGGCAAGGATGCCATCGTCATCCGCGAGGGCATGCAGGTCACCGAGTTCCGCGACGGCATCCTGCCGTGGGCGCTGCAGAACAACGTCGCGCTGTGCTTCGACGAATACGATGCCGGGCGTCCCGACGTGATGTTCGTGATCCAGCGCGTTCTGGAATCGTCGGGGCGGCTGACGCTGCTCGACCAGAACAAGGTGATCAAGCCGCATCCGGCGTTCCGGCTGTTTGCAACCGCCAATACCATCGGCCTCGGCGACACGTCGGGCCTTTATCACGGCACCCAGCAGATCAACCAGGGCCAGATGGACCGCTGGTCGATCGTCACCACGCTGAATTACCTGCCGCACGACAACGAGGTCGATATCGTGCTCGCCAAGGCGAAGCATTATCGCACCGCCGAGGGTCGCGACATCGTCGGCAAAATGGTGCGCGTCGCCGATCTGACGCGCAACGCTTTCATGAACGGCGATATCTCGACGGTGATGAGCCCGCGCACGGTGATCATCTGGGCGGAGAATTCCGAAATCTTCAACGATGTCGGCTTCGCCTTCCGGCTGACCTTCGTCAACAAATGCGACGAGCTGGAACGACCGCTGGTCGCCGAGTTCTATCAGCGCTGCTTCGGGCAGGAATTGCCGGAGAGTGCGGTAAACGTGGCGTTGAGCTGAGAATGCTGGCGCGGCCGGTGAGCAGGGCTCTGCCGCTATGACCTCTAACATCAAGCCAAAGAGCGTCGCCAAGGAAGCGCCGACCGAGCCGTTCAAACGCGCGGTCGGCGTGTGCCTGCGCGCCATTGCCGGCAAAAGCGATCTCGAGGTCAGCTTTGCGTCCGAACGCCCCGGCCTCGCCGGCGGCAAGGCGCGGCTGCCGGAGCCGCCGCGCCGGCTCAATGAGCGGGAGGCGGCGATCGTGCGCGGCCATGCCGATTCGATCGCGCTGCGGCTTGCCTGTCATGATCCTGCGGTGCATCGCAAGCTGGCGCCCGGCGGCCAACAGGCGCGCGCGGTGTTCGAAGCGGTCGAACAGGCCCGCGTCGAAGCGATCGGCGCGCGCCGCATGGGCGGCGTCGCGAAAAATCTCGCCGCCATGCTCGACGACCGCTTTCACCGCGGCAAATTCGACGAAATCACCGACCGCGCCGATGCACCGATCGAGGATGCGCTCGCCATGATGGTGCGCGAGCGGCTGACCGGCGAGACGCCGCCGCCCACCGCGAAGAAGCTCGTCGATCTGTGGCGGTCGCTGATCGAGGAGCGCGCCGGCCGCAATCTCGATCGCCTCGAACGCGTGCTCGACGACCAGCGCCGGTTCGGCGACGTCGTGCACGACCTGCTCGACTGCCTGGACATGGGCGAGGATCGCTCCAGCGAATCCGACGAGGATGAAGGCGAAGAAGGCGACGAGCAGAACCAGAACGACGAATCGGGCCAGGACGGCGAAGCTGCCGACGCCGCCGAGAGCGACAAAATGAGCAGCGAGGCCGAGGCCTCGGCCGACGAATTGCCCGACAGCGCCTCGGAAGCGGCCGATGCGCCGTCAGCAGAAATGGCCGACGACGCCGAGATGGGCGATTCGGAGACCGCCGCCGAACCGTGGCGGCCGCGGCACCAACGCAACGAGCCGCGCGGACCGGATTATCGGCCGTTCACCGCGAAGTTCGACGAGACGGTGGGTGCCGAGGAATTGTGCGAGCCGGAAGAGCTCGACCGCTTGCGCGGTTATCTCGACAAACAGCTGTCGCATTTGCAGGGCGTGGTGGCGCGCCTTGCCAACCGTCTGCAGCGGCTGTTGCTGGCGCAGCAGAACCGCGCCTGGGAATTCGACCTCGAAGAAGGCTTGCTCGATCCGGCGCGGCTGCCGCGCGTCATCGTCGATCCGTTGCATCCGTTGTCGTTCAAGCGCGAGAAGGACACCGATTTCCGCGACACCGTGGTGACGCTCTTGCTCGACAATTCAGGCTCGATGCGCGGCCGCCCGATCACGGTGGCGGCAACCTGCGCCGATATCCTGGCGCGCACGCTGGAACGCTGCGGCGTCAAAGTCGAGATCCTCGGCTTCACCACGCGGGCCTGGAAGGGCGGGCAGTCGCGCGAATCCTGGCTGGCGGCGGGCAAACCGCCCAATCCCGGCAGGCTCAACGATCTGCGCCACATCATCTATAAGGCGGCCGACGCGCCGTGGCGGCGGGCACGCAAGAATCTCGGCCTGATGATGCGCGAGGGCCTGCTCAAGGAAAACATCGACGGCGAGGCGCTCGACTGGGCGCACAAGCGGCTGCTGGTGCGGTCGGAGACGCGTAAGATTCTGATGATGATTTCCGACGGCGCGCCGGTCGACGATTCAACGCTCTCGGTCAATCCCGGCAATTATCTCGAGCGCCATCTGCGCTGGGTAATCGAAGACATCGAAACCCGCTCGCCGGTCGAATTGATTGCCATCGGCATCGGCCACGACGTGACGCGCTACTATCGGCGCGCGGTGACCATCGTCGATGCCGAGGAACTAGGCGGGGTCATGACCGAGAAACTTGCCGAACTGTTCGACGAGCACCCGGTCGCGCCGCCGGTGCGTCCGGCCCGGCCGCGCCGTTTGAACGCGTAACTCATGCTTTCGCGCTACGCCGTCGCTTGGCGCTTCTTGACGACTTGGCGCTTGAGCTCGAGCACCCGGGCCGACAACTCGTCGTCTTTTGCTTTCAGCAGGAAGGCGTCGAGCCCGCCGCGATGGTCGACGGTTTTCAGCGCATTGGCCGACACCCGCAACCGGATGGAGCGGCCGAGCGCGTCCGACAACAGTGTGACATTGAGCAGATTGGGCAGAAACCGCCGTTTGGTCTTGCGGTTGGAATGGCTGACGCGGTGCCCGATCTGGCGCGTCTTCCCGGTCAGCTCGCAACGCCATGCCATGGTTCGAAATCCTTATTCGGATCTTATGCGCACGCTTAGGCGGACGCTGATGCAGCGTGTTGGCAAAATGCCTCGTGATTCCCGCACGTCGAGCGCCGCCTCACCGACGATAAAGGGAGTTGGCGCGGACCTATAGTGGCGGCCTTCTTTAGCGTCAAGCCGTCGGCAAAATCCTGTGCCAAGCGGGGAAGCGGCGGGATGGCGGCAGGGAGCGACAGCTGGCGACGGATCGGGTCGCAAAACCACACAAAGGACGCATTCTCCGACAACACAATACAATCGCCAGCGCCGCGATTTGAGGAAGAGCATTGCCCGCCTTCGCGTTACCGAAGCCGATCGTCAGCTGTGCCGGCGCCGCCGCGTTTTTGGTCGGCGCCACCTTTATCATTACCACCGCGGCCATGGCGGCCGATCCGACCGCTCAACCGCCAATGCCCGCTCAAGTTTCCGCCCCCGCACCCGCTCCAGCACCCGGCCAAGGCCGGCTTGAGGCCGAATATACTGCCAGCATTGCCGGCATCCCGATTGGCCGCGGCAATTGGATGGTCGAGATTTCCGACGACCAATATAGCGCCGCGGCGAGCGGCACGACGACGGGTATTATCCGGTTCTTCACCGGAGCGCGCGGCACCGGCGCCGCGCACGGCACCGTCAGCGCCGGCCAGCCGGTGCCGACGAGTTATGGGGCGACCATTACCTATGACCGCAGGGTCGATGACGTGCGCATGGCGCTGGTCGGCGGCAATGTGACCGATTACGCCGTCGAGCCGCCGCTGCCGCCGCTCCCCGACCGGATCCCGGTGACCGATTTAGATCGCCGCGGCGTGCTCGACCCGATGACCTCGATGCTCGATCGGGTAGCCGGTAACGGCGATCCGGTCGCGCCGGAGGCCTGCAACCGCAAAGTCGCCGTGTTCGACGGTCGCGTGCGTTACGACCTGCACAGCGAATTCAAGCGCATGGAAACCGTCAAGGCGGATCGCGGCTATGAGGGTCCGGCCGTGGTCTGCGCGGTCTATTTCACGCCTATTTCCGGCTACGTGCCGAACCGCCCGGCGATCAAATATCTGGTCGAACTGCGTGACGCCGAAGTCTGGCTGGCGCCGATCTCCGGCACCCGCGTGTTGGTGCCGTTCCGCTTCTCGATGCCGACGCCGCTCGGGGTTGGGCTGTTGCAGGCGACCGAATTCGTGTCGGTCACGCCGCCGTCGCATCCGGCTGCAAAAACACAGTAGAGCTTGCCCTGCAGCCCTGCGAAGGCCGCAGCGCCGCATAGTTTCCCCCATTATCCACAGGAGGATGGCTCTTGACTCGCCGCGGAATCGTGATCGTGCAGTTTGTTAACGGTTTTGGCGCCACAGCGGCGGCCGGCAACCGGCGATTCCACCCGATCTGGTATTCAATAGCGACGATGGCGCCATATATCGCAGTGAACGAACTCGAACATGTTCGGAGTCGCCGATTCGGCCGCGATTCGTTCCAGACTCGTTCCACACCTTAAGCACAGGCCTTTCCAGCGTCACATTGTGATACAGAAGCGCCGTGCCAGTTGTGCCAATGCCGGGTCCTTAATGCCGATTTCCTTCTCGCCGCCTGCCGACCGTGACCTGCGTGCCCGTGGCGCCGGCGTCACCGCAGTGCTCGGTCCGACCAATACCGGGAAAACCCATCTCGCCATCGAGCGGATGCTGGCGCATTCTTCCGGGCTTATCGGTCTGCCGCTGCGGCTTCTCGCGCGCGAAGTTTATAACCGCGCGGTCGAGCGCGTCGGCGCCGAGGCGGTGGCGCTGGTCACCGGCGAAGAGAAGATCAAGCCGCCGAACCCGCGCTTCTGGGTCGCCACCGTCGAGGCAATGCCGCGTGATCTTGACGTCGCTTTCCTTGCCATCGACGAAATTCAGCTCGCCGCCGACTTCGAGCGCGGCCACGTCTTTACCGACCGCATGCTGCACCGGCGCGGCCGCGAGGAAACGCTGGTGCTGGGCGCCGCCACCATGCGGCCGATCGTCGAACGGCTTCTGCCCGGCGCCAGCATCGTCAGCCGACCGCGCCTGTCGCAGCTCACGTTTGCCGGCGAGAAGAAGTTGACGCGGCTGCCGCGCCGCTCCGCTATCGTGGCGTTTTCGGCCGACGAGGTTTACGCCATCGCGGAATTGATCCGCCGCCAGCGCGGCGGCGCCGCAGTCGTGCTCGGCGCCTTGTCGCCGCGCACGCGCAATGCCCAGGTCGAACTCTATCAGTCCGGCCAAGTCGACTACATGGTGGCGACCGACGCCATCGGCATGGGACTCAATCTCGACGTCGATCACATCGCCTTTGCCTCCGACCGCAAGTTCGACGGCTATCAGTTCCGCAAACTCAGCCCTGCCGAACTCGCCCAGATCGCCGGCCGCGCCGGGCGCGCCACCCGCGACGGCACATTCGGCACCTGCGGGCGCTGTCCGCCGTTCGAGACCGAACTCGTCCGTGCGCTCGAATCGCACAGCTTCGAGCCGGTGAAATTGGTGCAATGGCGCAGCTCCGACCTCGATTTTTCCTCGGTTGGCGCCTTGCAGGCGACGCTTGCCGCGGCGCCGACCGAGCGCGCGCTGGGGCGGGCGCCGGTCGCCGAAGATATCCTGGTGCTCGATCATGCAGCGCGCGACGACGAGGTGCGCAACATGATCGGCAGCCGCGCCGACGTCGAGCGGTTGTGGGATGTCTGCCAGCTGCCCGACTATCGCAAGATCGCGCCCGCGAACCATGCCGAACTCGTGGTCACGCTGTTCGGCTATCTGCAGCGCGAGGGCAGGATTGCAACCGACTGGTTTGCCCGCCAGATCGCCCTTGCGGATCGCGTCGACGGCGATATCGACACGCTGTCGACGCGCATCGCCCATATCCGGACCTGGACCTTTGCCGCCAACCGGCCGGATTGGCTCGCCGATCCCGAGCACTGGCAGGGCGTGACGCGCGGCGTCGAGGACCGGCTCTCGGACGCCTTGCATGAGCGGCTCACCGACCGTTTCGTCGATCGCCGCACCAGCGTCTTGATGCGGCGGCTGCGCGAAAACGCAGCGCTGGAGCCGGCGTTCAACAAGACCGGCGAGGTCGTGGTCGAAGGCCATGTCATCGGCCGGCTCGACGGATTCGTCTTCCAGCCGGATGCATCGTCAGGCGGCTCGGAAGCCAGAGCGTTGCAAAACGCCGCGCAGAAGGCGCTCGTCGGCGAGATCGCGCTCCGCGCCACGCGGCTTTCAGAAGCGCCCGACGAGCAATTCGTGCTGGCGGCCGACGGCACGCTGCGCTGGATCGGCGCCGCGGTCGGCAAGCTCTTTGCCGGCGAAGAGGTTTTGCACCCGCGCTCGCGCGTCATCGCCGACGAACACCTGACCGGAGCGCCGCGCGAGGCCGTCGAGGCGCGGCTTGATCGCTTCGTCAAAGCGCATATTGCAAAATTGCTCGGGCCGTTGTCGGAATTGGCGGCAGCGGCCGACGTGACCGGCATCGCGCGCGGCGTCGCCTTTCAACTGGTCGAGGCGCTCGGCGTGCTCGACCGCCAACGCGTCGCCGAGGAAGTGAAGGGGCTGGACCAGCCGGCGCGCGCCAGTTTGCGCAAATATGGCGTGCGTTTCGGCGCCTATCACATCTACCTGCCGGCGCTCCTCAAGCCGGCGCCGCGCCGCCTCGCTGCGCAACTGTGGGCGCTGCTCCATGCGGCGACCCAAACTTCGACCCCTCTGCAAAATACCCATGCGCAAAATCAAAATAATGACGGGCCGCAAACCAAGAGTTTCGACGATTTGCTGCATCTTGCCGGCAGCGGCCGCACTTCGATCCCGGTCGATCGCGAGATCGATGCCGCGCTGTACCGCACGGCCGGCTACCGCGTGTGCGGCGAGCGCGCCGTGCGTGTCGATATTCTGGAGCGGCTTGCGGATTTGATCCGACCGGCGCTGGCCTGGCACGATGGCGCCGCCGGACCGAAGCCGCCGGGCGCCGTCGGCGGCGGCTTTACGGTCGTCAACACCATGACGTCATTGAGCGGCGCATCGGGCGAGGATTTTGCCTCGATCCTGCGCTCGCTCGGCTACCGAATGGAGCGGCGGCCTAAACCTCCTGAGCCGCCGCCGCCTGAGCCACCGTCCGCCGAGCCGACGCCGGCGATTGCCGCGGCAGCTGATGGCGGTGAAGTGGCGACCGCTCCCACAGCGGCGGCCAATGCGGTGTCGGCTGTGCTGGACGTGGCCAGTCAGACTGCGGACGCAAACGAGGCGGCACAACAGCCTGCTGCCGAAAGCCCGATCGCCGCCGATCAAGACGGCCGGGAAGCTGGCCAGGAGGCCGGCCAAGAAGCTGGCGAAACAATCCTTCAGGCGGCGGCGGAGCCGGCCACCGCGATCGCCTCGGCCGAGATCGCGGCTTCCGCTCCGGCAAGCGATGCCGGGGGAGCCGGAACGCCGGTGCCAGGGATACCGCAGCCTTCGCCCGAGGAGCCGGTGCTGATCGAAGTCTGGCGGCCGGGCCGCCCCGAGGCCCGGCGCAGGCCGCGTGTCGGACGTCGTGAAGCGGTCAAGGAAACGGTCAGGGAAGCGCCGCCGCAGCGTGCGGACGAAACCGGCGCCGCGGTCGCGCCAACCGGGGAGATTGCGTCCTCGCCGCATGCCGAACAGGCGCAGAGTGCCGGCGCCGGCGCCGCCCCGTCCAAGGAAGCACATTATTCACGCCACCGCCGCCACCGCGGCGGCGACCATCTTGGTGGCGAGCATCGCCCCGACCGGCCGCAGCGCGAACGCGAGCGGCCGCCGGTCCGCCCGGCGCGGTTCGAGCGGCGCGACAAAGCGCCTGATCCGAATTCGCCGTTCGCCAAACTTGCGGCGCTGAAAGCGCAGCTTGAAGCCAACGCCAAGGAGCGCGGCTAAGTGGCCGTGGAGTTTGATCGCCAACGCATCGACCGGTGGCTATGGCACGCCCGCGTGGTGCGCACCCGCGAGGCGGCGGCGGCGCTCGCCGGTGCCGGCTATGTCCGCGTCAATGGCGCGCGCGTCGATGCGCCCGGGCGCATGGTGCGAACCGGGGACGTCATTACGGTGGCGCTCGACCGCGGCGTTCGGGTACTGAAAGTGAAGGGATTTGTTGCGCGTCGGGGTCCCGCCGGGACCGGCCCGACGCTCTACGAAGCCCTCGAATAAAACCGGCGCTGGGTCAACGCGCGAGGGGCGCCCGCAAGCGCTTCGATGCGCCCATCGCCGCACCCTATCTTGCGTGCCGCTGACCCTTGCGATAGGAGCAAGGCTCCAAAAAAGCCCGTTTAGAGTGTGCAAATGACCTATATCGTCAACGATAATTGCATCAAATGCAAATATATGGACTGCGTCGAAGTCTGCCCCGTGGATTGCTTTTACGAGGGCGAGAACATGCTGGTCATCCATCCGGATGAATGCATCGATTGCGGCGTCTGCGAGCCGGAATGCCCGGTCGAGGCGATCAAGCCCGATACCGAGCCGGGAGTCGAAAAGTGGCTGAGTATCAACGCCGAATACGCCAAGCTGTGGCCCAATATCACAGCCAAGAAGACGCCGCCGGCCGACGCCAAGGAATGGGAAGGCGTTGCCAATAAATTCGAGCAACAATTTTCGGCTAAGCCGGGCAGCGGAGATTGAGCGCGATTGCTGAAAACGATCGTGCGCTGGATTGTGGTGGAGCGCGATCCTGTCGAACAACCGGCTACCACCGCGGATCGCGTGCCGGGCTGGCTTTTCCGGATTGTGCTCGAGATAACAATTACCGGTTGTAAAGATTAACCATTGTTAACAATTCCGGCTGGCAAAAGCCTGGTGCGACGCTTTCGCAGCGCCATAAGGCTTTGATTTTGGCTGAAAATGTGATATATGAGGATTTCATAATGAAGAACACCCCCGAGACGCTGCTCCCGACCGGGAGCATATTTTTTCGAGGGGATTTCGAGGAACCGGCAAGAGAGGCGTGAATTCCACGCGAGAGCAGTGGCAGAAAAAACTCGTCGTCGTTCGAAGAAAAATGCGGCCGGTATGAGCCGGAAGACAACAAAAACCTCCTCCCGCGCAAGCCGGAGGCCCTCACAGTCCACGCGAGCCATGACCCGCAGTCGGGTTAGCGTGGCGAAGCCCGCGCATCGGCGCAAGCCGGAGGCGGAAGGAGCAACTACTTTGGGAATGAATGCGAAGAAGACTACGCAACGACAAGGCTTCAAGACTCACGAATTCATCGTCTACCCGGCTCACGGCGTCGGCCAGATCGTCTCGATCGAGGAGCAGGAGGTCGCCGGCGCGCGGCTGGAGCTGTTTGTTATCAACTTCGTCAAGGACAAGATGACGCTGCGGGTGCCGACCTCGAAGGTGACGTCCGTCGGCATGCGCAAGCTTGCCGAGACGCCGATGGTCAAGCGGGCGCTCGAGACGCTCAAGGGCCGGGCGCGGGTCAAGCGCACGATGTGGTCGCGGCGCGCCCAGGAATACGAGGCCAAGATCAATTCCGGCGACATCGTCGCCATCGCCGAGGTGGTGCG
>Ga0187784_10004813_pt1 | contig 10937 bp, 9 predicted proteins | sample 1015_SJ02_MP15_2_FD_132964 | JGI IMG/M metagenome (GOLD analysis project Ga0187784, IMG submission 132964) | Tropical peat soil microbial communities from peatlands in Department of Meta, Colombia - 1015_SJ02_MP15_20_MG | ecosystem: Environmental > Terrestrial > Soil > Wetlands > Peat | place... | reverse complement strand
GTTCTTTTCGTCGAGATGGCGTTCGGTGGTGTTGGGATCGTCGGGCTTGAGCTGCTCGAAATATCCCAGCTGGTTCAAACGGAGCATGCTGAGTTCCCAGAGGCGCGAATTGTAGACCTGGCCTTCCTCGAGGGCGATCTCGCGGCGAATCACTTTGTCGCGGGTGGTGGTATTGCCCTCAAACTCAATCCGGCGCACGTAGAACTGCTTGCCTTCGTCCACATCGACGACCAGGCTCACGGTCTTTTTCTCGTCGTCGAAGTCCGTGGCGGGCACGGAAGTGAAATTGATATAGCCGGCTTCGCCATAGGCCTTGCGCAGGTTTTCCAGCCCCTTGGCGATCTTCTCACGGTTGAAAATGTCGCCATCTTTAATGGGGAAAAGACTGCGCAGCGCATTGGTATTACGGATAGCTTTGTTGTTCTTGAAGGTAATGGAGGCGAGGCGGTAGCGGGCGCCCTCCTGGACGGGGATGGTGATGTCCACGGCTTTTCCGAGTCCCGCCTGCAAGAGCGGAATGTGCAGACCGGCGTGGCCGGTGTCGCGAATCTCGGTCTTGGGGTCGGCGACCAGCACGCGGAAATAGCCGCGATTCTGGAATTCGGCGCGAACTCGTTCCGTGTCTTCGTCGAGTTTGGTTGCGTCGTAGGTTTTGGCGAATATGTTTTCGAGAAAAATGGAATGCGGAATTCCGATGGGCCGAAGGTTTTTCATAGCTGCCCGCAACTTGCGCGACTTGACGTGCTCGTTGCCGCGGAACTCGATTTTCCCGACCTTAACCTTCGGTCCTTCCTTGACGACAAAGCTGATGGCGACGGCGGCCGGGGGAATGGGGCGGACTTCGGTGCGGATGGTGGCAAACTGCCGTCCGTGTTCCGCCAACAACTCCTTAAGAACGACTTCCGCTTTCTTGACCTTGGTCGGATCGTACTGGCTTTCCACCGACAGACCCACTTTACGGTCTTTGAAGCGGTCCAGCACATCGCTGGTCGAAACCGCATTCAGGCCGACGTAGTTGATCTCGCGGATGGTCGGGCGCTCCTTGACGTAGATGTGGAGAATCCAACCCTTGGCGCTTTCCTCGCGCTCAAAGCGAATGTCCTCGAAGTAGCCGGTGTTCCAAAGGGCGTTGAAGTCGCGTTCCAGGGCGGCGGTGTCGTAGACGTCGCCAGCCTTGGTAAAGATGCGGGCCTTAATGGTTTCTGCAGGGATGCGGCGATTGCCGTGAACCTGGATCCCGACGATCAGCTCCTGCTGTGCGGCCAAGGGTGCGGCCAGCGACAAGAGCAGGAGAAGGGCGAGGAGCGCCGATGCAAAACCATGGCGCCGGACAGTTTGGCGGAATGAGCAAGCGTGAGGGCCACGCTGTGGGCCCTTGCGGCGGCCATAGCTCGGGGCGCACACAGGGATAGCCTGATGACGGCGGTGAATTGCAACTACCTCGAAAAACTAGAGTTAGGAAAACGGTAATTATACGGTAGAGAGCAGGAACCGTCCAAACTGCGCGACCCGATTCCCTGCATTGCGCCTCAGGCCGTAACAGGTTTCACTTCAACACAGACGGAGTAGAACGTCGCCGCGTTGCCCATGTCGGCAAGTTTTTCTGATGTCAGAACATTGATGTTGCGAGCGCCGGCGCCAAAGCGCGCCCAATCCAGGCGCGCCGCGACCACGCCGGGCGACACAGTGCCGTCGACTCGCGCCCGGAGGACAATCTCACCGCGAGCGTTGAAGGCTCGCACCGGATCGCCATCTTTGATTCCGCGCGTTTCGGCATCCCGGGCATTCATCTCAAGCGTCCCCATCCACGGCTCCATCTGGCGCACCGAGGGCAAGTTGGAAAACGTAGAGTTCAGATGATTGTCCGGTTTGCGGGCCAGCAATTCCAAAGGATATGCCGCTGCTCCCGAGCCATACCGCGACTCCTGGGGCGGAGTAAAAGCCACGATGGGATCGAGGCCGCAACCAGCAAGAGTTTTGCTATAGAATTCGGCCTTCCCGCTGGGAGTGGGGAAATTGCCCTGCGCGAAGGGCAGGAAAGCACGCGATGTTTCCTTGGCGGTGGCATCTGCCGCTTCCTCTCTCTGATCTTCTTCCTGATCTTGGGCAAAGTTCAACCGTACCTGATGCTCGCGCTCCAGCCGCTCACGCGCGATACCCTTTAACCACGGATTCGGCGAATCGAGTGCGCGGTCGATCATGGAATCGACGGTTTCGCGAAAACATTCTTCCTCGAATCCCATCCGCGCGGCGAGTGCGCGAAACAAGTCAACATTCGACCGGCATTCCGCCAGAGGATGCAGCGCCTGACTCGAGACCTGAAGGTAATAGTGGCCATAGGCCATCTGCAAGTCTTTGTGCTCGAAGAAAGTAGTCGCCGGCAAAACGATGTCGGCATAGTCGGTTGTGTCGGTAAAGAACTGCTCATGCACGACGGTAAACAGACCGGGGCGGCGGAGTCCACGGACAACGTGGTTGTGATTGGGACAGACGGCTGCCGGATTGGAGTTATAGACGAACAGCGCACGAATGGGCGGTGAATCCAGGGAATTGAGCGCCACGCCCAGTTGAACCATGTTGACGACGCGGGCTGGTCTTCCCAGCGCTATTTGCATCAGCTCGGGCATTTCGAGCGCAGGCCGATTTAGCGCAAACGCGCCGCTCAGCGACAATTGCAGTCCGCCGCCGACCTCTTTCCAAGAGCCGGTCAGGCAGGGCAACATGGCAACCGCGCGCATGGACATTCCGCCACGCTCGGAGCGCTGGATGCCGTAATTGACGCGAATCACCGACGGACGGTGGGTGGCATATTCGCGGGCAAGTTTCCGGATGTCGCCGGCGGAAATGCCGGTCCAGTGCGCGACTTTCTCCGGGGGGTAATCCTGCACCCGGGCTTTGAGTTCCTCAAAACCGATGGTGTGGCGCGCCACGTAATCGGCGTCATAAAGGTTTTCGTTGATGATGACGTGCATCAGGCCCAGGGCGAGTGCGGCGTCCGTGCCGGGATTGATCGGAAGGTACCAGTCGGCGCATTGCGCGGTGCGTGTGCGGTAAGGATCGATGACGACGAGCTTGGCGCCCTGGCGGCGCGCCTCGGCAATGAACGGCCACAGATGAACGTTGTTGCCGTGAATGTTGGCGCCCCAGGCGACGATATATCGGGAATGGGCAAACTGCTCCGGCTCCGTGCCCAGCTTGACACCGAGCACGGACTTCAGTCCTTCTTCGCCCGCCGATGAACAAATGGTCCGCTCCAGTTGCGATGCGCCGAGCCGGTGAAAAAAGCGGCGATCCATGGATGCGCCATTCAGAGCACCCAGGGTGCCTCCATAGGAATAAGGAAGGATAGCCTCGGGGCCGCATTGGGTAATGATGGTATGGAAGCGCGCGGTGATCTCGTCGAGCGCCTCATCCCAGGTAATCCGCTCAAAAGCGTCCGCCGCAGAAGTCCCGACGCCGCGAGGGCCTTTGGCAACATCGGTCTTGCGGCGCATGGGATGCAGTACCCGGTCCGGAGAGTAAACGCGATCCAGGTACTTGGCGACCTTGGCGCAGAGAAATCCCCGTGTGACCGGATGCTCGGGATCGCCCTGAATCCGGGTAGCGCGACCATCCTGAATCGTAATAAGCACGCCGCAAGCGTCGGGGCAATCGTGCGGGCAGGCGGCATGGACGACTGACTTCATCCTTGCATTATAGGATTGGCTGGCCCTGGAAGAAACCCGGCAAGCCGGGGGAATTCGTGGGACAATCAACCTATCGGCATGTCCCGTCTAGGCTTCTCGACGGGGCCGCAATCCTCCCGCATTGGAGTCCTTATGCGCACGGTTTGCTGGTCTTTCTCGCTTTTCTGCCTTCTGGCGTTCCTGCTTTTCTGCCTCTCGACCACGATGCCAGCGCAAACTTGCAGCGGCATGTCCCTGGGTATCGGCGCACCGCTGAATGGCTTTATCCCGTTTCCGCCTGACAATCTCTGGAACCAAAACGTCTATGACTGGCCGGTCGATCCCAACTCGGACGCCATTATCAATTTCATTGGGGAAAACGTTCCCCTGCATCCGGACTTTGGCTCAGGCCTGTACCAGGGCCACGACATCGGAATCCCCTACATCGTCGAAAGCGGATCACCGCTGGTGACCATCACGTACACCGAATATGGCGACGAAAGCGATCCCGGGCCGATGCCGATTCCGGCCAACGCACCCATTGAAGGCGATCCGCACCCGGCGGGAGATCGGCACGTGCTGGTTCTTGATCGCGATAATTGCTGGCTCTATGAATTGTTCAACGCGCACGAACTTAAGACGGGCAACTGGGATGCAGGCTCGGGCGCAGTGTGGAACTTGCTGGCTGACGAGACCCGCCCTTACACGTGGACGTCTGCTGACGCCGCCGGATTGCCCATTTTTCCCGGGCTGGCACGTTACGACGAAGTAGCCGCAGGCGTTATCCAACATGCCCTGCGCTTCACGCTCGAATACAGCCAGGCAGCGTTCACTCCGCCGGCAAGCCATTGGGCGGCCAACTCGCAGAATCCGCTGGCCGCTCCTATGGGTATGCGACTGCGTTTGAACGCGAGCTTCGACATTTCCGGATTTCCGCCGCAATCGCAAGTGATTTTGCTGGCGTTGCAGCAGTACGGCATGATCATGGCGGACAACGGCGGTTCGATGTTCATCACCGGCGCGCCCAACGACAATTGGGATAACAACGATCTTGCATCGCTGAAGACCGTGCCTGCATCCGCATTCGAGGTCCTGCTGATCGATCCGCTCTACACGCAGAACAATATCCCAACGGGTCCGAACCCAACCATTACGAGCTTTACTGCGAACCCACAGACGGTTTCTGCAGGCTCGCCAGTGACCTTAAGCTGGAATGTTTCCGGCGAGGAATACAACATTGTGTCGCCGCAGGCGGGGGTGGTGAGCGGGACGTCGGTGATCGTGACACCCGAGAAGACGACCACCTATACGCTGTATTCGACGGATGAATACGGACAGAGCACGGCTACGGTGAAGGTGGTAGTCAACTAGGGCGGAAGGCGAGCGCGAGGGTAACAGCGGAGGCTTTATTGGATTCGTGGCTGCGAGGCCAGGCCCATATCTGCGCAGGAGAGATCTGCGAAGGTTATTTGAATTCGAGAACTTCCTTTTCCTTCGCTTTGCTCATTTCTTCCATCTTCTTGATTTCGTCGTCGGTCAGCTTCTGGATCTCGTCGAGGGCGCGCTTTTCGTCATCTTCGGTAATCTTCTTGTCTTTGGTTGTCTTCTTGATGGCATCGTTGCCATCGCGCCGGATGTTGCGCACCGCCGTGCGGTGTTCTTCGAGAATCTTGTGGAGGTGTTTGACCATTTCCTTCCGCCTTTCTTCGGTGAGCGGAGGCACGGGCACGCGAATGATCTTGCCGTCATTCATGGGATTGAGGCCGAGATCGGCGCTGCGAATAGCTTTCTCGATCGTGCCCAACGAGGAGGGATCGAAGGGCTGCACGGTGATCATCTGCGGTTCAGGCGCGTGAACCGTGGCAATCTGGTTGAGCGGCATCTGCGTGCCGTAGTAGTCGACCGAGACGGTATCGAGCATGTGCACGTTGGCGCGGCCGGTGCGCGTGGCCGCCATCTCGCGGCGGAAGTCCTCCACCGCTTTGTCCATCCGCGTTTTCAATTGAACATAAGTTTCTTTGAGCGCCGGATTCGCCGCCATCGAGGTTTGTGCCATGTTGGGGCTCCAGAAAGAGCAGGATCAAAACGCTCGATTATAAACTGCGCTACAGGAATCGCGAAGTTTCGTCAGGATCGGTTTCGGCTTCTTTTGTGTTTGATGTACATGGGGACGTCGCCGGTCGTGGCTCGCAGCTCGCAGCTGTTTCTACGCGCTCACCAGAGAGCCAATCTTCTCGCCCAATACGACCTTGCGCAGATTGCCGTGCTGGTTGAGATTGAAGACGATGATGGGGAGATTGTTGTCTTTGCAGAGCGTGACCGCCGTCAAGTCCATCACCTTGAGGCCGCGCTTCAGAACATCCATGTAGGAGATTTGTGGAAACTTCTTCGCATCTTTCACCTTCATGGGGTCGGCATCGTAGACGCCATCGACCTTGGTGCCTTTCAAAATGGCGTCGGCCTTGATCTCCATGGCGCGCAGCGACGCAGCCGTATCAGTGGAGAAATAAGGATTGCCGGTGCCACCGGCGAAGATGACGACGCGCAGTTTTTCCAGATGGCGAATCGCGCGGCGGCGGATGAAAGGCTCGGCCACCTGGTTCATCTCAATTGCGGACTGCACGCGGGTATACACGCCCTGCTTTTCCAGCGCGTCCTGCAAGGCGAGGGCATTGATGACGGTGGCGAGCATGCCCATGTGGTCGGCCGAAACGCGGTCCATGTCCTTGGCTTGATCGGCCACTCCGCGAAAGAAATTTCCGCCGCCGACAACGATGGCGATCTGCACACCCAGGCTGTGAACGTCGGCAATCTCGCCGGCCAGCGAATAAATATGGGTTGTGTCGACGCCAAAGCCCTGGTCGGCGGCCAAGGCTTCACCAGAGAGCTTGAGGAGGATACGTTGGAAGATGGGAGCGGGCATGATGAATGTGGCCAGATAAAAGCTGCCAGCAAGAGGATAAATGAAAAGGTGCGCCGATGGGTCCCCAGAATGGCCGATTTTTCCATTCTGGGGTATCGGAGCCCTGGAATTATTTCGCGACCGGCGCAGCCGCCGGTCCGCTATCGCCCTCGTTGGGCTTGGCACCGGTAAACGCCACCGTGGCCGTCGCTTCACCCACCTTGAAGCGGGCAAAGCGCCGCACCGCGATGTTCTCGCCCAGTTTGCCAATTTTCGCCGCAATCAATTGCGAGATGTTGATCGTCTGGTCTTTGATGAAGGGTTGCTCGAGCAGGCAGACCTCTTCATAGAACTTTTCCATCTTGCCCGCGACCATCTTCTCGGCAATATGCTGGGGCTTGCCCGAGGCAACCGCCTGGGCAATGTAGATTTCCCTCTCACGGTCGAAGTCGGCCTTGGTCACATCTTCTTTGCGGACAAACTTCGGATCGCTGGCCGCAATGTGCATGGCAATATCGTGCACCAGCTCTTTGAAATCCTCGGTCCGGGCCACGAAATCGCTCTCGCAATTGACCTCAACCAGCACGCCGATCTTGCCGCCGGCGTGAATGTAGCTGGCCACCGAGCCTTCACTGGTCACGCGCGCCGCCTTTTTGGCTGCCACCGAAACACCCTTCTTGCGCAGAATCACGACCGCTTCTTCCAGATTGCCTTTGGCCTCGGTCAAAGCCTGCTTGCAGTCCATCACGGGTGCTCCGGTCTTCTCGCGGAGCTCTTTCACTTGTGCCGCCGAAATATTTGCCGTTGTTGTACTCATGATAAGTGTTGAAACCTTTCCAGAAAACTTGACCCGCGCCACGACCGACCGCGCGGGTCAGATCTTTCATTGTTGTCAGGGGCTAAAGCCCCATATTGATTCGGCCCGAGCTGACGCGGCCCTAAAGGGCCGCTCTTCGACCAAAACCTACGACCGTCGCGTCTCGGCCTGCAGTTCGTCCAAGTCCTCGGCTACAGCCGCAGGCCGCTTGCGTGTCCCGGAACCGAGGACATCTTCCATGCGAATCTCGTCGCTCTCCTCGGCAACCGCAGCAGCGGCGGCTGCGTCCGCGCCCTCGGCGGGGGCTTCGCCTTCCGTCGTTGCAGCGCCTTCGTCGGCCGCCGCAGCGGCTTCCGCCGCCTGAATGTCGGCGATCTGCTTGTCGCCCATGGCATGCACACCTTCGGCGATGGACTCGGAAATCTTCGAGGTGAAGAGCCGGATGGCGCGCAACGCGTCGTCATTGCCGGGAATCACATAATCCACTTCGCTCGGATCGCAATTCGTGTCCACCACGGCGACCACGGGGATGCCCAGCTTGCGGGCTTCGCGCACCGCAATCTGTTCTTTGTTGGAATCAATCACAAAAATCGCATCCGGCAACCGCGACATGTTCTTGATGCCGGCGAGGTTGGCCTGGAGATGCTTGCGCTCGCGCTCGAGCCTGATCACTTCCTTCTTCGGCAGCAACTCGTAGCGGCCATCGGTGGCCATGTCGTCGAGTTCTTTTAGCCGCTTCACCGATTTCTGCACCGTGACCCAATTGGTCAGCAGGCCGCCCAGCCAGCGCTGGTTGACATAGAACATTCCGCAGCGCTGCGCCTCTTCGGCAATGGCATCCTGCGCCTGGCGCTTGGTGCCGACAAAGAGAACTACCTTGCCCTCAGCCGCCAGGTCTTGCACAAACTTCGACGCCTCTTTGAACATCTTCAGCGTCTTCTGCAGATCGATGATGTAGATCCCGTTGCGCTCGCCGAAGATATACTCCTTCATGCGCGGGTTCCACCGCTTGGTCTGATGCCCGAAGTGAACCCCCGCTTCGAGCAACTCCTTCATGGTGATGTTAGCCAATCAACCTCCTTTTGTGGTCTGCATCGGTAAGCCAGTTGTCAGTACCTGGTACCCAGTACCCAGCAAGAGCCGCTGGCAACTGAGTATTGGCAACTGGGCACTGCTTTCCGATTGCCATTCCCGTCCACCCCAACTCGGGGAGGTGGGGGGATGAATTGAACACCTAAAACCAGCTGTCAGCTCTTAGCTGTCAGCGCTCAGCAAAACCGTAGAACATCGTCGACATGCAAACGGCCAACGACAAATGTCCGTGACTTAGCGCTTCGAGAACTGGAACCGCTTTCTCGCGCCCTTCTGCCCGTACTTCTTGCGCTCTTTCGCGCGCGGGTCGCGAGTGACCATGCCCTCGGCCTTCAGCTTCTTGCGCAGCTCGATGTTGAACTCCATCAGGGCGCGCGTAATGCCGAGCCGAACCGCGTCGGCCTGGCCAGAAACGCCGCCGCCGCAGACATTGGCGAGCACGTTGAAATTCGCCGCCGTCTCGGTCAACACCAGAGGCTGCTTGGCGCTCACGCGCTGCGACGGCGTCACAAAATACTCGTCGAAGGCCCGACCGTTGACCTTGAACTCGCCATTGCCGGGACGGAGAAATACACGCGCAATCGCCGACTTCCGCCGTCCGGTTCCGTAGTATTGAACTAATTCAGCCATTCGCTATTAGCCGTTAGCCCCTAGCTTGTTCCGTGCCAAGCCGCTAACTTTGCCTTTCCTCAAATTCTGAAACTCGAAATGTCTGCCGAACTTCTTGCGTTTTAGCTAGGAGCTAATAGCTAAAAGCTTTCACTACGCGAACGCCTTCGCTTCCGGTTTCTGCGCGGCATGCGGATGCTTGTCGCCCTTGTACACCTTCAGCTTGGTAAACATCTGCTTGCCCAGTTTGCTTTTGGGCAGCATGCGCGAGACGGCTTCTTCAATCACCAGCTCCGGCCGGCGCGTCATGCGCTTCTTCAAACCTTCCGAGCGCAGACCTCCCGGATACCCCGTGTAATGCTGATAGACCTTGTGCTCGGTCTTCATGCCCGTGACTTTCACCTGCTCGGCGTTGATCACGACCACGTGGTCGCCGGTGTCAAGAAACGGCGTGTATTTCGGATTTTCTTTGCCCATCAGAATGCGGGCCACGCGCGAAGCCAGCCGGCCGAGCGGTTGCCCGGCGGCATCCACCACAACCCACTTCCGCGCAATTTCCCCTTCTTTCGGGAAATAGGTTGACATCGCTACTCTCCCAGAAAATACAAAGACATCTGAAGACCGCTGAGTGCCCTGATCTTTCTAAAAGATCATCTAAGAAAGCAATCCACGCAGAACGCGCGCAAGGTGTTCCGGGCGGGCAGCCGCAGGACTTCCAAAGATTTTCAGGATAGCCGACCACACCGGCAATTGTCAACGAACAGATTCAGCATAAAGGGGTTACCAATAGCACCTATCGGCGCGCGGTTGCCAGGCGGGGTATGAGTCGTGGGCAGATGTGACGGCATCTGACGGCGGCGTTGCAGGCTGGCGTTATTTTCCTTCCACCGCCTTCAAACACTTGCCATAGAGCTCCAGCAGATGATCGGCGTACTCGTCGGGCTTGGTTGCCGGTCCGCCCTGAAAACCCAGTCCGCCGGCGGTTCCGCTCGTCTTGCCATAACTCGTCGTCATGGCGATGAACTTCATCAGATCGAGCGCAATGTCTTCGTTTCTGCGGCTGCCGAGAGAAAATGCCCCTGCTTCCATAATCTAGTCCTCATTCTTGGTCGATCTTTTTTGGTCGATCAGGGCGCGGTGGATCGTCGACGGTCCGTTCGAAGCTTCCGACCATGTTCACCGGCACCTCTCGATAGAGTACAGGAGACGCGGCCTGCGGGAAACGCGCGATCCTGGAAAACGGAAAAGGCCATGCTGCGTTGGCAACGTGGCCTTTTTATTATGCCGGCAACCGGGTCCCCGGCGAGCCCGGGGGTCCCAACAAGCCAGGGTTTGGCTTGTTGGGGTGGGAGCTCGGTTTTGGCTCGCTGGGGTGGAAGCGACCTACTCTCCCACACACTTTCGCGTGCAGCCGGGGTCCCCATCACCGGGGTCCCCAAAACGCGGTTTGTGCGTTTTGGGGTGGCAGCGCGCCCGGTTTTGGCGTGATGGGGTGGGAGTGCCATCGGCCCGACGGGGCTTAACTTGCGGCGCTTGCGCGGCGTCTGAGCCGCGCGCCGAAATCCTGAGCGCTCTCTGCGAAGGATCTCCCAGCGCGGGTGGCGCTTGGTGTTAGAATCGGCCTATGTCGAGGCGGTGCAGCGGGGCATTGAGTAAGCAGGAGTTGAAAAAGATACTGGACGACCATGCAACTGGCCGACTCGAGTTGGGCGCCTGCGCGCTGTGCGGCCGCAGCAACGTACCGGCACGGAGCAAATCCGGAATTTGGGTGCTCGATAGCCACGAGCCGCCTCAGCGCTACCGCTCCGGGAAGTGCACAGGAGATAAACGTTAGGGCAGCGGAATCCGGCGC
>Ga0187784_10004811_pt1 | contig 10938 bp, 15 predicted proteins | sample 1015_SJ02_MP15_2_FD_132964 | JGI IMG/M metagenome (GOLD analysis project Ga0187784, IMG submission 132964) | Tropical peat soil microbial communities from peatlands in Department of Meta, Colombia - 1015_SJ02_MP15_20_MG | ecosystem: Environmental > Terrestrial > Soil > Wetlands > Peat | place... | reverse complement strand
GCTGATCACGTGTGAGGGAAGCCCGATGATTAGTGCGCCGATGTCACCAGACGCTTCTTTGCCACTAGTTTCTGCAAGGTCTTCAAGGTGGCTTGCGGCTATGAAAACGCTCGGAGAGACAACAGCTAATGCAATCACTATTTCTCGGGTCCAATGTCTCACCTCACTTAACGCTAACCCTGAGAAATGGAAAATCCGCGAATTCTTGACTACAATTCGGAATGAATCGTGGTGCGAGGTTGCGTTCATGCGGGCTGCTCCCATGTGTTATCCAGTCAGGTAGATGTTGCCCGTGGAGGGGTTGTATTGTATGGGAACATTTTGTAGTGGATACGGGGCGGGTCCTCCGATGACCTGAGCATTATGGTAGGGGTCGTAGACTGCGCCGTGGCACGGACAGACTATATCCTTCAAGGATGGATCGAACTGTACCTGACACCCAGCGTGTGTGCAGATTGCGCTGTACGCCACAAATTTGCCGTTATCCAGATGAATCAGAATGATTGGGCCCAGCGATGGATCGTCATAGATTAACGACCCGTCGAGTGGGATACCGGACGCATTTGCAATAGCTTGAGTGTTAGCGGTCGGTTGACTGGCTTGTACGACTGGATTGTTGGCTGCAGCAGCGATGTTCGCGGAACTTGTAGGTTGGGTGGTAGACAAGGACTGCGGATTTGATCCGAGATTCCATAGGAGCAAGGTTGCAGCCGAGACCAAACCCAATGCTAGGGCTCCCCGTAGGAAATTCCTGCGGTCTCTGCTTATCTGCGCACGTTGATTTGTTCGCAGATTGACATCTGCCCTAAAGGAGGCGCGGGAGAGTAGGATTGGTAGCTTGGGTCTGCCTGTCAGGGCTGAAGCTATTACGTCAGTTGGAATCCGTAACGCGTAGGTTTCGGCGAGTCTCTTTGCGGCACGTTCTTTTTCCTGCGAATCTGTCATTGCGGAATCGAACTCCCAATTCTCGTGTTCGCCCCCTCTGTTGGTTGTCTGTTCATGATGTTCTGAAGCACGTTCAGTATTCTGACTGTGTCGTTTCGATCGACGCCTAAGCTTATCACTAGTGCTCTCATGAATTCGAGTGTCGTTTGGGTCTCGCGATGTAGCACGAACTGTCTTTTGATTTGGTCGAATGCCCGGTTTATTTCACGCACTTGTTTAGGGTACAATTTTGTCTTGCTAGGAATGAGAGACTGGGCCTGTGTCTCAGCCATGTCTATCTTCGCTGGTTTGAACTCTGTGCTCACTGGATTTGCCTGAGCCGACTTCGTCACCAGCCAACCCGATGATGAGTAGCGCGTGGCCAGAAGACCATCCACGCTACGTGTTAGCTGTGGTCCGGTTAAGAGCAGGGTCAACCAACACATTACGAAAACGATGTCTGATCCGAAATAGAATGGGAAAGCATTCCAAGTCGCTGACAGGAAGAAAGTGAAATTCAGCATCAAGCCTGCTAGTGCGGCAACTCTGAAGAGGAGACCAGTCAAAGTCGCGAACCCTATGAGTATCTCGCCGCCCGCGACCATCCACCCAAATGAAACCGCGTTGGGTGCAACGACTCCCAGAAGGAAGCCGTGAATCGGCGAACCCACCGCATACTGGGCTACCAGATGTCCAATGTACCCTGACTTCGATGGGTCGAAGTAGGAGGGGTCCGTCAGATGCTGAAGTCCTGCGTACACGAACCTGAAGCCCATGAACAGCCTTAACGGCCACATCAAACTGAGCGGGACGGCCGCGTTTCTCGCTCTTCTAGTGGATTCGCTGAATTGCAACTATTAGCACGCCTTGTTAGGGTCAGAGTAGCGAGGCCTCTTCGACGAATGCCGGGTTGCGGTGGATCGTTTCGTGCGTTGAGTGAGCAGGATAGCTGTAATCGCAACCGCGATGATCGTGAGCGCTATTGCTACGGGAATGGAGTAATCCAGTTGCGACAGCGCAGCTAAGATATCCCGGTTGTTCGTGGGGTTCGTCCGGTTATTCGAAGCGGCATGGGTAAGATTGATTTTCAGTAACTTGCTGCTCACCGAGCCCGGAATGAGGTTATTTTGATGATCGATGAGAAGCGATGTAACGTTCAGGTTCCATACCTTCGGCTGCTCTCCGCTGTCAAAGATACCGCCTATCTGAAAGTCGATCTTCACAACCCCCGACGACCTAGCAATTGCAATCGTGCAAAGTGCTGATGCCGAGGGTTGGTTGATGCAGGGGTCAGTGGAGAAGACAACGACGCCGGGTACGATTCTTTCCGGCGATGAACTACCGTCCAGTAGGCCTACGACTAACCGAGCGCCGGTGACAGCGTTATGGTAGTAGATGGTGACAGAGATGGGTAGAGGAGTTTCGGTCCCCGCGAGTGCGTGACTCGTACTGTTCACTTGGTAGATTGCCGTCGTCTGTGCCGCAGGATTCAATGAATTCATGCAAGCTAGGAGACAAATCATTAGAATGATTGCGGTCTTCAATGAATTCACCTCCAATCAAGTCCGGAGTATTGGCAACTGTTCGCGCATTAACAGGCCGCAACTCTGACACCTTACGAGCCTCACAGCATTTCCATCCTTATCGTAGTCTAGGCCAATCTCATGCACTTCCCCGTGATGGCACGGACTACGTTTCTTGAGAACAAGTGATTGCATGTCTTTTCAAATCCAAGACACCAATCACGTAGGCGGTCTTAATGCTACATTTTGAAAGCCCCATTCAAACCCTTGAATGGAGGGTGGCGTGCTGTTCAAACGGTAGAAAGAGAGAATGTTATGTGTAAACCCTTGATTTGTTTGAGAGTGTGACTCGAATCTTTTCAGGAGTCTAACTAGATAACCTGCGCCAGATCTTGATCGTCTGATACCATAGCACGATAATTGACAGAGAGTACACGATGGTCACGATGTCGTCCGTGTCGAGAGGGAGTCTCCAAACCAGATACACATAGTATGCCAGAATCGCCGTGAAGATGAGTGTTAGGAAGAAAAATTGCGGAATAATCTGCCTTCCGAACTTCACGTATCCGTCAAGCAAATCCGCTGAAATATCCGCCACGACGACGTATCTGCCATCCTCTGTTCGACTCACGACACCCGACTCAACAAGCCTTGAGAGGTGATAGAATGCTAGAGAGGGCGTTGAGAGCTTCAAAGCGCGTTGGACCTCTCTCAGTTCGCAAGGGCCATTCTTCAACACGAACAAGTATACACGAGTTGTATTCCCTTTAATGGCCGGAGCACTTGCCTTGCTAGTGTTCGTGCCGCGTCCATTGGCCGTCAGTTCGGTCAAACTCCTAGGGTTTCGCTCGTAATCCACCAAATCGAAGCTCATATGTAGCGATGGCGGTTTGCCAGCTGGATGCTCTAAACGGCGAATCAGGCTAACAAGGTCATCAATTAGGTGGAACTCTGATGGAACCGACAGAACTCCGATTTTCGCTCAGCCAAGAACTTGGCTGTCTTCTATTCGTCTCGGAGTGACCGCAATTCATGCTACGTTGATGTACCCTTCCATGTATCCTACGAGACCCATGCCCAAGCCGCACGGTGCGCTGCAGTAGTACAAGTACTCTCCAGGCGTTGTGAAAGTTACAGCGAATGTTACGATTGTATCAGGTGGAATCGGAATGTTCACGTTTGTTCCTGTCACTATGAACGTGTGTGATACGGGTAGCTTCACAGACTGACCGGCACTATACGCTACGGGGACTTGGCCGCTTTCAGTGTCGTTGTAGATGGTGAAAGGGATTGTTGCATTCGCTGTGTAATTGAGATTGAGCGCCGTGTCAAGATTTGTTATCACGAATGTGATCGGCTCATTCACGGGAACGCTCACGTTGTTGTCGTTTGGTCCGGGACGTGTTGAATTGGTACCGGGCTTAGGTACGGTTCCGTTGGCGGTTGCAGGAATGATGAAAGCATCGTAGGTGGCTCCTCCCCAATCAGGAACGACGACAAGGTTGACGACCCGCTCTGAAGGGGCCGCGGATGTCGTAACGGTCTGCGGCACCGATGACTGGTGTGGAAGGTATGCTGCGATGTCGGTTTGATAGAACGTGTATCCTATCGAAGTTCCGATTAGGAGCCCCACAAATAACCAAACAAGCGGCGACACCCAAAACGAATCCTTTCGAACCATAATGATCACGCACACAGAATGCTCCGTGACTCAATCAAACCTAACAATTTTCCCTTTTTTCTTCTTCGGCAACGTAACGACTTTGGGAGTAAGGACCTCTGAACTCGTTTCCAGTGCAGAAGATCTGATCAACGTCGCCTGAGGTTAAGTTTCAATTGGACAGCTTGGATTTGGAGGCTTGAACGTAGTCGAGTAATGAATATCCTTCATGGTTGTGAAAATCTAAACCGAGTTTCGCATAAAATCTTTCAGCGATCAACGGTCCAATTGTCTTCGCTCCCACAACGTCGAATTTGTCTTCAAGAATCTTATACATCGTTTCCGTTCGGTAGGGGAGTTCATCGCTACCTACGTCGTACTTGGCTCTCAATTCTTCGTGTAAGGCTGTTAAAACACTCAATCCAAGAAACTCTCTAGTCGTTTCGTCAATCGTCGAACAAAGAATGTGGTTGAAGTCGCAGGGTAGATTCGTTTGCAACCCGAACACGAACCGATATGCCGCTTCGAACATTCTTGATATAACTCTAATCGCGGGTTTTCACGACTCGAAATCGAGTTTCTCGCAAGCTATCTAATCAATCTCACCAACATCCCGCCTTGGACGAACGGTTTAGTTCCACTTGGAATCAGTAATAGCTTGGAGGTTGCAAAGTGACTGAAGGAGTCACGGTTCGAGCTTGGACAGAAGACGACCTCGAATACGTAGCCAACTCCATTGCGAGAGAAAAGTGGGGGCATACCAGCAGTGATGTCGAAAGATGCTGGCGCTGGGAACCCAAAGGGTGTTTCATAGCCGAATTCAAAACTGGACCCGTAGGACACATCTCAACGATCTGCTATGGAAAACTCGCATGGCTAGGTCTCCTGATAGTGAACCCCCAGAACCGTGGCAAGGGCATAGGGACCACCCTAATGCAAAGAGCCCTTGAATACCTCAAAGAAGCAGGCGCCGAGACAATAAGATTAGAGGCCGAAGAAACGGCCGTCCCCCTACAGATCTCTAGGATTCAGTGACGAGTTCGACTCACTCCGATTCGCTGGATACAAGAATCACTCTCGAGATGAGTTTTCCGGAAAAGAAATTGCAAATATGGAAGGCGAGGATGTCGACAAGCTCACCGGTCTAGATTCCAAGCTTTTCGGATCCTCTAGGATTCGTGTCCTGAAGAAGCTCTTCGAAGATTATCCACCTCATTGTTTCGTAGCAGATCACGGCCTGAAGGTGGTGGGCTATATCATGGCCAGGAAGATTCAGGATGCTTACTGGATCGGGCCGTGGGTCTGCGAAGATTCAGACGTCTCTAGAAGACTCCTAGAAACATGCATGCGTTCTATTCAGGGCAAAGACATCGAGCTGCGTATAGGGTTTCCTTCCCCAAACGAAGTCGTGTCAACACTCGCGCAGAAAGAAGGCTTCAAATTCACAGGGAGAAGCCGTCGAATGGTGTTTGGACCGCGTCGCTATCATGGCATCCCTCAAGGAGTGTACGGAATAGCAGGACCTGAAAAAGGATAACGCGTCGTCTACGTTTGGTGGTTTGGGCTGTTTACTTTCGTTTGGTGGGCTGTACGTCGGAGCGGTACTTCGGCTTCCAGTAGAGATACATTATGATGAACCCGAAAAAAGCTAGAATTGAATATGCTGCAACCACCTCGTTGGTTATTTGGTGTCCATACTGCGACACCCAAATCTGTGGTCCGACGAACACTATCACCAGAAGGATGACTGCCAGAGTAATCATTCTTTGTCTAAGGCTTATTTTCGGCAATGTCAACTCACCGGCCTCAGAGAACGCTGGCGTGCGAATTACGCCTTACCCTGTTTTTTGAGAAGTGAAAGTCGCTCTAAATTTGCTTTCTTCGGACGTTGGATACCAAACGGATTGCCACACGCCTACTGTACTATTTGACTGATCCCGTGTACTCATTTCCATTGAAGTGAACTCAACTCGTGGAATCTACGACGTTGGTCAATTCGCATTCGGTTGACTCGTTGCGTCAGCGCCCTGCGTGGCGGGAGTCCGCACGTTATCTAATTAAATCCTCGAAGTTATTACGAGCTTGTTGCGAGAGTGCGAAGGGTGCCCGAAAATACAGTTACCCGGTCATTTAGAATCAGCGAAACGGCTTTCTTAGCGCTGGAGGAAGAGGCCAAGAAACGCAACATAAGCGTCAACACTCTCGTGAATCAACTTTTTCTATCGTTCGCCAACTTCGACCGATACTTCCAGAGGTTTGGCATGGTAAAGATATCCAAGGTAGCGTATCGGAAGACTCTGAAGGCTGCCCCAGACGAGGAAATAGTTGAACTGGCGAGAGAGGTGGCTCGAAACAGTGGCAAGGTGATCATCCTTGCTAGACACGGAACCATGTCACTCTCAGGTGTCTTAGGTTGGCTCAAGAATCTCGCAGACTACGCCTACTTCTTTGAGTACAATGAGGCGGTTACGCCCGAAAGAAAACGCGCCATCACATTGACCCACAGCTTGGGGGAGAAGTTCTCAATCTTTATGGAAGCTTACGCGAAAAAACTCTTCGAAGAGATTGCAATGAATCCGAAATTGACCTTGACCGAGGATTCTATCACGATTACGATTTAGAGGCACGTTAGAAGTTTTCATCGCTGCGATTCGCTGCAAAAAATACGTCCAAATGAAATAGTAGCCCGATTGGTATGATGGTGGTTATACGAAATGAAAGCCACTATCTTCGAAGGGCCGGGCAAGATCGAGGTGCGTGAGGTACCGGACCCGATCATCCAGAAGGCGGACGAGGCGATCGTCAAAATAAGCTATACTACGATATGCGGTTCCGATCTCTGGTTTTATCGTGGTCTTTCACCGCTCGAGACCGGCAGCCACATCGGTCATGAGTTCGTGGGAACTGTAGAAGCTGTCGGAGATGGAGTGAATAAAGTAAGGGTCGGGGACTTGGTTGTTGCTCCCTTCGTTATTTCGGATGGCACCTGTCCCGAATGCAGAGTCGGCATGACGAGATTCTGTCGCCACGGCAGATTTTGGGGTACTGGAGGCTATGATGGAGGGCAGGGAGAAAAGGCGCGCCTTCCCATGGCTGATGGCACTCTACGTGTGGTGCCCAGATCCAACATAGATGATCGCATGATGCGTGCCCTCCTGCCGCTGTCAGACGTATTGTCCACTGGGCATCATGCCGCTGTTTGCGCGGAGGTCGGAAGGGGCTCGACGGTAGCGGTCATCGGTGATGGAGCGGTAGGACTCTGTGCAGTTGCAGCGAGCAAGCGCCTCGGGGCCTCAAGAATCTCCCTCATTAGTACGCATGAAGACCGCGCAAAGATAGGCAAGCGGTTCGGGGCAACCGACATCATCTCGGCGCGGGGTGATCAAGCAATTCGTCAGGTGAAGGCTTTGACAAGTGACCTTGGAGTAGATTGCGGACTTGAGTGCGTGGGCACAGCCGATGCGTGGAATACGACCCTAGGCATGGTGCGGATTGGAGGTAATGTGGGCTTCGTAGGAGTGCCACATGATGTGCCTGACATTTCCGTATCGAGACTATTCAACAACGGCATAGGTGTCAAGGGTAGTGGCGCGTCTGCGGGCCACTACATTTCAGAACTCATGCAGGACGTGTTATCCGGCAAACTGGATATGTCGGACATCTTTACGAAGACTATTCCGCTCTCGGATATTGCTGAAGGCTACAGAGATATGGATGAACGAAAAGAGATCAAAGTCTTGGTAAGACCATAGGAGGAAGGTAAAGAATGGATGTCAAGCGAAGCGGCTCCCAACCTTCAACCAGGGGTTCAACAGAATATTTCACAGGTACTGTACGCATTGACCCACTGTTTCAGCCACCTGAACCGGCACGTGTGACGGGTGCGGCTGTGACGTTCGAGCCCGGGGCACGGACTGCATGGCACACCCACCCGCTGGGCCAGACACTTGTCGTGACTGCTGGCAGTGGTCTGGTACAGAGTTGGGGCGGGCCGGTCCGGGAAATCTGGCCGGGCGACGTAGTTTGGATTCCGCCGGGTGAAAAGCACTGGCACGGTGCCAAAGCAACCACCGCCATGACTCACATCGCTATTCAGGAACAGCTCCATGGCAAAGCTGCTGACTGGATGGAAAAAGTCAGCGACGAACTATACCTGGCTGCGTCAAGCGGGGAATGAGGAACTGTGGCGGCTACGGATTTTCTTGAGACTCTGAAATCCGCATCTCAGGTCGAGCTAGCTGTCAAGAGATCGGGAACATGGACGAGAAGGCCGGTGTGGTTTGTCGTAGACGGTAAGACGATTTACTTGTTGCCCGTACATGGAACCGACACGAAATGGTATACGCACTTCATCGCTAATCCCGAAATCGAGCTATCGGTCAAGGGAAGGAAGATACGCGCTCAAGCTCGAACCTTGAAAGGCGCTCAACTCACAGATGTGATCAACCGTTTTCGATCAAAATACGGTGACCTTGAGAGGTATTACACGAAACTTGACGTTGCAATTGCGGTCACGATCTAACACATATACCATAGCTGGCCCGGTTTTCAGCGGTTAGAGTGATTCAATTTTGGATGAGGGTACGGAGATCATCGTACTGACTTCGTTGGTTCAAACTGCCGTGATCACACTTACTTTACTGGTTTTCATCTTCCAATTTCGTAGTCAAGAGACGGCGATCAAGGAATCCTCGTATCAGAATCTCATGGGCCGGTACAATGATTTCATGATGGTTCAAGCTGAGAAGCCTGAACTGAGCAGGCTACTGAGAGATTGGCTGGGTCGGGACACGGAGACGAAGGTTCCGGCTGAAGATGTGTCGGTTGTTGCTGATCTGTTGATAGCTTATGGAATAGTTGAGGAAGCGTTTCTTCTCTACGCGAAGAGATGGATCGACGAGGAGACATGGGGGCAGTGGGCTGCGTGGCTCAAGGATTTGACAAAGCATCCGAGGTTTGACCTGATTCATCGTAGGATGAGGGGACAGTTCGACAAACGCTTTCAGAACTATGTTTCGAAAGTCCTAGAAAATAAATAAGTCTCATCCGGAGAACTCAGACTCTTTACTGCCATTCCCCACCAAAGAAATCACCCACATTAACGGAATTGCATTAAGTAGGATTTTGAGCTGCGGAGAAGGGGCCACGGTGGCTCAAATTTCTAAGAAGGTAATCTTAGCACGCTGCGGTCTTAGCTGTTGGATCAACTGTCGCGAATTTGAAGACAATTGCGGCAATTACTCCCATACTGCCCAAGCTGATTCCTAACGCTCCATAGCCGTAAACGATGAGGGCGAATCCTCCAATTCCAGCCCCAATTGCAGTGCCAACTCCGGCGAACATGGTGAACAAGGACATCATGGTGCCTCGCTGCTCAGGAATTTGATCCAGTGTCAGGCTAGTCGAGGCGGAGGCAGCTAACCCGTCGAACCATCCAGCTACCGAGATAAACGCTAAGCTTAGCCAGACGCTCGGCGCGTACGCATAAAAGACCGTGAAGAAGCCTGCCAGCAACACAGTACCCACCGCAGATTTTTTTCTTCCACGCTTCCTTATGACACGCTGCTCAGTCAAACTGCCCAGAGTAAAGAAGAGTGCAATAACCAAAGTGACGAATGAAGCAGAGTCAATCGATAAACCAAATCGTTCTATCATGAACGCTGTTCCATAGAAGAGCAGCGCCGAGGCCACTGCAACCCGAAATACATTTCCCACCAGACAACCGATCGCTGACCTGTTAGACACAACCCCCACGCAGCTTCTTGCGTAACTGTCATTTGGACCAGCTCTTGCCTTCTGCTTTTCCGAAGGAATCGAGACACTCATTATCAGCAGCGCTATCAACGAGAGTGGGGTGATGAAGATAAGAAGCGGAATTCGCCAACCACCAAAACCCGAGAGAAAAGCCATGATGGGGGCGCCTATGAAGGCGGCCGATGATCCTGCCGCGATTGTCCACCCGATTGCTTTCGCACTCTTACTGGACGGCACGTAGTCTCCAATCAGGGCATTTGTCATTGGTGCAATCATCGCCTGCGCAACACCGTTTAGGGAGTAGAAAACCAGAATTGAGCTGAAATCCCAGGCGAGGTAGCATCCGATAGCCGATACAAGATAGAACAACATTCCTATGAGAATTAGGGTTCTGTCGCTGAAACGGGTGCTTACGACTGCCACCACGAGCGCAAAGATCACTGCGACTATTGACGCGAGAGTATTGCTCTGCCCCATTAAACCCCTGTTGACTTCGAACGTTTTGGAGAGCTCGATCAGAAAAAGAGTTGTCAGGATCGGGAGGGTGCTTGTCGCGAAGTTTGAGAATACTAAAGCAGGCAAGAACAGATTACTCGGGGAAAACGCAGTCTCACGCTGTTTCAAACCAAGCAGCCGCGCGAAACACGCCAATGTGAAATTAAATTAACTAACCTTTGCATCAAAAAGTCGTCGCTGGTTAACACACACGATTAGCTTAGTGACACCTTAATAGAAACACGCTGCTTTCCCGTTAGCCGGTCCCTCAGCCGATCCGTCAGCCCGAACACAGCGAACACAAATCCCAGTTTTCTGTGCAACAGGGTTTCGACGTGCCGCACAGCCTCAGCTGAATCATCCACTGATGCTTGAGCCGCCATCCATTCGCCGGTTACATCTCCAAACCTCTTACACGGTGCGATGTTAACCTGCGCATTGTTTCGGATCCGTTTAGCTTTGCCCGAATCACCTATGGTCCAGATATACAACATGTCACCTTCCTGAACAAACCAAACGGTGGTCCTCACACCGATGCCATTCTTGCGAAATGTCTCAATGCTCAAGAACTCTTGATCTTTG
>Ga0187784_10004810_pt1 | contig 10939 bp, 8 predicted proteins | sample 1015_SJ02_MP15_2_FD_132964 | JGI IMG/M metagenome (GOLD analysis project Ga0187784, IMG submission 132964) | Tropical peat soil microbial communities from peatlands in Department of Meta, Colombia - 1015_SJ02_MP15_20_MG | ecosystem: Environmental > Terrestrial > Soil > Wetlands > Peat | place... | reverse complement strand
GTCCTGGAATGGACCATTGCGAAAGTACGCCGCGGCGGCGGGGCCCGTGTCGGCGGCTTCGCCGGAGCCGAAACCATCCTGCAACAGCTCGCCAGCGGCAGCGCCCGTAGGCGCGTGGGACTGCTGCCCGAGGGACGGGCGCCGGTACGCGGCGGTAGCCAATTGTTTCGCGCCGAGGACGATGCGGCATCCGTTGGCCACGTCACTTCGGGCGGCTTTAGCGTCAGTCTCGATGTTCCCATCGCCATGGGCTACGTTGCAATTGGCGCAGCCGCACCAGGCACGCGGCTGTTTGCCGAAGTGCGCGGCAGACGGCTTCCAGCCGCGGTTACCGCATTGCCGTTCGTTCAGCCGCGATACAAGCGTCACTGAAATTCATTGGTGCAGGCAAATGCTGAAATTCACCAAAGATCACGAATGGGTGCGTTTCGAGGATGGCACTGCCACGGTTGGGATCACGCCCTACGCGCAAGACAAACTTGGTGATCTCGTCTACGTCGAATTGCCACCCGTCGGGACAAAGCTCGAAACGGGCGCTGTCGCCGCGACAGTCGAGTCAGTGAAGGCGGCCTCGGAGGTTTACGCTCCGGTCGGCGGCGAGGTCGTCGCAGTTAACGGCAAGCTTGTCGACGAGCCGGGATTGGTCAATTCGGATCCCACCGGCAACGGCTGGCTGTTCAGGCTGAAGATCCGCAACAGCGCCGAGCTTGCAAATCTACTCGATGAGCCTGCGTATAGGGCGCTGACAGGCTGAGCGTTGCGGCCAAGCGTTGAGCGCGGAACGCCGTGCGTAGCGCGTAGGCTTCTCACGCCAAAGTGCCGAGCACTGACCAACAGATCGCGCTGGCGCATTCAGGGATCAGGGCGTGGTGCGCCGCAGCGAAAAATCCCACTCATGTCTGGTTGACTCGCGAGATATTAGGTAAACCACGCGGTGGGATCTCTCGCCGGTCGGCTCCTTCCTGATCATGGGTCTATTCGGGCTCATCTTGGCGATAAGTCGTGAACATGTTCCACAAGAGCGCGGGGCTCGACTTCGTCATCTCGGTTGATCGGCGTGCTTATCTTCGCCGGACTCACCGCATGGACACGCAGTGGATCAAGGAGATGTACAGCGCGATGGATGACGGAACTGTCGCTGGCCGGAAGGCGGTGATGGGGCGTTATCGCTCTATCTCGACTTCATCAGCCTGTTGCTGTTCCTGCTGCGCTTCCTTGGCAACCGCTGCTAAAGTCTAGCGGCAACACAACTCAAGCGCCCTGGGCGTCTGAGGCGTTTTGTTATCCTTTTCCTATGACTGAAATCGGTTGGAAATATTATGTCTCTCGTCGATAAATCCTTCGGTTACGCAGTCGCTCCAATTATCGAACAAAGAGAAAATGGGTATAGTGGATACAGGGCTCGGGCATCTGCTTGGGAACTTTTTCGTCCTGATATTGTCGAAATAATCGTTTAGGTTTCTCCGGTCGTGGGACACCAAGGCACCGAATGGTGCGTAGCATACTGCGCACCGCACTTCAGGAAAAATACGCATCGCCATTAGGGAAGGCGCTCGGCAGTGCTCGCCCACGGTTGGCGCTTAATAGCGGGGACAATGCGAACGGCCGCGCGGCGGAAGTGGTAAAAGTGAGCGCCCTCAGCCCCCGAGAAAGCCTACTCGATATTCAGCGTGTTTGGCGCACATCACTCTGGTCGAACTGTCGCATGAGTCTGTACAGAAGATTTTCAAGCTTAACCGGTGTTTCAATGAAAGGTTTGGTCAACTGTCTGGGCGGATTGGCATTTATTCTTGTGGGAGATCGAGGCAATGCGACGGCGCCACATCCTTGCAATAACAATTTTCGGCGGCGTCGCCGCAGCTTTGTTGGATCACTCGGCAGCTCAATCCCCGTCACCCCCTCCGGCAAACGCGGCGCCCGGTGCCGGCCGTGGCTTCCTCATCGACAAGCACATTGCCGCGGGCCTCAATTGCGTTTCCTGCCACGCGGAGAATCAACCGCCGAAGCCGCCGGACTCTTCGACCTGCATTAAATGTCACGGTACCTATTCGGAAATTGCAGCCAAGACCGCAGCGGACAATCCGAACCCGCATGCCTCACACCAGGGCGATCTGGCCTGCAGCAGTTGTCACCATGTTCATCAGGCATCAGTCACTTACTGCAATCAGTGTCATGCATTCGATATGAAGACACCGTAGCGGCCCCCAGCGTGCGCAGGCCGAAAGCGTACAGGTCGGCGGCTTGCCTGTTGGCTGCGGCAGCGTTCCGACTGTCATAGATTGAAATCTGCATTGATCTGGATCAAGACACCTCCGCCGGGCGCAGCCTAAAAACTAACGGGCGCAGGTCTTCCCAGTTCATCGGATGCGCTGCAATTCTGCCCAGCAGTAAGGCAGCCTAAAATGTCCGACAATACATCCGAGAAGGCAACCACAAATCGCCGCGAATTCATCAGAACTGCCGGAGCAGGCGGCGCAGCCTTATCTGTGGCGGGAATGAATGTCAGTGCGGCCGCCGCCGCAGCGACGGACGAATGGGATGAACAGACCGATGTGGCCGTCCTCGGCTATGGCGGAGCGGGCGCATGTGCCGCCATCGAAGCGCATGATGCAGGCGCCAAGGTCGTTCTGCTTGAAAAGCAATCGCAAGCGACGCACACGCCTAACACGCGCATGGCCGGCGGCATATTCCATTGCCCCAACGGCGACCGCGCAGCCATCAAGGAATATGCCATCGCGCTCATGAGCGGCGAGAACATGGCGTGGAAGCTGGAAGGTGAGGAGCCGGATCTGTCCAACGAGCTTGCCGATGTCTGGGCCGCTGATACCCCGGGCACCGTCGATTACCTGAAATCGCTCGATCCCGCCTTTAAGCCGATTGCAACGGGTGGACCGGCCTTCCCGACCTTTCCGGGCGCCAAAGAGGCTGGCTACCGCGTATTTTCGGCAACTTATACCGATAAGGCGGATGTCAGCGTTGCGACGCGCGATCTGCCCAAGAACCAGAAGATGAACGGTGAGGCATTTTTCGCCGTGCTAACGACAGCCGTCGCGAATCGCAAGATCCCGGTGCGTTTCGAGGTGGCGGCGGAGGCGCTCATTTCCGATGGAGCGGGTCGCATCGTCGGCGTGCTGGCGAACCGAAACGGGAAGCCGTTCCGCATCAAGGCGAAGCGAGCTGTCGTTATCACGACCGGCGGCTACGAATACAACATAGCGATGCGCCGCGGATTCCTTGAAGGGCCAGGCGTAAAGGGTTGGGCATTCTGGGGTACGCCGGCGAATACTGGTGACGGCATCGAGATGGCGATCGCCTTCGGCGCTCGTCTCGATAAGGTCGCCAAGTCCGCCGCCGGGCTCATGGTCGGCATCCCGCATCCGGAGTCAGGATTGAAAATCGGCGTCGGTCATAACGGCGATGCCGCTCCGCACACTATGACTGTCGACAATTACGGCAAGCGATACGCCAACGAGGTGCTGCACAATATCGATCCCAGCCGTTATTTCTTCTACAAGGAAGTCGTTGCCTTCGATGTGCTCACGCTCGATTATCCGCGTTGCCCCAGTTGGATGATCTTTGACGAAACCTTCCGGACCTCGACGCCACTCGCCAATCTGGGCTTCGGCCCCGTGGGGCAGGGGTTGGTCAGTTGGAGCTCCGATAACAGCGCTGAGATTAAGAAGGGGTGGATTCTGAAGGGCAGTACAGTCGAAGAACTCGCCGCCCAAATCCAAGCGCATCCCGATAATCGTCACCTCATGAACACCGACACGCTGGTCAAGGCGGTTGCCCGCTTCAACGAAATCTGCGCGCAAGGCAAGGACTCGGATTTCGACCGCCTGGCGAGCACGCTGGGACCGATCGAGAAGGCGCCCTTTTATGCTGCGCCGCTCTATGCGGGTGGGCCGAATACCAAGGGCGGCATTGCAGCGAATGCGAAGCGACAGGTTCTCGACTGGAAAGGCAGGCCGATCCCGCGATTGTACTCCGCGGGAGAAATCTCATCCGCGTTCAAATTCGTATACCAGGGTGGCGGCAATCTAACCGAATGCATTGTGTTTGGTAGAATCGCGGGCCGCAACGCCGCTCACGAAGCTGCAGTGGGCTAGGGGCACGGCATTGATTGCCGAAAACAGGGTGGGCCAAACAGCGGAGCGTAAGACGTGCCCAAGAAAACCTCTGACAAGGTGACTTCCAATCGCCGTGAATTCATGAGAAGCGCTGCCGTAGGAGCCGGCGCCTTTTCCCTGGCGGGACTCAATGTTTCGGAAGCCGTTGCTGCGCCGCCAAGCAAATGGGATGAAACAGCCGACGTAGTTATCGTTGGCTACGGTGGCGCGGGAGCGGTAACGGCGATCGAGGCCGCAGATGCCGGCGCGAACGTGCTAGTGCTGGAAAAGAATCCGGTCGATCGACATTTCTGTAACACGAACGTCGCTGGCGGAATCTTCATCGGCCCCACCGACGTCGACAAGGCCTTTCAATACGTGAAGGCTTGCATCGGCGACACGGTCGATGACGCCATGTGTCGTATCTGGGCGCAACAGACTTCGACCAACAGGGATTATCTGAAGAAACTTGCCGATAGTGTCGGCGAGCCTTCCGACATCCTCAGGTTTGGTGGGGCGGAATTTCCTGATCTGCCCGGGGCCGACGGTATCAGCCTCTGGATTTTAAAATCGGGCCCTGGCGCCAAGATATTTGAAATCTTGGACAAAAACGTCCGTGCCCGCAAAAAGATACGGGTCGAATATTCAACCTCCGGCAAGAAGCTCATACAGACAAACAACGGAGACATACTAGGCGTCGTCGCAATCCGCGACGGTAAAGAGCGGTATATCAGAGGCCGTCGGGCCACGATTCTGGCGTCAGGCGGCTACGAGTATAACAACCAGATTAAGCTGAACTCATTTTACGGAAATCCGCGTTACTTCTATGGACCGGAAGGCAACACGGGGGATGGCCTGCTTATGGCCATGGCTGTCGGTGCGGATCTGTGGCACATGAACTGGTCGTCGCAGCATTACGGCATGGCCTACAAGAATTTTCCGGTCGCGTTCAACTTCGCCACCTCCTCGGGGCCGCTCGGTAAATCGAGTTACATGATCGTCGACCAGTACGGCAGGCGCTTCTTCGACGAGAGCTACAACGGGCATTCGTCCTACACCTATTTTATCTTCTTCGATGCATTGAAGGGAGTGTATCCGCGCATTCCGTCCTATGTCGTATTCGATGAATCGGTCCGCACGATGGGGGCGCCGCTATCAGTCAGTCGAGGTCAGGCTGGCGGCCTGACGTTTGCCGCTCCTTCAAAGTACAATTATTTCTGGAGCGATGATCAGAATAAGGAGATCGAGAAGGGATGGATCATGAAAGCCGATACGATCGACGAACTCGCGCAGGCGATCCGCAAGCGTCAGGGACCGAACGACATCGTGGAGTATGCGAGCAACGTCAAGATGGATCCAACAATTTTGGCGGGCTCGGTAGCGACGTTCAATCAATATGCCAAACAGGGCAAAGATCCCGAGTTCGGCCGCAAGGCCGCCGCGCTCGCTCCTCTCGAGAAGCCGCCGTTCTACGCGACGGAGGTATGGCCGGTTGGTCCAAACACGCAGGGCGGCCCAAAATTCGATGCCAACGGCCGAGTGGTCGACGTCTTCGGTAAGCCGATCCCGCGCCTCTATAAATGCGGGGAGTTGGGCTCTATTTATGGACAGCGATATCCAGCCGGTGGGGGCAACATCGCGGAGCTTTTGGCGTTCGGCCGTATCGCGGGGCGAAACGCGGCCAAGGAGCGCGGTTGACGGCGCCGGACACTGAGGACGCGGCGAAGAAGATCGAAGTCGAAGGGGCGCGGTCGTATTTTTCAAGTCTAAGCGACTTCCCTGATAAGTCCATTGCTTACTGCTATCGTCCCGGACATGACCGTTACTGTGGGATGCCGCGCCGAGCGGCGGACAGAACGCCGAACGCGCCCGGCTGATCGACTGCATCACCTGGGTGACAGAGGACGGGCTCGAACGCACGTTTCCTCTCAATCGTTACTTTGCCATAGGTCATATGACGCGCAAGCTCAGCTTGGCTGAACCACAGTAGAGATAGCGACCTGCACACAACGACACCCGCGACCCGTTGCAGATGCCCATCGCGATTGCTGCAAAAGCTCGACGCGAGCGCGCATACGCGCCGTCTAGACTTCATGGCGCGATCCGATTTCAAAGCGATTTGGCAACGCAGTGGCGAAAACGAACTCTCCGGACAGCTTTCCTAAGCGCCGTTGCATGTTATTGAACTGAAACGGAATTTGATGGGCGCGCAAAGACTCGAACCTTGAACTCGCTGATTAAGAGACATTGGACCGCACGCTCGACTATGTTTTCTGGTGATCACCGGGGTGGGATTAGTTTGCGCTCATCTCAGTTTTCAAAGTTTAACGGTCGCGACGGCCGCCATGGGGTCATTCACGTCATATTCGCCACAGCGGCCTACATCGCCTAAGCAGGTGACTTCGAACGTCATGCCCCAGTAGCGATGCCAGGCCGTGCGCTTCGCCTTCTCCGACGCACTGTTGGCGGGAATCGCCTGGCGCTTGGTTGCGCGCCAGCGTCCGTGCCACTGCCCTGGCGGCAGAGCGCTCCAGCGGTGTATCTTGCTTACTCCATAAGCGTTTGTTCCAATTGGTATTTCGGAGTGCCGTGATTTCTCTGCTGGTCCATTTTCTTCTTGGCTCGCCAAAGCGACGATAAAGGCGTATTTTTAGTAATCACCGGCAACGGTTCTGCCTTCAGGCGCTGACCGCTCATGCTCCCGCTTGCACGGCAACTGCGCGGAGCGGGTCATAGACAAGTTTGTCGCGCGGGAAAACATCCGACACTTTTGCGATCGGCTCGAAACGGAGACCGATACGAATACCCGTTTGCTTTTGCACGGACTTTTGGTCCAAGAAATAGACAAGCTCGGGCACAATTTCCGAGGCGCTTGGTGAGATCGACAACTACATTGCTCAGGCGAAGGTACACGTGAACAGACAGCAGGCACTCGTTGCTTCGAGAGAACGCGATGGCCACGACACAACTCAAGTGCTGGCGCTGCTCAGCATTTATAGTGAGACCCTACTCGCGTTTGAAAACCAACGTGAGAGAATCTTGATCAAAATCCAGGAGTCCGGCCTTTAGCGCAGAAGCCTTTGCGCCCGTTCTCAATGCAAATGGCGTCTTGGGTTCCTTTCAGACCACTCGCGCCAGTGTGTCGGTTGCACCTCAATGCGCCTTCCGGTCATAGCGTCAATCCAGGTATCTATGCTGGTCCGGCGACAAGGGAAAACCAATACATGCTCGCCGGCACGATCGATGACCGCTAGCTCAAGATCGCGATCGTAAGGTGCGGTCGACATCGGCTGCCACATCGGTAATTATTGAGGCGAAGGCGCCGACCGCAGCATTGATTCAAGTCAAATCCGCTCAGGGTTTGGGGTCGATTGCCGAATTGATGTAGGCTACGGGAGTGGCAAACTCGAAGACAATTGCGGCCTTGCTCGGCCCCACGCTTGTAGCAAGCGCTGCTTCAATTTTTTTAAACCTCAATGTGTGGCCGGCTTTGGTCGACCAAGCTTTTCATAACGCGGCGCTTATTTTCGTAACAGGTTATCTCTTGTTCGTCGCAGGGCTCGCCATTGTGTATTTTCACAATCGGTGGACGCGAAGCTGGCCAGTGGTGGTGACCGCGCTGGGATGGCTTGCGCTGGTCGGCGGCCTATCACGAATACTTTTTCCAACGCGGCTAGCTGGAATCGCGACAAGCGTCACTCAAACCACTGGTGTGATGCCTATAGCAGCGCTTGTGACTTTGGCAGTTGGCGCATTCTTATCGTTCCGAGCGTACGGGAGCGAATAAGTATCTCAGCGCGCACTACGCCCGAGCCTGCTTCCGTCCGTCGGACAGGTGCGGCTATCTGGGTCAATGGTTTTGAGAGTGGCTGGCCGAATTCAACCGCGCCATCTCGTGAATTAGCGCGATAAGCACATCGGGATCGACTGGCTTTTGAAGGACTTTGAGGTTTCCAATATTCTGCGACTCGATGTGGCGCAGCGATGTGTCCCCCGTCATCATGATTGCCGGAGTGTCATCGCCCAGCACTTGCCTGAGGCGCGCGACGACAACCAGCCCATTCTCGTTCGGCATGCGAAAGTCGGAGAGAACGACGTCCGGGCGGAACCCCTCTTCCAATCGCGCAATCGCTTCATTGCCGTCACTTGCGCTCACCGCGTTGAGACCTGCGGTGCTTAGAATTAGAGACAAAGAGTCTGCCACTGCAGCATCATCGTCAATGAAAAGCACACCGAGCTGCCGATCGGCGTGCGGGGGAGCAGTAGTCGCCGTCGCAGTCGCGACAGGTTTTTGCGCAAGCGGTACATCCACGGAAAAAGTCGAGCCCTTGCCAACCGTGGAGTGGACATGAATTTGGTGGTCCAGGAGGTTTGCTATCCGCTTTACGATCGCAAGACCAAGCCCTAGGCCCTTTTTGATATTACGCGCAGGATTATCGAACTGAAAGTATTCATCAAAAATTCGATCAAGCGCTTGCTCCGGAATGCCGATACCCGTGTCAACGACGGAAATGCGCGCCGACTGGCCTATACGCTCAGCGCGAACAGCAATGCTGCCTTCTGCCGTGTACCGAATAGCGTTGGATGCAAGGTTCTCCACGATTCGTTCGAGCAGTGCCGGATCACTATTCACCGCAATATCGACTTGTGAATAGTCGAAATGCAGATTTTTCTCTTAGGCAAGCGGGCGGAGGTCAGCAGCGATCCGCTCAAGAATTGAAGACAAGGTGAAATCGGTCCGCTTGGGTATCACTGCTCCGCTGTCTAAAGTTGAGATGTCAAGCAAGGCGTCGAGGATGCTGCTCATAACATGCAATGGTGTTCGCATCTTTGAACAAAGCGCCTGCTGGCCAGGTTCTGTTGATTGCTTGGCCAACACAGACAAATATAGCGTGGCCGCTTGCAGGGGCTGGCGCAGATCATGGCTCGCCGCTGCAAGGAAGCGCGACTTCAGGGCGGTTGCTCGTTCCGCCTCGGAAGCGACCGCGCGCAACTGCGCTTCTAGTTGACGCCGCTCGCTGGCATCACGGATCGCACAGCTGACATAGACGCTGGACCCATCTTCTAGCGGGCTCAGGCTGATCTCGACCGGAAATTCCCTACCATCCTTGCGTTGAGCATAGAGATCGAGGCCGACGCCCATCGGGCGTGGGGTTGGCGATGCGAAAAACCCCTGGAAAAGGGAGGCATGACCCTGTCGGAAGCGCTCTGGCATCAGCAATTCGATTCGGGTGCCAACCAAATCGTTTGGCTTGTAGCCAAAAACTGGCTCAACTTGATCGGAGGCGAAAATAATCAAACCCGTCCCGTCGACTATAAGCGTCGGGTCGGGAGCGCTTCCAAGGAAACGCCTCAACCGTTGGTCGAGATCAAGCACGTTCGGGCGGCGAAAATCTCAAAAACCATATTAATCATACGCCAAACCGGTCAAATGGTCGATAGTTCGACGTTAGGCAGGATTGCACACAGTACCGGGACCGGGTGTCGGAAATTCCTCCTTTAGATCTCGCAGGTTGCGTTTGATGCTAAGGCTCTCCGCCAGCCCCGCAACATTCCAGAACAGCACGCGGCCCGGACCCCTACAGCCGTGCGCAACGGTCGGCCATCGATCCGCAGCGGCCCCGTAGCTTAAGCACCGCAGCGCCGTCGATCGCGCCAACCGCGGCGCGCAGCGGATGCCGAGGCTGAAGAGGATGGAATTCGGGCGGTTGGGGTGGGCGGCGGCGCTGAGATACGGAGTGCGAAACCGATCGCCCCCGGCTGCTCAGTCGTCCTCTTTATCTCTTAGTCGTCTCTTTATCTCCTGGCGGCGAAAGCATCGGCAGTACGAGCAGCTGGTATTTCGGCCCAGGCCACAGTGGCCTTGCTCAGCTTTTCGGCGAGCGGACTCCGCCAATGCGTATCCGCGACATTTCAAGTGGCGGCCTGGTATTGGCCCTATCGGGCGATGTTCTAACTGAGACACCGCTGGCGAGGTAGGCGCGCTCCGAGCCTCCATCCTGCCTGGCGAAAAAGGAATCGGGGTGGTTACGCACAACGCGCGGCGTCACCGCGCCAACCGATTAAGGGCGCCCAGAGGCCAACAGACCCCGCCCTCTCCGCTCAGCAGCAGCCGCGAAAGCGGCCTTTGCTGACGGCATAGCGGGCCTCCTGACGTTCGACGAAGAACTCCTCGTAGGTCATGATAGGCAGACCCGGATGGTTGACCTCGCGGTGCTGCACGTAGGTCTCATAATCGGGAACACCGATCATCAACCGCGCCGCGCGGACACTCCAGGTTTTCACGGCCCCGCCCCGTTCTTTCCATTCCGCGAACTTGACCGAGAGGAGGTCAGGCATTGCGTCCTCCCATGGCGGCGCCGGCGAACTCGACCTCGACAGCGGTCGCTTTCGGGGTGCCCAGCGCCTTTCGGATGTTGAGATAGCCGTAGATCACCATGGCGATGACAACGGCGGCGAACAGCGCAGCCAGTGTCGCATCGAGATAGTCATTGAACACCAGCCGGCTCATCTCACCGAGCGAATGGGCCGGTGCGAGCACCTGACCTGCCGCGATGGCGTGCGACAGTCGTAACGCATGGGCGATGAAGCCGACGGATGGATCGGGGTCGAACACCTTCTCCAGGCCGGCGGTCACCGTGCAGCAAACCAGCCAAGTGGCCGGTATGATCGTCACCCACGCGAACTTTTCGCGCTTCATCTTGAACAGCACAACGGTGCAGAGCACGAGTGCGATCGCCGCCAGCATCTGGTTGGAGGTGCCGAACAGCGGCCACATGGTCCAAATCCCGCCAAGCGGATCGATGACGCCCTGATAGAGGAAGTAGCCC
>Ga0187784_10004809_pt1 | contig 10939 bp, 10 predicted proteins | sample 1015_SJ02_MP15_2_FD_132964 | JGI IMG/M metagenome (GOLD analysis project Ga0187784, IMG submission 132964) | Tropical peat soil microbial communities from peatlands in Department of Meta, Colombia - 1015_SJ02_MP15_20_MG | ecosystem: Environmental > Terrestrial > Soil > Wetlands > Peat | place... | reverse complement strand
TTAGAGAGCCCGGGCTTGACATCGAGGACGTATTCAGGGAAGTGGGCAAGGATGTTCAGCTCAAGACGGCGGGAGTGCAAGTTCCCTGGAAAATGGACAGCCTTACCGAAAAATTCTACTTCAAGACGCTCACCGGGGCAGAGGGACCGATTCAAACCGCGGGCGGGCCGGGTCCGGCCGCCGTTACGCCCAAGCCTGAAACGCCGCCAACCGGCTCCATCAAGGTAAAATCGACTCCTGCAGGCGCTGCGGTATATGTGAACGGTACTCGGAAGGGGGTTACACCCATGGATATCAGTGGGCTTTCTCCCGGCAGCGTGGTGTTGAGAGTAGTTCTGGACGGATATGAAATAGTGGAAGACACAGTGAGAATAGATGCCGGCAAAGAAGAGATAATGAATTATACGTTGGCCAGGATGGCAGCGGCGCCGCCGGCCAGTCCCGGCATAGAGACCGAGGTTAAGCCGCCATCGGCCCCCACGGGCTCAACGCAGCGACAGTGGAAAGACCCAACCACGGGGATGGAATTTGTATGGGTGGAGGGAGGTACTTATAAGATGGGGTGCGGGCCGTGGGCGGGCGAGTGCAAACCCAATGAGTCCCCGGAGCATGAGGTGACGGTCAGTGGTTTCTGGATCGGCAAATACACCGTGACCCAAGGCCAGTGGCAGAAAGTCATGGGGAGTAATCCGTCCGGATTCAAAAAAGGGGACAGCTATCCCGTGGAGACGGTATCCTGGAACGATGCGAAGGAGTTTATCCGCGAGTTCAACAGCAAGAGCGGACACTCGTTCCGCCTGCCTACCGAGGCAGAATGGGAGTACGCGGCACGCAGCGGCGGCAAAGCGGAGAAGTATGCCGGAGGCAGCGATGTAGATGCTGTGGCGTGGTATAGCGCAAACAGCGGCAAGTCCACTCACTCCGTTGGCACCAAGGCGCCGAATGGCCTGGGGATATACGATATGAGCGGAAACGTATTTCAATGGTGCGAAGACGTATATGACGTCGATGCGTATAAGAAGCATCAACGCAACAACCCCATATCCAACGGCGGCGGCTCGTACAGGGTCCTGCGGGGCGGTTCCTGGTCCCGCGACGCGGCATGGGTACGTTGCTCCTTCCGTGGCTTCTGGGACCCCGGCTCCCACGGCATAGGCGGCCCCCTGGGGGGCACCGGCCTGGGCCTGCGCCTGGTGAGGACCAATTAGCTTTCAGCTGACTCCAACCGCCGCACAAACCGGGCAACATTAGTGAAACATGAGTCTGCACTCGCTTTGCATTCGAATGGCGGCCCTCCGGCGCAATGCTCGCCTGATGCATGTTTTGCTGGTCGCTTCAGCGGCGCTTGCAGTGTCCGGCATCGGTGCCGCGCAGACCGATGCTCCGGGAGAGCCGGTCATAATTCCAGGCGCCGAAATCCCCGGCTGGGGAAAGACAGATGAGGTCCCTGCCCGTTTTGGCCGTCCTTCCGGGCCGGCGGCCAAGGTGCCGGCCGTGTTGATTCTGCACGGCGGCGGCGGGGTAGACGGCCGTGGCGCCTATTACGCAAGGGCGTTGCAGGAAGCGGGCATCGCAACCCTCGAAATAACGATGTTTCAGCCGCTGGGTCTGCCGAAGACCGGCCCTCAGGCGACTATGCCGCACGCAGCCGCGGCGCTCAGGTGGCTGGGGAGGCAGCCCACCGTTGACGGCGAGCGGTTGGGGGTAATGGGCTTTTCCTACGGCGGCATGATGACGGTGCTGTTATCGAGCGAACTGGTGCAGGAACACCTGGGAAAGGATGTACCCAAACCGGTGGCTTTCGCGCCGCTCTACCCGGTTTGCACCACCATTGCCCGCAGCGTGAAAAACCCTGAACGTGCCTACTATAATGCGCAAACTCGGATGAGTGCGTCGCCCATGCTCATCCATGTGGGCACCGGCGACGATTATGAGGAAGGCGACCATCCCTGTGAGGCGCTTATTGCGATGTGGCCGCCGGCAGCTCGCAGGCAGGTGACCGTGTGCAACGTTGAAGGTGCAAGTCACGGCTTCGATACGCAGAAGCCGGCAATTCGTTATTTCGACCCATTATCGCACAACGGACGGGGCGGGATGGTTAGTGTGGTCCCGAGCCCCAGGGATGCAGCCAGGGCGCGCCAAGCGGTCGTCAGCTTCTTCGTCGAGCATCTGACCCCCTGACCATGCCGGCACACGCCGGAGCCGGACGACAAATGGAACAGATCCCGCTAGCCCGATGCGGGCAGGAAAAGGCCGGGCTTGATGGGGGCAGCCTCTGGAGTTGGCGGCTGTCTGCAGCCTCCGCCTCTCCCCGCTGGAATTTTGAATGGGCATCATCCAGATGCCATTACTGCTTCGGAACCATTCAGAGCATCTCCATGTCTTCATCGCTATGGAAACGGTGCTCTGAATTGCCCGGTATGAACACCACGTCTCCCGGCTTGAGCGGAATCGACTTGCCGTCCACCTCCACCGTGCCATTTCCTTTCAGGATGAATACTTCGTGTTCCCATGGATGACTGTGAGCGGGAGTGGCGCCATCGTTTTTGAAGCTTATTACGCGCATAGAGAAATTGGGTGCTCCGTCCGGCTGTCCGATCACGGTGCGAACGGTGACGCCCCGTGCTCCGGCCTCCTCCATCTTCTCGCCTTCCATGTCCAAGTAATTGATGTGTTTCATTATCGTCTCCTCCTGATGACGGTCTCACCGGCCACGGATCGCCGGTCTTTTGCCTGCTGGCCTACGGGACTCAGAGATGCATTCCTATTGTTAACCGGCTTTTGTTCCCCCTGATGGCCTCATTTTTTAGACAATTTTCGGAAAAAGAACGAAAACACGAAAAGCCCGAGAGAAAAGAAAATTTTCCGGGTCGGATTCGATCTCCACGCTCTAGGAGATTTTACCTGCCGAGAGCAAGTCCTTCGAGACGGTTCTAAGAGTTCGGATTATCTCCAGGATTCTCGAATCGCTCAGTTCGTAATAGATAAACGGCCCGTCGCGCTCGATTTTGACGAGAAGAGATCGTTTGAGTTCTCTCAAATGATGGGATACGAGAGGCTGCGAAAGGTTCAGTTCCTCGCCGATACCGGTAACCGATTTCCTCCCGCCGCTCAGGAGTTGAAGAATCCGCAGCCGGTTTCCATCCGAAAGAGTCCTCGCTAACAGAGCCACAGGCAGGAAAAATTCGGCCGCCGATACCGGCTCATGCTGCCCCGGTTGTTCGCGAGCGAGGCCCTCGCCCACCGTAGAGGGATTGGGGGCAAGGCCATAAGGCCGCCGGGCAGATGGATGGCCGGGGGTCTGGGCCCTACCCTGTTTCGTTTCAATTGTCTCCCGCATTGCAGCGATCCTCTTTGTCGGCCGCCATCGGCCCGGTTCAAGCCGGGACGGCTGAAAGCTTTCCAGCCGGCTTTCTCGTTTCCACGTAACGAGCGGCGGCCAACGCGGCAATACAGCCTTCGGAAGCCGCAATCACTATCTGCTTGGCGAAATTTTGCCTCAGGTCTCGGGCGGCGAAGATCCCGGGAATATTGGTTTCACATTTATCGTCAGTCAGCACATAACCGCCGGGGCTGGTCCTCACGCCTATCGGCGCCAACGCGCTGTTTGGCGAAAAACCGACAAAGATAAAGCAACCGTCGACTCTAAGCTCGGTTTCTTCACCGGTTTTGGTGTTTTTCAAGGCAACCGCCCGCACCCCCTGCTCATCGGACCTGATATCAGTGACAACCGTATTCAGAACGAGCTCAATGCCCGGTTCAGACAGTACGCGCTGCTGAAGAATCCTGCTGGCCCGAAACTCGTCACGCCGGTGGATCAGGTAAACCCGCTCCGTTATCTTTGCCAGATAAAGCGCGTCCTCCAGGGCGGTATCACCGCCGCCAACCACACAAACGACTTTATCGCGAAAGAAAAACCCATCGCATGTAGCGCAGTAGGAAACTCCCCTGCCAAAATTTTCGATCTCGCCCGGGACGCCGAGCCTCCGTGCGTTGCCTCCCGCAGCCATGATTATGCTGTGAGCATTCAGGACGTCTCCGTTTCCCAAGCGAACCGAATGAAAATCTATTCCCGGCTCTATGGCTAGGACTTCCTGCTGCACTATCTCAAGGCCATACCGCTTCGCGTGCTGAAAGAATTTATCGGAAAGGTCAAACCCGCTGACATCGATAAACCCGGGATAGTTTTCCACTCCTTTGGTGATAGCCACCTGCCCTCCCGGCACGCCCTTCTCGATGAGCACAGCGTCCAGAGCAGCCCTCCTGGCGTAAATCCCCGCCGTAAGACCCGCGGGTCCCCCGCCGATAATGATAACGTCGTACATTTGTTTTTCAGGCATTTCGGATTACCTTTCCATACAGTTGGTAAAGACATAAATGCCCGTTTATGTGATGATCCGGGGAATGTCAAGGGACAAAGCGGCTTTATCATTTTCGGATTGAATTTTTCGGCCCTGATGATCTAAATACAGGAAACAGCGGCCAGAAAACAAAGAGAGGCAAAAGGAAGAGTATAAAAGTGAAAAGACCGACCAAGAGCCAGTATTACGTGGATATCGCCCGTGCTGTGGCCATGCGGAGCACCTGTTTGAGGCGCAGGTTCGGCGCTGTTATCGTAAAAAACGATCAGATAATCAGCACGGGCTATAATGGTGCTCCCCGGCAGACTTCCAACTGCGTCGACCTGGGATATTGCTTTCGCCAGGAAAGAAACATTCCTGCCGGTCAAAACTATGAACTTTGTCGGGCGGTTCACGCGGAGATGAACGCTGTGATCCATGCCTCGCGGCTGGATATGGTTGGGGCCGACCTTTATCTGGTGGGCATCGAGGTAGAATCGGGCGAGTTGGTGTCACAGATTATTCCTTGTCTGCTCTGCAAGCGCGTAATCATAAACGCAGGCATCAGCCGGGTTGTTCTTCCGGAGGGGGCCGAGGCCTTCAAGTATATTGACGTAGACGACTGGACCATTGAAGAAAGAATTTCTCACCGCACCGAGGAATAGCCGGCAAAAGACTACAGCCACTGGCGGCAACCGGGGAATCGGGATTAAATCCCGATGGACAATCCCTTCAGGCGCTTAAGTATTCAATCCTTCCGATTCTCTTCTCGGCCAATGTGCCGCAAATCTGCGGTCTGCAAAGCAAACAGGTGTGATTATATTATAGAGGGAATACCGGGAGTCATCGTCAAGAAAGTGTACCGTTTTTCTTGAGGCGATGATTGCCCGAGACGGGCCTGTGTTGGAAGGCGGTCAATCGAGTTCGAAAGGAGTTGCATAATTATGAAATGGAGAAGCGTGGCGGTGTTCGCAGTTTTCGCCGTGATGGTCCTGGCTCAGGGCGGTGGCACGCAGGCCCCGGAGCGGCAGCCGCTGGTGGGAAAGGTGCCGAATCAGGATAGGGCTCCGGGCTTTAGTTCTCCGCAGGAATCAATGGCCCCAAACGGAGACAGAGTAAGCCATTACCCGCCATATTACCATCCCGAGCATTCGGGCGGCCGGCATTAAGTGCTGCAAACAGAAAGAGCGAAACACGGTCTCAAGGGGAGTGCCACGTCTGCCTTCCCCGGACCGGCTCCGGGGAAGGATGGGCACGAGCGCACGCATACTGTCCGGGCATCCGTTTGCCGGAAGGCCCTTTCTTTTTCAAACCACTAAAATCCTCAGAACTTTCAAAGTTGAATCCATCCCGGGCGGAATTTATCGGTGCGGTTGAGGATTGCTCATATTAACGCGCACCAGAGACAAAACCAGAGACAAAAGACTTGAGCTTAAGGGCCTTACCCCTTATTCTGTGCGGACGGGGGCGCCCCGGATTCGGCCTCCCGGATGGCGTTCGGAGTAGCCTGCCCGCTCACTGTTGGCAGGCTCCGGCTTAGAGCTCAATTCGCAGATGACGTATCGGGAGTGCGCCGTTCCAGCGGACTTTGAAAATGGCTGAACAAGAGCGATACATAATCCGGGCGAAGGACCTTCAAAAAAAATTCGGCAGCTTCATGGCCGTTGACGGCATATCGTTTCACCTGGTTCCAGGCGAATGCTTGGGTTTACTGGGGCCCAACGGCGCCGGCAAGACTTCGACCATACGCATGGTATACGGATTTTCTCCGATGAGTTCCGGCAGCCTGCAGGTTTTCGGCCTGGATATAAGAACCAAGTGGCGCCAGATAAAGTCGAAAATCGGGGTATGCCAACAGGAAAACAACCTGGATCCCGACCTTTCCGTGCTCCAGAACCTGGAGGTGTTTGCGCGTTATTTCAATATTCCACGAAAGGAAGCTCGAGATCGGGCGCTTCAACTTCTGAAGTTCATCGCGCTCGAGAACCGCAAAAATGAAAAGGTGACCAGCCTTTCAGGGGGCATGATGCGCAGGCTGGTGCTTGCCCGCGCCCTCATCAACAATCCTCAGCTGCTGATTCTCGATGAACCTACCACCGGCCTCGATCCACAGGCAAGGCACCAGGTTTGGGAGCGGTTGGAACTGCTTCAGGCAAATGGGATTTCGATCCTTCTTACCACCCACTATATGGACGAAGCGTCCAGGCTGTGCGAAAGGCTGATAATCATGGATCACGGCAAAATTCTCGTTGAAGGAAAACCCGCGGATTTGATTCGTACCCATGCCGGCGATCATGTGGTTGAAATCATAAACCCCGGGCGCGATGTAAAGGATTTCGTAGACGCTAACGATCTGCTGCACGACGCACTGAACCACCGAATGATTATCTACGCCAGGGAGACCGACGGAATCTTTGACAGGATAGGCGAGCAATTCTGCAGGGAAACCTGCATAAAAAGGCTGGCGACCCTTGAAGACGTTTTCCTGAGACTGACGGGAAGGGAGCTTCGGGAATGAACGGCTCGCTTCAAATCACCAATATTTCATGGCGCTTTGTCCGTGTCTGGACCCGTAATATGGTGGTGTATCGAAAAATATGGCTCGTGAATTTTCTCGTCCCTCTGCTGGAACCTCTATTATACCTTGCGGCGTTCGGAGTGGGGTTGAGCAGCCTTATCGGGCAGGTACACTATCACGGACAGGAGCTTTCATACATCGTGTTCATCGCGCCTGCGCTGCTGGCGGTCACGATGATGTACAACTCCTTTTTTGAAAATACCTATGCTTCATTCGTGCGCATGTATTTCCAAAAGACTTTCGACGCCATGATGTCCACGCCGCTTTCCCTGGAAGACATCATCACCGGCGAGATTGTCTGGGGAGCTACCAAGTCGGTTATCGCAACCGCTATAATGCTGGTGGTGGTTAGCGGTTTCGGATTGGTCTATTTTCCTCACGGCCTGCTCATACTGCCATTGTCCTTCCTGGGTGGGCTGGCCTTTGGAACGGTCGGCATGATTTTTACCGGTGTTGTGGCCACCATTGACATGTTCAACCTTCCGATTTTTCTTTTCATAACTCCGATGTTTCTTTTCAGCGGGACTTTCTTCCCAATTTCAGCGCTTCCCGGCTGGGCTCAAAAGCTGTCCCTGGCGCTCCCGCTGACCCACCTGGTCAATCTGTGCCGCGCATTTTGCCTCGGCGAACTGGACGCCGAGCTCACGTGGAATGTCGTTTACATCACCATGATGTTTGCCCTGCTTTTCCCGGCCGCGCTGCTGGTAATGCGCAGACGGCTGATCAATTAGAAAGAACCTTTTTAGAGATAATTTTGCACGCAAAGCCGCAAAGACCGTGAATGGAAGAAAGATAGACGATCACCGGTGATCCGCCGTTCGCCTTGGGGGTCTTTGCGCGCGGCACTACTGCGCTGCTCCCTCACCTCGGTTATCCGTCCCCGGTCTTGCAAATTCCTCCCGGATGCAAATCTTTATTTAAACTTCCATCATTCAGGAGGAATGAAGATGGCCAAAATTGCAGTATTGATCGGAAAGGATTTCGAAGATTCCGAGTATGCTCAGCCTGCCGAAGCGTTCAAGAAGGCGGGACATAAGCTCGTGCACATTGGATTGAAGAAGGGCGACACGGTAACCGGGAAAAAACAGCATACCCCGGTTCAGATAGATATGGCGGCAGATGATGCCGACCCGCTCGAATTCGACGGTTTGCTTTTACCGGGAGGCTACTCCCCGGACAATCTCAGGGCGAACGAGGGACCGGTCCGGTTCGTTGGGGAATTCATGGAGAGCGGCAAGCCGGTTTTTGCCATTTGCCATGGTCCTCAGCTTCTGATATCGGCCAGGAAGCTCGAAGGCCGCACAGCCACCGGATGGAAGTCGATCATCCAGGACATAAAGTACGCGGGGGGCAATTTTATCGACAAAGAGGTGGTGGTGACGGCAACCTGGTAACCAGCAGGCAGCCGTCGGATATTCCGGCGTTTATAGAGGCATCCTTGAAAATGCTCGGGAAGATTCAAGCCAAAGCGGCATGACCGGTATCGGATATCGTCCCGGAAATCCGGCATACGATCCCGCAAAGCGCGGGATTTACGCCTGACATGTTCTACTGTTTTCGTTCGAAGTTGAAAAGGGAGTAGGCGGCCGGGGACCGGGAAGCGGCAAACCAGCGCAGAGCCTCTGTCACATGGGGCCGCTTTCCGGGTCCTTCGCTGATATCGACAAGAAAATTACTGTAGCCCAAAGCCCTGAGAACCGGAAGCTGTTCGAGCCAACTTATGGGGCGGTCGGCGTAGATTTCGGCACGCCCTGCCTTCGCTACCAGCTGATAGACCTCGTTTCTGGCGCTCAGAAAGGGCTGGTCGTGGTGAAGGCCCGGAACCAGGGGCGATGTGAAGAGCGGCGGCCAGGAGTAAACCGCAATAACCAACCTGTTGCTGAACTTTTTGTGCGCAAGTTCCTTGAGTTCTTCTTTCGTGGTTTCAATGGAAAGAACGCTCAACCTGCATCCCAGTTCAACCGCTTTGGCGAATGCGGCGCTGTTTCGAAGATTAAGCCTGGGACCCCCAACGAGGCGCACCCCCCTGCCCTGTCCGATCAGATCGAAATGTCCCCAGTTATTGATTTCCCACAGCGGAAAGCCTTTGCCGATAAACCAGGCGAGGGCGGCCCTGAAATATTCGATGTCCCTCTCGGAAATAATAGCCGGCAGGGAGAACCCCAGTTTCTTCATCTGGGAAGGTGAGAATCTCCGTTTAGCGATACGCTCCAGGTTATTCCTGCTTGCACTTACAAGGACCATTGCAGCGGAAGACTTGAAAGCATGGACCAGGTCGTCCGCCGAGTCCACTTTGATAATGAGGGTTTCGTGTTGCTTTGTTTGGGGATCGAGGGGTTTTTCGAGATCGTCAAGAATTTCCTGCCTGCGGGGGAATTTGGATTTAGAGGCGGAACCCGACCGGACTTCCTCCTTTATCTTCTTCCATATTGAAGCGGCTGGTTCCGATTTCGTCCCCACCTTGAAAAGTCTATCCCCCGAACCCAGGGATTTAGGAGAGGAAAGATACACCCGTGCACCGGCGTGCGCGGAAAGAATGCTTTTCCCGGCGCCGTCAAAGAGTTGCAATACCGTGAAGGCCTCTTCCTCTCTGCCTGACGAGGATTCCGGACGAAGCCTGTCACCTTTTGCGAGCGCAGAGCGCAAATCTATCAGGACGCGATTTCCGTGAACGGACTTGACAGTGGCCGACCATGCGCCGCTGGAGCCGGACCGGTGCGGCGCGAGAATTTTTCCGGCGCCAGTCTCGTCGAGATGCCCTGAGCTCAGGCGCCTTGAAGGGGCTTGAGCGAGCAATTGTTTGGCGCTAATCAAAGCTTCCTGCTCCTGGTCTGCAGATTCGGAGTCCAGAATCGAGCGATAGGCCTTAACGACGTCGGCTACCCATGCCGCAGGCTTCATTCGGCCTTCTATTTTGAACGCGGCGATTCTCAGCCGTTTGAGTCTGGGGACGAGCGGCAATGCGCACAAATCGTTGCATGAAAGGAAAAACCCTTCCTTGTTTCCCTGACGGAATTTCAGACGGCATGGCTGCACGCATTGGCCGCGGAGGCCGCTTCTTCCACCCCGGAAGCTGCTCGCAAGGCACAGCCCGGAGTAGGAATAACAGAGCGCGCCGTGAATGAAAATTTCCAGTTCTGCTTCGGTACCGGCGCATATTTTTTCTATTTCATCGAGACTCAATTCGCGGGCGAGCACCACCCGGCTGGCGCCCATCCTCTGAAGGGCTCTTACACCAGCCGTATTATGAACGGCTGCAAGAGTGCTGGCGTGAAGCTTAAAGGCGGGAAACCAGCGGCTGACGAGATGAAAAATACCCGCGTCTTGAACTATCAGGCTATCCGGTTCGAGAGCTGCCAGAGCATTAAGGGTGTCGAGCAGTTCGGCAATCTGGCCGGATATTATCTGACTGTTCAAAGCAACGTATATACGAACGCCCCGTTTGTGCGCAAACGGCATCAGCGTCGCAAGCTCATCGATGGTGAAGTTGGATGCGCTGGCCCTGGCGCTGAACTTTTTCAGACCCAGATAGACTGCGTCGGCTCCGCTTTGAACAGCGGCGAAAAACGATTCGACATTGCCGGCCGGGGCCAGGAGTTCGGGTTTCGGGTTCACTTTGATGCCTGTAAAGTCCAATGCTTCATAGAATTGTAGAGCATAATCGCACCGGCGTCCATCGTCAGCCTATTTAGCCCCGAAGACCCGATCGAATATTACGTCCACATTTTTGAGGTGATAGTTCAAATCGAATATGGAATCGATCTCCTTTTCGCTGAGCCTGCCCGTCACCCGTTTATCGACTTTGAGTTCGTCCCTGAGATTGCCGCCTTTGCCCCAGACTTCCATCGCGTCCTGCTGGACTATCCGGTATGCTTCCTCTCTGGTTATCCCCTTCTGAAGCAAGGAAAGCATCACCTGCTGGGAAAAGAAGAGGTTTCCGGAAATCGACATGTTGCGCATCATTTTGTCTGGAAATACTGCGAGCCGGTCGACAACCCGCGTCAGGCGCGCCAGCATATAG
>Ga0187784_10004808_pt1 | contig 10942 bp, 14 predicted proteins | sample 1015_SJ02_MP15_2_FD_132964 | JGI IMG/M metagenome (GOLD analysis project Ga0187784, IMG submission 132964) | Tropical peat soil microbial communities from peatlands in Department of Meta, Colombia - 1015_SJ02_MP15_20_MG | ecosystem: Environmental > Terrestrial > Soil > Wetlands > Peat | place... | reverse complement strand
CGTCTCCGGGGAGGCAGAATCGGCTTTGGACACGGTCGGCTCCTTCCGTATGTTGGCTCGGTCCACGTCATCGTGGGCAACCCACGTATCTGCGGAACGGGCCGGCCGTTCCATTGTCACTAGCACGCGTCGCTCCGAGCCGTACCGGTGCCATCAAGACTTGTAAGTTGATTCTTACGTAAGAATCTGCTTAACTATCTTGGTGGACGCAGCACTGAAGGCACTGGCAGAGCCTCGGCGCCGGGCGATCCTACGGCTGGTGTGGTCGCAGGAGCTGCCGGCGTCTGAGATCTCCCATCAGTTCCCAGACGTCACCCGGCCGGCGATCTCCCAGCACCTGGCCGTGCTGAAGGACGCGGACCTCGTGACCGAGCGGCGTGATGGCACACGGCGGATGTACCGGGCCAAGCCCGGCACGGTGGCCCAGCTGCGCGCCTTCCTCGATGACTACTGGACGTCCGGTCTCGAGCGACTGCGCAACGTGGCCGAGGCGGAGGAAGCCAGCAAACGACAACGACACACGAAAGGCAGGCCGTGATGACCGACCTCGTCCGCGAGATCATGATCGACGCCACCCCCGAAACTATTTGGCCGTTTCTCACCCAGCCCAGCGAAATCGTCCGGTGGCATGGCACGGTCGCCGAGCTGGACCCGCGCCCCGGCGGTGTGTACCGCGTGCTGGTCGCCGGCCAGTTCCAGTCGGCAGGCCAGTACATCGAGGTCGTCTCGCACCAGAAGGTCGTATTCACCTTTGGCTGGGATCACGAGGGTCATCCCATCCCAGCCGGCTCGACCACCGTCGAGATTTCTTTGCATCCGGAAGGCGACAAGACGCGGGTCCGGCTCGTCCATCACGGCTTGCCCGAGGACGCCATGACCGATCACGACCGGGGGTGGGAGCACTATCTGGGCCGACTGGCCATCGCCGTGGGCGGCGGCGATCCCGGGCCTGACACGCAGACTTCAGATCCCGACACGACCGCGTGAGCACCGACCGAGAACGACAAGGAGGAACAACGGATGACCGATCACCGCAACGGAACCCGCGAGGAGTGGCTGGCGGCCCGACTCGAACTGCTCAAGATCGAGAAGGAGGTCACCCGGCTGAACGACGACGTCGCCCGCCAGCGTCGGGACCTGCCGTGGGTGCGCGTCGAAGAGGACTATGCCTTCGACACCGAGGATGGCGAGGCGACGCTGGTCGACCTGTTCCGCGGCCGCTCGCAGCTGATCGTCTACCACTTCATGTTTGGCCCAGACTGGGACGAGGGCTGCCCGAGCTGCTCGTCAGTCGCCGACGGGTTCGACACGACCCACCTGCACCTCCAGAACCACGGCGTGGCATTTACGGCTGTGTCCCGGGCCCCACTGGAAAAGCTGCTCGCCTATCGAAAGCGGATGGGCTGGACCTTCCCTTGGGTCTCCTCTGCACGGAGCGACTTCAACTTCGATTTCGGCGTGTCCTTCACCGATGAGTCGGTCGCCAAGAACGGCTCCTACAACTTCCGTCCGCTGGAAGCCTCGCAGCTCGATTCCCCCAACTTGCCCTTCGAGTACCCCGGGATGAGCGCCTTTGCCCTCGAGGATGGCGCCGTGTACCACACCTACTCTGCCTACGCCCGAGGCCTCGACGCCCTCTGGAACATGTGGCAGTGGTTGGACCGGGCGCCGATGGGACGGAATGAGGGAGATTTCTCATGGTTTCGCCGCCATGACCAGTACGAGGCCAGCTACCGTTGATGCTCGCCGAACCACTTCGTGTGCACGCATCCCGCGACCTGCACAAACGGATCGAAACGAATCGTGGCGAACGCCCTATCGGTAGCTGCAAAGCCTCGTACGGGGGTTCGATTCCGCCCGCCGACTTCAGGACTCCCCCCGGCCACGCCCAGTTTCTGCCTTGACCGTGGTTGATCCGGAGCGACGGCAACAGGCCGACCGGCCGAGAGCGGGCCACGGGAGTCCCCGCGCGCCCAGCTGCTCGCCCGCTTTGGCTCCGTTGACCGACGGGGGAGCCGGGGAACGGACCCTCACCCTAGCGGTAGCTCCGGCCCGCTCACCCGACTCGGCCGGAGCGAATGCATCGGACGGCGCATGGCAATCGTCCGGCGCTGGCACTTCACTCCCACCTGACCCCGATTCGACCAAACCCTATCGTCCACCGTCCCAGATTGAGAAGTGGCGTTGTGTTCCCGTTGTTCGAACACGCGGCGACCGCAGCACCGCCGCCGGAGTCAGTTCTTCTCTGTCCGAGAAGGTGCAACCGCCGAGCGTGAGGTTTGCAACGAGATCTTCCGTCGGACTGAGCGGGACTGGCCCCGGACACCGGGTCTGCAGCGTCGTGGAGGGGAACCCTCAGCTGGCATGGATCTGATCAATCCGGCGCGCGGGGTGCCTAGCATCGCCACCAGCGTGGAGATCAGATAGCTCGGGAAGGCCGAGCTGAAAGAGGCTGGTTCTTCGTCGCTACTTGATGGCCGATTGCGCCGATGCGATCCACTTCGGGACCTTCTTTGGTGCATTCGGGTGGGCTTGCTATGTCCAGCTTTAGCTCGGTTCGTCTTGCCCGTGCGTTCGCGAGGTCTTGCAGAGCCAGAAAGACAAGGACGCGGGCCATACCCACGAACCTCATCTACCTCTGTGTGATCGGCATCCGCTCACACATCCAAGTTCCAGGTGGTCGAGGTATTCCACCCCGCTCAGTGGCCCACCGTCTGGCGTATGTGGCGCTCGGCTCGTTACCGGGCATAGGTGGCGTACACCATTCCAAGGACGCGTACAGCTCCTTGAATGCATTTGAAATGGGGTGCCCCAGCGCGTCGGGCCGACGATGCCTGCAGCAGCGGGCGTCGAATGACGGGATGGCTTGGCGTAATCCCGTCGCCGGTTCGCCGGTCTGGCTGGCCTCCGCGCCTGCCCTAGGGGGGACGTCGGGCGGCTCGTTGGAAGCACTCTCGTTACCTTCTGCCAGCCCTTGTCCAGTGCTAGGCCCGACGCCTCCGGGCTTCATGTTAGTCCCCGCACGCCGCTCTCGCACTGCGTTCTTCAGAGTCGCACCCTCGCTCTACCGTGCCTCGGTGAACGTGGATTTCGTCAAGTGGCTCACGACCCCCGAGTGGCCGAGCTCGACTTCGAAGACCTTCGACGGGCGCCGAGGTGGCACCAGTGGGCGTGGGCGGCATGCCTTGGCACCGGCGTCCATAAGTGGGCCCGAGAGAAGAACGCCGACTTTGTCGAACGAGTGGACCACATGTGACCCATTTCACCGGGTCGGGGTCACGCGCCGCGTCGAGCCGCAAGGCTATTAGGAGACGGCCGCCCGAGGGGCTAGCTCGCGGCGGCAGCCGTCATCTCGGCGATGAGCGGTGCTGGCCAGCTCCCGCCGCAGAACACGGTGTCGATTGCAACGAGGCCGTGCCCGAGGCGCAAGATGTGAGCCTGGTGACACATGTGGGTCACTCCACGTTCGTGCCAGGTGAGGCTGAACTCGACCAATGCACCATCTGGCAGGGCCGTGCGGCGGACGTCGCCAAACGTCCCGGGGTCGGCATACCAGCGGCTCAGTTCGGCCTGTACGGCCGTCGCCCCACAGGTGGAGTACCGCCAGTTCGGAACCGTCGCGTCCAAGCAGGCGTCCTCGCTGAACGCCTCGATGGGCGCGTCGCCGGCTTCGATCCCGGCGAGAAGCAGAGCGATCGCATCCGTTGTGGTCCTCCCTCACCCCTTGACGTAAGAGAGCTTCTCGGCGACCTGGTCGTCCCGGATCACGAAGACGTCGACGCCGCGGACGTGTCCGCCGTCCCAGCTGTAGCGCCACCGCTGCACGACCCGGTTTCCCGAGCCGAAGGTTTCTTCAGCTTGGAACTGCGACGATGGATCGTCGAAGATCGGTTTCCACGCAGCGCGGATGGCGGCAGGGCCGATGCAGCGGATTCCGTCCGGCGCCGGGCCGGTGGCGTCGAAAAGGCAGTCGTCGGTGACGAGGGCCAGCGCAGCGTCGAGGTCATGGTCGGCCCAGGCCGTGCCGAAGATCTCGACGACCTTGAGCGGGTCCACGAGGCGGCTACCTGGCGTAATTGCTCGCGCCGAACCAGTCGACAACGACCACCGGTTCGTCACCGACGACCCAGGCGTCATGGCCCGAGGGCAGCGAGGTCACATCGCCAGCTTCGGCAATGAACTCGGTGCCGTCGTCCATCCGGATCCCGAGCCGCCCCGCCACGTGGTACTGGAAATGTGGGGCAGTGCAGCTCTCCGTCCCGGCGATCGGTTTCACGTCGTTCGACCAGCGCCAGCCCGGCTCGAAGACCAACCGGCCGACCTCGGCGTCGCCGACCTTGAGGATCTCGGCCCTGCCATTTGGGAACGTCCGCACCTCGTCGGCTTGGCCGAAGCTGCGGTGCTCGGTCTGCTGCATCTCCGCCCCCTTCTCGTCGTGTTCGCTGTCTACGCCGCCATTTTGGTACTCTGACCTACTGATAAGTCAGAGTCAAGGTCTGAGTGTGCAGGGGTGACCCATGGCCGTTCCAGGGAGGGCCGGAGGCCGCGACACGGCGAGCCAGATCCTCGACGTCGCCGAACGGCTGGTCCAAACGCGCGGGTTCAACGCGTTCTCCTATGGGGACGTGGCGGCGGAGGTCGGCGTCACGAAGCCGGCGCTGCACTATCACTTCGCCGGCAAGGCCGAGTTAGGCGAAGCGCTCGTGGCTCGCTACGCGGCCCGGTTCCAAGCTGCACTCGAACACATCGACGCGACCACCGACGCCGCGGCCAAGAAGTTGGCTGCCTACGCCGATCTCTACCAGCAGGTGCTCATGGAGGACCGAATGTGTCTCTGCGGCATGCTGGCCGCCGATTACGACACGCTCCCCGACACTATGCGCCACGCCGTCGTGACGTTCTTCGACCGCAATGAGACCTGGCTGGCCGGCGTACTCGAGCAAGGTATCCGCGAGGGGACCCTTCGGGCTTCTGGGCCGAGTCGCGAAATCGCCCAAATGGTCATTGGAACACTTGAAGGCGCCATGCTCGTCGCGCGCACCTACCATGACTCGGCCCGATTTGTCACAACCGCCAAATGTCTCCTTGCCGAGCTGGCTCGTGGACCTGGCAGCTGAAGCTTCAGTGACCACGCCCCGTTGTCCGGAAGTCATGGCCATCTGCCTGGCAGGCAGGAACGATCCGGCGGAGGGGCCGGCCAGCTTCGATTGTCACGCACGCCGGTGAACTCCGCCGGCGCTCGTTGAACGCCTCGTACGGCGGTTCCATTCCGCCCGCCCCAAGGATCCCCTCAGGCAGTCCGGCGGAGCCCGCCAGGCTTCGAACCACGGGGGCCATCCGACCCGTGTTCTGCACCAGGTTCGCTTGGGGCAGTACCGGTGATGAAGTCGTCCATGCGACGTGCCCCGCGTGGTTGGGCGCGACGTGGTGAGCCTCGTGCTCGCTGGCGACAGCCAGGCCGATGCCGACCGGTGGAGCCTCGTCGGAACGAGCCTGACAATCCCGGCAGCGGACCTCATAGCCGGTTTCCTGCTCCAGGGATTGACTGCTTGGGCTCGCGTGGTGAGTCGGCGCAGACCCATCGGGAGAGGTGCAAGGTGAGCGAAGAGCGCGATTGGACTCGAGTGCGCGAGTGGAACGCCGGGATCATCGAGGAGTTCCGAGCACACGAGGGCAAGCTGGGCGGCCGCTTTGCCGGTGAGCCCGTCCTGCTCTTGCACACCTTCGGGGCCAAGAGCGGGTTGGAGCGGATCAACCCCATGAGGTATCTCGACCTCGAAGGACGCCGCTTCGTGTTGGGTCGGAGCGGGACCGGATCTATGACGAGCAGACACGGCGCCACCCCCGGTTCGCGGAGTATCAGACGAGGACGAGCAGCGCGATCCCCGTGGTGAAAGTGCGCCAGTCCTAGCGTTCCAGGTGTCCAACCAGGCCGACAGCACCGAGGCGGGTCAGGCGGCGACGGACCGACTCGCCGGCAGTTCGGCCTGCCCTTCAGCCGCACGGCGCGGGTGTGCGGGCAAGAAGAGGAGCGAGAGGAGACAACCCACGAGAGCGACGGCCATGGAGACCAACAGGGCGGCATCCATCCCGTGCACGAAGGAGGTGCGCACCGAGACCAGGAGTGCAGGAGAGTGCAGCGCCCGGCTCACGGCCACACCCGCGAACACGCTCTGACGCACGGTCTGGGCGGCTGCGGGCGGAAGTCCGCCGAGGTGAAGATCCCTCACGTACGTGGCGGCCAGCACGCTGCCCAAGATGGCGCTCCCAAGTGGTGCTCCGGTGTTCTTGAGGGCCTGCAGCACGCCCGAGCCGACGCCAGCGCGTTCTTCGGACAGCTCGACCAACGCAGCGGAGGCTGCGGTGGCCATCGTGAGCCCGGTCCCGATCCCGCCCAGGGTCATCCACCCAGCGACGAATCCGGCTCCAGATGACAGCACGAGGGTGGACCCGATCCCGAGAGCAACGGCCAGGATCAGGAAGCCCGCGGCGACGGTGAGCTTGGCCCCGACAACCTTGGCGAGACGCGCCGCGGGGAGCAGACCCAGGAGCATCCCGCCGACGACGGGCAACAGGCGGACGCCGGATCCTTCCGGGCTCGTGCCCACGACGCCTTGGAAGTACTGGGGCATCGTGAAGAGCAGGCCGATCAGGGCGAGCGTGAGCACGGTGAAGAGGATGACGCCCCAGAGGAAGGATGGGGAACGAAAGAGGCTCAGATCGACCAGGGGTTGGCCCCCCGGGCGGTGCTCCAACTGGTGCTCCCACGCGAAGAATCCCGCGATCACGCCGACGCCCAACACGATCGGGGTGAGGGCGCCAGCCGAACCCCAGCCGTGCTCTCCAGCTTCGATCAACCCGTAGGTCAAGCACACCAATCCGGCGCTCGAGCTGACGATGCCCACCGTGTCGATCCCGGGGCGCAGCGCCGACTTCGACTCGGGGACCAACACCACCACGGCCACGAGGCCAAGGACCGACACCGGCACGTTGATCAAGAACACCCATCCCCACCAGTAGTGGGTGAGCAACCACCCGCCGAGGATGGGCCCGATGGGGAAGGCGATCATGTTGGCGGCGGCCCAGACGCCAACCGCCTTCGGACGCTCGTCCTCGGAGAAGAGCACAGCCAGGGCCGACACGGCCATCACCACGAGCCCGGCCCCGGCGAGACCCAGCACGACGCGAGCGGCGAGGAACTGTGCGGGAGTGCGGGAGTATGCACAGGCGAGCGAGCCGAGCGCGAACAACGCCAACGAGATCAGCATCACCTTCTTGCGGCCGTAGCGGTCCCCCATGAGCCCGGCGGGCAACATGGCGGCGGCCAGGACCAGTGCGTACCCGGAGGAGAACCACTGCAGGTCGGACTCGGAGGCCTTGAGTGCCCCGGCCAGGGTTGGCAGGGCGACGCTGAGGATGGTCAGGTCCATGCCGACCGCCAGCACGGCCAGCACGACGGCTCCGAGCGCCCACCACCTTTGCGCGCCGACCTCCGTCACCATGGCCGCCTGCCCCTCGTCGCCGCGACTCGCCGGGGATGGGGCGAGCCTCGGCAGGCAGACTACGTCGCGCCGTCGAGCTTCGGGACGGATCTTTGGATGGCCAAGAGAGCGTCACCGCGGACCTCGCGGGCATCCCAAGTGGTGAGCCAGGCGAGGGCCACGCCATTGGCGGTTGCGCGACCGCTCGCCCGGCTCCGAGAGGGTGAGCGGGGCGCACGGAGGCGGGTCCGCGTCTCCACCGTCATCTCACCCCCAACAACCCGAACGTAGCGGTTCACGCGGCTCGAGCGCCAGCGACGATTGTGGAGGTGTTGTCGGACGCGTCGCGCCCGGCGGCGCCTGCATGGGGCGGGTCTCGTCGCTGGGGACACCCGGGATCCTGGCGAAGGTGCCGAGCGAGTGACCTTGCGAGGGGGGGATCGCAAAGCCGCTCGCCCGGCTGCGGGTGATCGGGGCGTGACCAGGGAGGAGCATCACGCCCCCGGATGGCACCTCACCCGCTTCACCGGGAACCTACCGGCAGCTTGGCCCCAACCGTGCAGGTGTTCGCGGTCCGGTCACCCGTCCGACACGCGGCGACCGCCAGCGGTGACGATTCACGCACTCCCGACGGGTGCTCGACGAGGGGCAACGACGCCAGCGGGCTCAGGGCGAGGGTACGAAGCTGAAGCGGACCCGGCGGCGCGGGTTGTCCACGTTGAGGTCGACCAGGACGAGGGACTGCCAGGTCCCGAGCGCCACCCGCCCGCCCAGCACGGGGAGGGTGACCGACGGGCTGACCAGTGCCGGCAGTACGTGGTCGGCGCCATGTCCGCGCGAGCCGTGGGCGTGGCGGTAGCGGTCGTCGCGCGGCAGCAGCGTTTTGAGCGCGGCGACGAGATCCTGCTCGGATCCCGCCCCGGTCTCCATGAGGGCCAACCCCGCCGTGGCGTGAGGGACGAAGGCGTTGACCAGGCCGTCACCTCGGCCCTGGCAGAAGCGCGCCAGCTCGTCGCTGAGGTCGACGACGTTCCGGAGCGAGGTGTCGACGTCCAACTCGCGCGACTCCATCGGTGCCAGTCTGCCTGTCCGCTCGGCGTGGCGCAGGCTCCTCGTCGTGTGCCGCCTGACCCGTGGGCGACGGGCTCCGAGGGAGTCAGTTGCCGAGGCCCAGTTCGGCCCGGGCCTCGGCCATGGTGTTCGCGTGCGGGAAGGGGTGGCCGGGCTCGGTGAGTCCGAGGGCGGCGCAGAGGGGCCCCCAGCCGTCACCCGGGCGCCACTCCACCAGGCGGCTGGGCGGAGCGGTGGCGCGGACGTGCTCGTTGTAGGCCGCGAACGCCGCTTTCGCGCTTGTCTCGTCGCGCCACTGCGGCGTGAGCCGGTTGAGGATGGCCCGGCCCATCCGGGTCCATCCGTCGTCGGGGGCGTCGGGTTCGAAGTAGCCCGCCATGGCCGGCAGGACGGTCTGCGACACGCTGCGCCACCACGAGTCGGCGTCGCGTACCGACAACACGATGGGCGCGTCGGGGAAGGCGTCGCTCAGCTCTGGCCACAAGGGGGCGGAGGGCCAGCCCAGCGTCGCCGTGTAGCCAGCGAAGAAGGCGGGCCAGTCGGGGGGCACGCCTTCGTAGGCGTCGGCCCAGACGTCGGGGTCGTCCGGACGCGTGGCCACTTCGAAGAGGTGATAGCAGGTGCCGCCCAGAAGCTCTTCGAGGGCCAGCTTGAGCGAGGCGGTGCCGGTGCGGCCCAATCCCGCCCCGATGACCCGCAGTCCCGGTCGCTTCCTCATGCCGAGTCCGAGGCTAGGTCACGGCCCGGAGGTCGACCGCGACCCCGGGGGCATCGTGGCGACGGCATGGCGGCCGGTTGCGCCGACCTCGGGATTGTGACCTTCGGACCTATCGTGAGTGCGCCGTCGTGGCCGACTCTGTGTGCCATGTCGTCCGCGTCGTACGTCGAGCAGCTGCTCGAGCAGGTGTCGGCGCGCAACGCCAACCAGAGTGAGTTCCTCCAGGCCGTGGGGGAGGTCGTGCGCACCCTCGGCCCGGTGCTCGACCGGTACCCCCGTTACCGGAAGAACAAAGTGCTCGAGCGCATGGTCGAGCCAGAGCGCATCATCACCTTCCGGGTGACGTGGACCGACGACGCCGGGGTGATCCAAGTCAACCGAGGCTTCCGCGTGCAGGCGAGCAGCACCCTGGGCCCCTACAAGGGTGGGCTGCGGTTCCATCCTTCGGTCGACTTGGGCCTGTTGAAGTTCCTCGCATTCGAGCAGATGCTCAAGAACTCGCTGACGGGACTGCCCATGGGCGGCGCCAAAGGGGGGGGCGACTTCGACCCCAAAGGCCGCAGTGAGGCGGAGGTGCGCCGGTTCTGCCAGGCCTTCATGACCGAGCTGTACCGCCACATCGGTCAGTTCACCGACGTGCCCGCCGGCGACATCGGTGTGGGTGAGCGGGAGATCGGCTTCCTCTTCGGCCAATACAAACGCATCACGGGCGAGTTCACCGGTGCCATCACCGGCAAAGGGCCCACGTGGGGCGGGTCGCTCATCCGTCCCGAGGCGACGGGCTTCGGCGTGGTCTACTTCGCCCAGGAGATGCTGGCCACGCGCGGGCTGTCCCTCGCGGGTAGGCGGTGCGTGGTCTCGGGGAGCGGGAACGTGGCGCTGCACACGGCGCAGAAGCTCATCGACATGGGCGCGGTGCCCGTGACCCTCTCAGACTCGGACGGCTTCGTGGTCGACCCCGACGGCATCGACCGCGAGAAGCTGGCCTGGATCGAAGAGCTCAAGAACCTGCGGCGAGGGCGCGTCAGCGAGTACGCCGAGCACTTCCCAGGCGTGACGTACACCGGGAGCAACCAGGTGGGACCCAACTCCCTGTGGGCGGTGCCCGCCGACTGCGCCTTCCCCTGTGCGACGCAGAACGAGATCGGTGCCGAGGAGGCCCGGGCCCTCGTCGACGGCGGCGTGATCCTGGTCGCGGAGGGGGCAAACATGCCGACGCGGCCTGAAGGCGTGCAGGCGCTGCGGGAGGCCGGCGTCATGTTCGGCCCCAGCAAGGCGGTCAACGCGGGGGGCGTCGCGGTCTCGGGCCTCGAGATGGCCCAGAACGCCGAGCACCTGCCCTGGCCCTCCGAACAGGTCGACGCCCAGCTGCGACGCATCGTCTCGACCATCCACGCCACCACCCGGGCCACCGCCGCCGATTACGGGTTCCCCGAGGACTACGTGGTGGGAGCCAACATCGCCGGATTCTCCAAGGTGGCCGACGCCATGATCGACGAAGGCGTCGAGTAGGCGGCATCCGCGGCTCTGTCACAGGCGGGTGCCAAGCTCGGTGCCATGGGTGGATGGCTCACCGGCACGTTGCTCGGACTCGACCTGGAGACCACGGGCGTGGACCGCTTCGAGGACGTGCCTGTGTCCTTCTCGTTGGTGTCGGTGGTCGAGGGGATCG
>Ga0187784_10004807_pt1 | contig 10942 bp, 8 predicted proteins | sample 1015_SJ02_MP15_2_FD_132964 | JGI IMG/M metagenome (GOLD analysis project Ga0187784, IMG submission 132964) | Tropical peat soil microbial communities from peatlands in Department of Meta, Colombia - 1015_SJ02_MP15_20_MG | ecosystem: Environmental > Terrestrial > Soil > Wetlands > Peat | place... | reverse complement strand
GCAGAGCCCGACATCGCCCGCGTGCCGGTGATGATCGATTCGTCGAAATTCTCGGTCATCGAGGCCGGCCTGAAATGCGTTCAGGGTAAGTCTGTCGTAAACTCCATCTCGCTAAAGGAAGGCGAAGACGCTTTTATCAGGCACGCACGTCTGGTGCGCCGTTACGGCGCCGCCGTCGTGGTGATGGCCTTCGACGAAAAGGGCCAGGCGGATACTTTTGAGCGCAAAACCGCAATCGCTGCCCGCGCTTACGACATCCTGGTCAACCGGCTCGGTTTTCCGGCGCAGGATATCATCTTCGATCCGAACATCTTTGCGGTTGCGACCGGAATCGAGGAGCACGACGGCTACGGCAAGGCATTCATCGACGCCGCAGGGTGGATAAGGAAGAATCTGCCGCACGCCCACGTCTCTGGAGGCGTTTCGAATTTATCCTTTTCGTTTCGCGGCAACGAGCCGGTGCGCGAAGCCATGCACTCGGTCTTTCTTGCGCATGCGATCGCCGCCGGCATGGATATGGGTATCGTCAATGCCGGTCAGATCGCGGTCTATGACGATCTCGATGCCGAATTGCGCGAAGCATGCGAGGACGTGATTCTCAATCGCCGTGGCGACGGTGCCGAGCGATTGCTCGCGGTGGCCGAGCGCCATCGCGGTCACGGCAAAGAAAAGAAAGAGGCCGATCTGACCTGGCGCGAGTGGCCCGTCGAGCGGCGGCTTACCCACGCATTGGTGCATGGCATCAACGACTTCATCCCTGTCGACGTGGAGGAAGCGCGGCTCAAGGCCCCCCGCCCGCTTGCCGTTATCGAGGGCCCGCTCATGGATGGCATGAATGTGGTCGGCGATTTGTTCGGGTCCGGGAGAATGTTTTTGCCGCAAGTCGTTAAATCGGCGCGAGTCATGAAGCAGGCGGTGGCCTGCCTCCTGCCCTACATGGAGCAAGAGAAGGACGGGCGCAGTCACGTCTCCTCCAACGGCAAGATCGTGATGGCGACCGTCAAAGGCGACGTGCACGACATCGGCAAGAACATTGTCGGCGTCGTGCTCGCGTGCAACAATTACGATGTGATCGACCTCGGGGTGATGGTGCCGGCCGAGAAAATTCTTCAGGCCGCGGTTGACGAGCAGGCCGATATTATCGGTCTTTCCGGTCTCATCACGCCATCGCTCGACGAGATGTGCCACGTCGCGAACGAGATGGAGCGCCAAGGTTTCGAGATCCCGCTGCTCATTGGCGGAGCAACCACCAGCCGGGTGCATACCGCGGTAAAAATCCATCCCAATTACCGGCGCGGGCAAACGGTCTACGTTAACGACGCGAGTCGCGCCGTCGGCGTGGTTTCCGCGCTGCTCTCACCGGAAACCCGCGCGCATACCGTCAATGAAGTGCGGGCGGAGTATGCCCGGATTGCCGCAGCGCATGCGCGCGGCGAAAATAACAAGCGGCGGCTGTCGCTTGCCGATGCGCGCGCCAATGCCTTGAAGCTGAATTGGTCGGGCGATTACCGCCCCCCTGCGCCACGCTTCATCGGCACGCAACGCCTCGCCGAAGTACCGATTTCCGAACTCATTGCAATGATCGATTGGACGCCATTCTTTTCGGTTTGGGAGCTCAGCGGCAAATTCCCCGCGATCCTCGACGACGCCAAAGTTGGCGAAGCAGCCCGCGGTCTTTACGCAGATGCACAGGAGATGTTGCGCCAAATTATTGCCGAGCGCTGGTTTCAGGCCCATGCGGTGATTGGTCTTTGGCCGGCGAACAGCGAAGGCGACGACATTCTCTTGTTCGCTGACGAACAACGCGCAACGCCGATCGCCGTGCTGCACACCTTGCGTCAGCAGCTTCCGCGGCGCGAAGGCCAAGCCAACGTGGCGCTTGCCGATTTCGTCGCGCCGCGCGCGAGTGGGCTTGCAGATTACATCGGCGCATTCGCGGTGACCGCCGGAATAGGTGAGGAAGCGGTCGTCGACCGTTTCAAGCACGCCAATGACGATTATTCGGCAATCACGGCCAAGGCACTTGCCGACCGCTTGGCCGAAGCGCTTGCCGAGCGGCTACACCAGCGCGTACGCAAGGAATTCTGGGCCTATGCGCCGGACGAAGCGCTGGCCAACAGCGAACTGATCGCCGAAAAATACCGCGGCATCAGGCCGGCGCCCGGCTATCCGGCGCAACCGGACCACACCGAAAAAACCACCTTGTTTCAGTTGCTCGACGGTGAGCGGAAGATTGGAGTTCGGCTGACGGAAAGTTTTGCCATGTGGCCTGGCGCGTCCGTTTGTGGGATCTATTTCAGCCATCCTGAAAGCTATTATTTCGGTGTCGGCAAGATCGAACGCGATCAAGTGGAGGATTATGCCACGCGCAAAAATTGGAGTTTCGCCGAGGCCGAAAAATGGCTCGCTCCAATTCTCAATTACGATCCACTCGCCGCAGTGCGCCGCGCCGCCGAATAGCACGTGATCTGCGCCGCCCTAGCGGCTAAACTACGAGAGATATTATCGACAAGAGCACAAGGGCGATCAGCCCCTGCGCGAGCGTTCCAAGACTGAGCGCGACGAGTCCTCGCGCCGGCGCAAGACCGGCATTCCAGGTTACCAACCAAAAATAATCATCATTGACATGGGAGGCGGTCATCGCGCCGGCACCGATCGCAAGCGTAGCAAGCGCCCTGCCGCTCTCAGCATCCAATCCCAAAGATAGGAGCGAGGGCTGAATCATTCCCGCGGCGGTGATGGCGGCAACAAGCGACGATCCTTGCAAGCTCTTGATAACCGCGGCGACCAGAAATGGGATCAGCACCCCGCCGGGAAGGTTTGCGATGCGCTCGCCGACCAGCTCTGCCATTCCAGTTTCCTGGCAAAGCTTTTGCAAGCCGCCGGCTGCGCCCACCGTCAGCAGCACGCCCACAATCTTTGTGAACACATTTTCGGTCCAGGCGGCGTCGCGAAGAAGCTTTACGCTTAGCCGCCACTGGCCGGCAAGCATGATGCCGACGCCTGCCAAAAACAGGATAAGCGGACGCCCAAGTCCAAGGATTCTTTCTCGATCGGCGCCGCCACCGAGCGGCTCGCTGGGAATGTCGCCGATGGATTGAATTATCAAAAGAAGGAGCGGGACGGCGGTAGCCAGAAGCAATACAGTTGTCCGCCAAGCACCCCCGGCATGTCCTTTGACGCGAAAGTCGTCTCTCGGTGATTTTGCCTCGCCCGACGGCGAAGACCATCGAGCCCACACCACACCGAATATGGCAAGCACGAATGCAATCGGCAGACCGAAAAGTGCAACACGATCCCAGCGAGCGCCCAAGATCGAAGCCGCAGCGATCGGAACCGGCGAAAACAGGACAAGACCATGGCCCGCGGAAATCGCAAGTGCCGGCGCGATCATAGTCGATTGACGACTTGCGGTCGCATTGCGGCCAATCCTGCGCAGCAAAGGGGTGAGTATGGCAAAAGCCGCAGACGGAGAAGCGCCGATGCCGGCAATCAGACCCAAAAGGCCCCTCATTGCCCCGTGTCCCAACCATCGTCCGCGCGCCACCGACGCTGCGGTTCGATCGAGCGCGCCCGCGCTCTCGGCGATGCCGACAATGATGGCGGCACCGACAATCAGCAACCCGGGCGAATAGATTTTTTGCGAGAAGCCAGCGCCAAAGGTCTTACCGAGCAGACCGACAGAAAAACCGCTAGCGACGCCAAATGCGGTCGCAACGACGAGGATGGCAAGAAACGGATGCAGGCGCTGCGGCTGCGTTGCAACGACGAGAACTACGGCCGCTGCAATGAAGAGAAGCGCCTGGACTAACGGCATGACCGACACCAATATTGGACCTCACTCTGAGGAGCAATAGAGCGGAATGAGCAAGCGACTTGGTCGACGGCCAACGAGGTTCATTCATCTCGGGATTGTGCTCGCGCCGTTCTTGGCAATCCACGCAAACGCGGCAACCTCGGGAGGCTTCATCCACGCCGACGGTAAACATCTTGTCGACGGCAACGGAGAGCGCTTTGCCATCAAAGGAATAAATCTCGGCAATTGGCTGGTGCCGGAAGGCTATATGTTCAAGTTTAGCCGAGCGCGCGCACCGACGGAGATCGAGGCTGTTATTCAAACGCTGATCGGTCCGCACGGGGCCGCTCGATTCTGGGACGAGTTCCGCGACGTCTACGTAGCCAAAGAGGACATCGCCTTCATCAAAGCCGCCGGCTTCAATACTGTGCGCGTGCCGCTGCATTGGAGACTTTTCGTCAAGCCCGGCGCTGCCGGCGAAGACGAATTTGATGGACCGGGCTGGCCGCTGCTCGATCGGCTGGTCGAATGGAGCCGGGCAGCGGGATTAAGTGTTATCCTCGACCTGCACGCCGCTCCAGGCGGGCAGACCGGAGTCAACCACGACGACGGGCCGGGCTTTCCATTGGTGTTTTATGTTCCCCGCTACCGCGAACTGACCATTGAGTTGTGGCGGCGGCTCGCGCTGCACTACCGCGACGAAACCGCCATCCTCGGCTACGACCTTCTGAACGAACCGATCTCTCCTTACAACGACGAAGCCTATCTCAATCCCCGATTGGAGCCGCTCTATCGCGAGATTGTCGCGGCCATTCGGAGCGCGGATTTGACGCACACCGTGATACTGGCCGGCGCGCAGTGGAGCACGAGCTTCGCCGCGTTTTCGCGGCCTTTCGACGCTAACGCGATCTATTCGTATCACAAGTTTTGGGCGACACCGACCCGAGATGCGGTGCAAAGCTATGTTGATTTCGGCAATCGCTGGAACGTGCCGTTACTGATTGGGGAAACCGGCGAGGGTTCCTACGAATGGAATGAAAAGTTTCGTCTGCTCAACGAAAAGTTCGACATCGGATGGTGCTTTTGGCCCTACAAGAACTTGGATTCGCACACGAGTGTCGTTTCGATTCGCGAACCGGCTGGATGGAACCTCATTGCGCGCGCCGGCAGCACGGCCGCCGCGACTGCGCTCGACCCTCCCCTGCCCCGTGAGCAGGCTCTGGCGATACTTAATGCTTATTTGGAAGACGCGCGATTTGCCAACGTTCGCGTCAATAAAGACTATCTTGTCTCGCTCGGGCTTGCGGCGCCTTAGCTCGCGCGCGCAATTGCACGCTCCACAAACCGCGCCGCCTCGAGCGTTTCCCGATCACGGCCGAAGTCGCCGACAATCTGCACTCCCAGGGGCAAGTCGCCTTCGCTCAGTCCGGGCACGTTGACGCACGGGGTGCCCATTAAAGTCCACAGCCGATTAAAGGCGGGATCGCCGGTCGAGCCGAAACCGCGCGGCGCGGCACCCGGCGCCGACGGCGTCAAGATCACGTCGATATTGCGCATGAAGTCGGCCAGCGATTGCCGCGCACGCGAAGCGGTACGGCGCGCCGCATCGTAATCTTCCGCGGTGATTGCCGCCGCCTGCTCAAGCTGGTCGCGCAATGGCTGTCCGATCTGATCGCGGTGGTTATCATAATCGAACGCGAATGAGCGGAATGCTTCGAAGTCCTGAATGATGAATTGGGCGCTGTAGGCCTTTTGAATAATTTCCGGCAGCGAAAGCTCGCTCACCGCGGCGCCGTTTGCCTCTGCGGCGCGAGCGGTTGCCTCGATCGCGGCGTGCATTGCCGCGCTTGCTTTCGGCCAAAGATGCGTGCGCACGATGCCAATCCGCGGCGCCGCCGGCGTTTTTTGATCGACGCGGAGAGGACGCTCGGCGATTGCCGCGGCCGCATAGGCGACGTCCGCCACGCTCGCCGCAAATAGGCCTACCGTGTCGAGATGCCACGCATAGGTTTTCATGCCCACGGTGGGAATGAGCCGGTACGACGGTTTGAATCCGGCGACGCCGCAAAACGCTGCGGGGCGTATAACCGAGCCGGCAGTTTGGCTGCCGAGCGCAATGGGCACCATGCCGGCCGCGACCGCGGCGGCCGAGCCGGACGAGGAGCCGCCGGGCGTATGCGCGAGGTTTCTTGGATTGCGTGTACCGGCCGGCACGAGTGAGGCGAACTCGGTCGTGACCGTTTTGCCCAGCACCACACCGCCAGCGCGCCGCACCAAGGTCACCGCCGCCGCGTCGCCGCGCGGTCGGTAACCAGCATAGATCGGCGAGCCATATTGGGTCGGCAGGTCGGCAGTGTCGTAAATATCCTTTATCCCGACCGGCAAACCGCGCAGCGGCGACAAGCTCAGCCGGGTTTGCTTGGCGGCCTCTCGCGCCGCCTCGATATCCAGCGCAACAAAGGCGCCGATTTCCGGTTCGCGGGCCGCAATCGCTTCGGCGCACAGTTCGACAATGTCGCACGGTTTAATTTCGCCGGCGTCCAAGCGCCGGACGAGATCAAGCACGGAAAGCATCACTGACCTTCGATGAAAGCTACAAGACGGTTTGTTATTCGGCGGAGCAAAGGAAATGCCAGCAGCGCAATGACCACGGCGACCGGCCAGCCGATACTGAAGGCCGACAGCCAGCGGCGCACGAAGTCGGCGCGAAAGCCGACATTGGTAAAAGTGACGACGGCGCTCACGACGAAAACAATGAGCGCGGTGGCGAGAACAGGAAAAATAAACCTCGCCTTGCCCTCCATGACGCCCCTCCTCCGTCTAACCGATGTGGCCTCAAAGGCGAAACCGGATCAAGACCCGGGCGGTGGCCACATGGTTAAGGCTTTCTCTCCGACGACCGGGACCCCACTACCACATTGAGCAGTCCTTAACGGAAATCCATGCATTCTGCGCATTATGTCGCGTCGCGTTCAGCGTGCGTTGCCGGCTGTCGTCGTTGCCGCGTTGATCGCACTCGCCGGCTGCAGCCATTATCTCTCCGGCGAACGTGAAACATGGCGGCATGATGCCGAAGTTGCCTGCCTGAACTCCGGCGCCATCAAAGACGGACCCGAGCGCGTACAGATTTCTGCAATTAGCGGCCCGGGCATTTGCGGCATCGATTTTCCCCTGCGCGTGTCCGCGTTGGGGGTAAGCGGACCGCTTGGCTATGACGATGACACGCCCCGCCCGCCGGGGACCATCCCGGAAGGCGCACTTCCGTCGCACTGGCCAATCGCTCAGCCGAACGTCCCGCCGCCACTTTCGTCCGGCGCGCCTGCGCCCTACGGCGCAGCTCAAGGCGGCCAAGCACCAACCGGCCCAACGCAGAGCATGCGCTGGCAGGTCGGCCCCGCGCCCGCCTCGCAACCCGGCGCGCCAATGTCGATCTATGCTCCAGGAGTGCCGGTGCCGGAACCTGACTCCGACGAATTCCAGCCTGCGCCGCCGCGACTATATGACGGCGCCGGTGTTCGAATGAATGCGCCAGCGACGGCAAGCTATCCGCCGTCGCCAAACTATCCGCTGTCAAGCAGCCCTCCGCCGAACTACCCTCCGCCCACTTATCCGGCCCCAAACTACTCGCGTCGCAGCGATCCGATGCCGCCAGCGGCATCGGAAAACACCTTCATCGGTCCGTCGGGAGCTGACAGGCCGATCCTTGCGGGCGGCCCGGTCGAAGTCAGGCCCGCAGCGACGCTCGCCTGTCCAATCGTTTCCGCCCTTGATCGATGGATCGCCGATTCCGTCCAGCCGGCTGCATTGCATTGGTTTCGCCAGCCGGTCGTCGAGATCAAGCAAATCTCCGCGTATTCATGCCGCGGTATGAATGGCGATCCGAATGCGCGCGTTTCCGAGCACGCTTTCGGCAACGCGCTCGACATCGCCGAATTCACGCTCGCCGACGGCCACAGGATCAGCGTTCAGTACGGCTGGCGCGGAGCGCCCGAGGAGCAGGGATTTCTGCATGACGTGCAGCTCGCGGCATGCGAGCAATTTTCGACCGTGCTGGCGCCTGGCGCCAACGTCTACCACTACAATCACATCCACGTTGACCTGATGCGGCACTACAGCAGCCGGCACATCTGCGAGCCGACCGCCATCCCGGGCGAGGTCGTCGCCGAGCGCGCGCGAGGCCATTACTACGCGGCACGCCACGAGGGAGATCCGGCATATACCGGTTCTCTTAAATCTGGATCGCCAACTCGCCCGCTTGGTTACGCGCGCGAGAACGATCACCTCCCACTGGCGGTGCCGGGCGCTGACTAAATCGGCGCGGCGCTTGGGAAAGAGTTGGCGCTATTTCCGCGGCCACACGCCGATATCTTCAAGTTCCTTCATCGCCTTATCGGTGAATTCGGCTTTTGGACCATCGCCGCCAATGACGAACATCAGGATCGCATCCTCGCCGTTGGCGGCCGTCTTTACGTTCTCAAACCGACGAATCGCGCCGGGTGGAAAGGAAATGACGTCGAGCGGATTAAGGTCGACGGATTCAACTTGACCACGCTCGTTTTCCCAGGAGCAACGCCAGACGCCCGTCATAGGAATGAACGTCTCGTTGGTATCGTGGTTGTGCATCATCGGACCCTTGCCCGGCTTGGCGCGGCAATATCCGAGATTAAAGCCTTCCGAAATCGGAATGGCCGCGAGCCGCGACGCATCATCGCCCACCGGCGATGTCACCGCCCCGCCTTCGTCGTGCGGCGGCTGAAAGCCGATGACGTTATAGAGAATGCGCTCGCAGTGTGGCGACTTGCTGTCCGGCAGCCCTCCATCGGAACCCTTCAAGTCTTTGAAGCGGGCGACGCGTTTCATCATATCGGCTCGGGAAATCCCCATCTTTGGCAGCGTTTCCATGATTGTTCGGTCCTATGCTCTGTCCCGTGCTTTACCCGCAGGAATTTTGATTTTCCCGCCATTCTCTGTCAATGCGCGGCAGGCGATCAGTTTTGGCGCGCCGCATCCATATGCGCGAGCAACGCCGCGCTCGGCCAGCAATCGACCTTAAGACCGTTGTGCTTTTGATAATCGCCGACGGCCGCGCGCGTTTTCATCCCTGCTTTTCCGTCGATCTTGTCGTGATAGAAGCCGCGCGCGGTCAGAATCTCCTGCATGCGATCGAGATCGCGGCTGGGCAGCTGCGCGACCTTCATCCACGGCGTTTCGAAGGGCCGTGGATCGACGATACGGTCGCTTAAGTGGCCAACGAAAAGCACATAGAGATCGGAGAAATTGTATTCCTTGATGGCGAAATAGTTCTTCGTGGCTAGAAACGCCGGACCATACGATCCGGCCGGCTGCAACAGCGAGGCGGGCTCTGCGCGTTCCGCGGCCGAAACCGCCCGACCATAAGCGGGCACAAACCCGGCTCCGAGCCATTCGCCGATCGGGCGGGTATTTTCCGGCACCCCGATGGTGCAGTCCACATTTGCCGGCGCGCGCACCTCATAAGCCCAGCGCAGGCCGCGCTGCCAGCCTTTGTCGACGAGCTGTTTGGCCGCCGAGGCAAGCGCATCCGGTACCGAGTTCCAGATGTCGCGCCGGCCGTCGCCGTCGAAATCGACGGCATATTTATAGAAATCGGACGGCAGGAATTGGGTCAGGCCCATGGCGCCCGCCCACGAACTCTTCATATCGGCAAGCTTGACGTATCCGTCTTCCACCATCTTCAACGCAAGTAAAAATTCGCCCTGGAATTTTTCTTTGCGCTTGCCGAGATAGGCTTGCGTAGCCAAAACGCGAATGGCGTTGTGGGTGTCGCGCGAGCGCCCGTAATCGGTCTCGCGGCCGAAGATCGCGAGCAAGACAGCTGGGGTAACTCCGAATTGTCCTTCGATCGCGATAAGCGGCGCCTGGTATTGCCCCACGAGTTTGCGCCCCTGCGCGGCCAATCGATCGAACGTCGATTCCTTTAAGTAATCCGCCGGCGTCTCGACGAATTCCGGTTGGCCGGGGCCGGCCTGTTGCGGCTGCCCGGGGATAACGAGCTCGGGAAGCGACAAATCGGGCTCAAGCCCACGCGTTGCCGCCTCGAACGTTGCTCGCGACACGCCAAGCGCTTGCGCTTGGGGCCATAACGATTGCAGCCACACCTGAAACTCGCGGTCCGCGGCGGCGGCGCCGCCGCAGATAGCCGCGCCCAAAAAAACAACGCAAAGAAAGCGCGCACCGATCCTCATCGCCGCGGGCCCATTATCGTGTCGCCACAATAAACAAGCGTGGAAACTTCAGCAGCACCGTGCCGTCGACGCGAGGTTGGTACGCCTCGATTATCCGTTCGCTGTAGGCGGCAAGAAATCTCTCCCGCGCGGGAGCATCAAGCAAGGACAGGTAAGGCTGCAGCGAGGAGCCTTTGAACCACTCGACAATCGCTTGAGGTGTCGCCATGACAAAATTGTAGATCGTGTGCCAAATATCGATCTGCCCGCAGACCGGCCTGAGCAGGTCGTAATAAGCCTCCGGAGACAACAAGCCGGAGCGCGGTACCGCCGCGGCCAAATCCTTTGCCCAAGGACCGTTTGCGGCAACCTCCTGCTGCAGGGCGTTCGCGGGTTCGTGAGTATTGTCGGGCATCTGCACAGCGAGAACACCACCCTGCTGAAGGGATTCGAGTAGCCTTCGCAAAATTGCCGGATGATCCGGCAGCCACTGAAACACCGCATTACCGAAGAGGAGATCGATGCCTGCCTCCGGCACCCAATTGGAAATGTCGGCCTCGATGAACAAACATTCCGGCAGCCGCTCGCGGGCTTTGCGCAGCATGTCAGGAGAAGAGTCGAGGCCAATCGTCTGTGAATGCGGGAACCGTTGGCGAAGCAATTCCGTCGAATTGCCTGGTCCGCAGCCGAGGTCCACCAGCCGCCGCGGCTTTTCCAGGGGTACTCGCGTCAACAATTCGCGCGGCGGCCGGGTGCGCTCGTCCTCGAACTTGAGATATTGCTCGGGACTCCAGTCCGCCATTGCGCAAGTCCGAGTTATTCCGCGGGAGTGGCGTGTAGTGAAGAAGCCGCAATCGCGCTGGCCAATTGTTTGGAGCGATCAGTCGCCAACAGCATATACACCGCAGGAACCACAAACAGCGTAAAGAGCGTACCAATCGAG
>Ga0187784_10004806_pt1 | contig 10943 bp, 11 predicted proteins | sample 1015_SJ02_MP15_2_FD_132964 | JGI IMG/M metagenome (GOLD analysis project Ga0187784, IMG submission 132964) | Tropical peat soil microbial communities from peatlands in Department of Meta, Colombia - 1015_SJ02_MP15_20_MG | ecosystem: Environmental > Terrestrial > Soil > Wetlands > Peat | place... | reverse complement strand
CTGTCGGTTACGACAGCGCCGGCACGGTCGAGTTCGTCGCCGGGCAGGACCGCAGTTTCTATTTCCTGGAGATGAATACGCGACTGCAGGTCGAGCATCCGGTGACCGAACTCGTCACCGGGGTCGATCTCGTCGAGCAAATGATCCGCGTCGCCGCCGGCGAGCCGCTCAAGCTGAAGCAGAGCGACGTGAAACTCGAGGGTTGGGCGGTGGAAAGCCGCGTTTATGCCGAAGATCCGTATCGCAATTTTGCGCCGTCGATCGGGCGGCTTGTTCGCTATCAGCCGCCCGCCGAAGGCGAGCGCGACGGAGTGACGGTGCGCAACGATACCGGTGTCGCCGAAGGCGGCGAAATTTCGCTCTATTACGATCCGATGATCGCCAAGCTCGTCACCCACGCCAGGACGCGCCTTCAGGCGATCGATGCGCAAGCCGACGCGCTCGACGCCTTCACCATCGAAGGCATCCGCCACAACATTCCGTTTCTCGCCGCCATCATGCAACATCCGCGCTGGCGCGCGGGCAAGCTTTCGACCGGCTTCATCGCCGAGGAATTTCCGCGCGGGTTCGAGCGCACGGCGCCGAGCGGCGCGGTTGCCCGCTTCATTGCCGGCGTGGCGGCTGCCATCGACCACGTCATGGGCGAGCGCAAGCGTCGCATTTCGGGGCAATTAAACAGCGCCGTCACCCGCGAGCGGCGGCGGGCCATCTGGCTCAGCGGCGAGGAAATTCACGCCGACGTCACACACGAAGGCGACGCCATAACCGTGTTGTTCGAAGACGGAAACAGCCACCTACTGTCCTCGCAGTGGACCCCCGGCACGCCGGTCTGGACCGGCACGATCGACGGCACTGCGGTCGCCATGCATGTGCGAATGATACCGAACGGATTTGAACTCGCGTATCGCGGCATGGAAGTGAAAGCCTTCGTCTATACCGAACGGGAGGCGCGTTATGCGCGGCTGATGCCGGTCAAGAAGCTTTCCGGCAGCGAGAAAGCCGTGCGGTGCCCGATGCCCGGCCTTGTTGTTTCGCTCGCGGTGGCAGAAGGCCAGGAGGTCAAGGCCGGTGAAACGCTGGCCGTGGTCGAGGCGATGAAGATGGAAAATATTCTGCGCGCCGAGCGTGACGGCATTATCAAAAAAATCCGCGTCAGCCCGGGCGACAGCGTCGCCGTCGATGCGGTGATCATGGAGTTCGCGTAACCGGCGGCCGAATCTGGCATGATGCCGGCGCATGCAGGTCCTCCGCTTTCTTTTTTCGCCGTCCGGGCGCTTGCCGCCGCAAGCGTTTATTGTTGGCGCCATGGCCGTTTATGTTGCCGGCGCTGCCTCGCATTTGCTCACGGCGCCCGACGTGATGGCGCGGGCCGGCTTGTGGCCTTTCATTGTGGCGCAAGCTCTGCTTATCTGGATCTGGTTTGTGCTGCATACCAAGAGACTGCACGATGCCGGACACGGCGTCGGCCTCGCCACCGCCGTTAGCATCCTCTACACGCTGTCGGTTGCTCTCATGATCATCATCGCTGCATCGTTTTACGGTGCGGTCGCCGGTGAGGTGCCCGACGCCAACAGCGCGGGCGCGCTCGGTCTTATCCTGTTTGTTTGGATCGTCGCGATCCTGCTTGGCGCGCCCCACTACGATCTAGCCTGGCTGATGGTGGCGATTTTGCTGTTGATCGCTTTGCTGCCGATTGCACTGGCCGTTGCGGTAACGCTGTGGGCGGCGGGCCAGCCGAGCAGCGAAGAGCGCAAGGCGTGATCCTGCATTTCGCTTATGGCTCCAACATGAGCCGCAGCGTCATGCGAAGACACGCGTCACAAGCGCGGCCGATCGGTGTCGCGGCATTGGCCGCTCATCGCTTCGTGATCACCGCGGACGGTTATGCCTCGGTCGAGCCGAAGCGCGCGAACACGGTTTACGGTGTCTTATGGCGGCTCACCCCGCGGGATCGTGCCACCCTCGACGCCTGGGAGAATACGGCGGGTGGGCTCTATCGGGCGAAATTTATGCCGGTGCAATTGGCCGGTCGCCGGTGCACAGCGCTGACTTATGTGGCCCCGCCTCGCCGTAGCGGACTTGCCAGGGCCGGGTATATGGAATTTGTGATTGCGGCGGCGCTGGAGTGGCACTTGCCGCAGGCCTACATTCGCTCCCTTCGGCGCTGGTTACCGCGGCGCCGCGGCAGCGCCGGCCCGCGCGAGCGTGGAGAATTCGGATGGACGTGATTTTTCTTGTCGTCATCCGGGGTCAGGTGCAGGGCGTCGGCTTTCGCGCCTGGGCCGAATTGGCCGCGCTCGAGCTCGGGGTCGAAGGCTGGGTGCGTAACCGCCGCGACGGCTCCGTCGAGGCGCTGCTCGCCGGTCCCGAAGAGGTCGTGCTGACGATGATCGAACTCTGTCACGACGGTCCGCCGGGTGCCCGCGTCGAAGCGGTCGATCAGCGCGAAGCGGGCGCCGCAGAATTGGCGCTGCGCCGGCCGGGCGACCTGTTCTCGGTGTTGACCGGTGCTTGAGTAGCGGCCGTGGCGCCGAACAGCGGCTCAAACTCGGCGCGCAGCGCCTGATCGACCTCATGCATCGAGACGCGGTGGCCGAGATCGGCGAGCGACGTCACGCCGTAGCGCTGATCGGAAACTCCGCACGGCACGATGCCGGAGAAATGCGACAGGTCAGGGGCGACGTTGAGGGAAAAGCCGTGCAGCGTCACCCAGCGCTGCACGCGGATGCCGATAGCCGCGATCTTGTCCTCAGCGCCTTCGCCCCGGTCCGGACGGCGCACCCAAACGCCAATACGGTCGTCGCGCCGCTCGCCTTGCACATCGAAGACGGCGAGCGTGCGAATGATCCATTCCTCGATTGAGGCGACGAAACGGCGGACGTCCGGGGCGCGGCGTTTGAGATCGAGCATGACATAGCCGACGCGCTGGCCGGGCCCGTGATAGGTGAACTGGCCGCCGCGGCCGGCGACGTGAACCGGAAAACGCGCCTCCAAAAGCTGCTGCGGCTGCGACGAGGCGCCGGCCGTATAAAGGGGAGGGTGCTCGAGCAGCCAGACGAGTTCGTCGGCCTCACCTTGAGCGATAGCCGCGACGCGCGCCGCCATAACGGCAAGCGCGTCATCGTATCCGGTAAAACCGGGGCTCACGCACCACTCGACCGGCGACGAGCCGGCAAGGGGAAGAAGCCCCATCTTCAGATTGCCGCGCGTGTTAACCACCTTGTAACCATGCCGTGGTGAAACATTACCGTAGGTAATGGGTCCCTCAAAGCCGTGCGAGCATCCGGTTGGCTACTCTCGACACCGTCTCGATCGACATTGCGGTAGTGCTGGGCCGAACCGCCATGCCGATCCATCAAGTGCTGCGGCTCGGACGCGGCGCCATCATCGAGCTCGACTCCTCGGAAGAGGACGAGGTTCGCATCCTTGCCAACAACATGCCGGTGGCGAAGGGGACCGTGATCGTCAGCGGCAACCGCATTGCCGTTGAGGTCAAACAACTCTTGCCGCGCACGCCCGAGACGACCTGACCGCGGGCCTTGTCCCGGAAAAGCCTAACTGTTACATCCCGCCCGCGCGGTTACGACGCGCTCCACCCACATGCGGTCGTGGCGGAATTGGTAGACGCACTAGCTTGAGGTGCTAGCGGGGCAACCCGTGGAGGTTCGAGTCCTCTCGACCGCACCATCCGAAGTCCGCATGAGCGAAGCGACATGCGGTGCCTGCCCGCCAGGCACTCCTGTTACCGCCTTGCTCACCCGGGCGGCACTCGCTGCCAAACTACTCGTAAACTTGGGCCGCGTCCCCGTCCGGCGGCGCTCCTTTAAGCGTTTATGGAACTCTCGCATTGCCGTGCCCCAGCGCGATCTTGACAGATTCCGGGGGTGACGTACGCTCTCCATGCGTTGCAAGAGCGCGTTCCGGGGCGTGATAATCGCGAGGGAGAACGCGAACAAGGGAGGTTGAAGGACACTCTGGGCCAGCGGTCCTCGCCCCGTATTCAATTCGCTTCGCAAAGTTCGCGGCCCTGAACGTAACATCGACGGCGTCGTTCGACTGCCCATAATCGCGACCAAACGCGCGCGCCGCTGCGAAAAGCAAACAATCACGGGAGGAAAGCAATGAGCATTGTTGCGAAATTGAAGGATAACGTCGCGACGATCATAGCGGTCGGTGCGGCAGCCGCTGCGGCCGGATTCCTGTTCGCGTCCGCCGCCAGCACCGAGGAACTCAAACACTACGACTCCAACAACAAGCAGTTCTGGACCCATCCGCCGGATGACTGGTTCATGGGCGACGAAACTCAGGAACTGCACGGCACGAATTACATCAAGACGATGCCGCCGCCGACCGGATTCTCCAAGGAGCAGGTCGAGGCCAGGCTGAAAGAGGTCAAGCTGCCGCCGGGATTCAAGATCGAGCTGTATGCGAGCGGTGTATCCGACGCGCGGCAGATGGCGCTCGGCGACAAGGGTACCCTGTTCGTCGGCTCGCTTTTCCTCGGCCACGGCACCGTACAGGCGGTCGTCGAAGAGGGTGGAAAAAGAACCGTCAAGACCGTCATCAAGGATTTGCGCATGCCGAGCGGCATCGCGTTCCGCGATGGCGCCCTCTACGTCGCCGATATCGACAAGATTTACAAATACGCCAACGCCGAGGCCAATCTCGACAATATTCCGAAGCCGGAAGTCGTCTATGACGACATGCCGCCTTACGTGCCGCATGGCTGGAAATATCTCGCCTTCGACAAGGACGGCTGGCTTTATGTGGCTTTCGGTCCGCCGTGTAACGTCTGCCTGCCGCCGACGTCGACGTCACAGGTCCGGCATATCAATCCGGCGAACGGCACGGCCGAAATCGTGGCACTCGGCATCCGCAACAGTGTCGGCGGCGATGTCGATCCGCGCACCGGGGATTACTGGTTCACCGAGAACGCACGCGATTGGCTCGGCGAGGACATCCCCGGCGACAAGCTCAATCATATCGCCAAACTTGGCGAGAATTTCGGCTACCCGCACTGCCACCAGGGCGACATTCCGGATCCGAAATTCGCCATGGGCCACAAGTGTTCCGAGTTCAGTCCGCCCGCGCTTAATCTCGGCGCCCACGTCGCTCCGCTCGGCATGAAGTTCTATACCGGAAACCAGTTCCCGGCAGACTACAAGGACAACATCATCGTCGCCGAGCATGGCTCCTGGAACAGGCTCCAGTACCAAGGGGCAAGGCTCACGCGCGTCACTGTCGACGCGGACGGCAAGAATGCCAAACAGGTGGATTTTGCCACGGGTTGGATCGGTCCCAACAACGAATATCGCGGCCGGCCCAACGACGTGCTAGTGGCGAAGGACGGTTCACTGCTGGTCGCTGACGATTTTAACAGCGCGATCTACCGCATCAGCTACAGCAAGTGATCGGTCTGATCGCTTGATGCGGGCTCTCTGATTGTGTCGGGTCCAGACCGGTTAACTCCGGTTTGGGCCCGTCGTTCTTCCGGACATGAGACAAGTACAAAGCTTCTCGACCGTATTATTCAGCGCAGTTGCTCTGCTCGTGGCGTGCGGACACACGCTCGCAGCCAATGTGGCGCCCGGCAAAGCGCTCGCGGCCGGCTGCGTCGGCTGTCACGGCGAAGATGGTGTCTCGCAAACACCGCTCGCCGCTTCGCTGGCCGGTGAACCGGATTACTTTATTCAATGGCAGCTCGTATTCTTCCGTAGCGGCACGCGCAAGAACGAGGTGATGGGACCGATTGCCGAATCCTTGAACGACGAAGAGGTCCGCGATCTCGGTGCCTATTACGCGTCGTTGCCGCCGCCCAAGCCGCAGCCAGTCTCCGCATCCGACACGCTGGCGCAGACTGGCGCAAGACTCGTGACGCAGCACCGCTGCCAGTCCTGTCACGGCGCCGATTATGCCGGCGCCGGTCCTGCGGCGCGTCTGGCCGGTCAGCGCGAGGACGTTCTCCTTAAGGGATTGCGCGACTTCAAATCCGGCGCGCGCGTGGGCTTGGGCGTCGCATCCATGGCGGACGTAACCTTCGATCTCAGCGACAGCGATATGCAGGCGTTGGCGCATTTCCTGGCAACGCAGCCGTGAAAAGCCCACCGACAGCTTTGGGCAATAGCCCGCATGCGCCACGTCTTATCGGTTCTTTGCTTGCCGTGGTTTTCGCCAGGTGTCATCATTATCAAAGTTCCGGCGTAAAAACTTCAGCAGGGAGGGTGTTCATGCTCAGGCGCACGATGCTTGCCGCGTCGGCTGCAGCGTTGCTCGCGTCCGCGGCGGCGTTCGCACAAAACAATCCAAGCAACTTGGAGAAGCTTGGGCAATTCAAGACCACCGGCGCCTCGCCAAATATTCCGACCATCCCGCAAGGGGGACCCAAGGCCGAGGCGATCAAGAAGAACCTGGCCAAAATCAAGCTACCGCATGGCTTCCACATCGGCCTCTATGCGCTCGTCCCGGACGCGCGCCACATGGCGGTCGGGCCGCAGGGCATCGTGACCTTCGTCGGCACCCGCAAGGCGCAGGTCTACGCGGTGACCGATCGCGGCAAGGTCGGCGTCGCCGAAGAGGTCAAGCCGTTCGCATCGACACTCGATCTCGTCATCCCCAATGGCCCGTGCTTCTCCAAGGACGGCTTTATGTTCATTGTCGAGCAGAACCGTGTGCTCATGTATCCGGCGGCGGAGTTCTTCTACGAAAGCCCGGACGTAGTCGCGGTGCCGATCGTGCCGCAAGGCGAGCTCATCCCGAAGGAGGACGAGAGCTACAATCACACCGCACGGGTCTGCCGCGTCGGTCCGGACAACAAGCTCTACATCACGCTCGGTCAGCCGTTCAACGTACCGCCGCCGGAAAAGCTCGAAGGATTCAAGAAATGGGGCATCGGCGGCATTATCCGCATGGACCGCGACGGCAAGAACCGCGAGGTTTATGCTTGGGGCATCCGCAACTCGGTAGGCATGGACTTCAATCCCAAGGACAAGACGCTCTGGTTCACGGATAACCAGGTCGACGGCATGGGCGACGACATTCCGCCAGGCGAGCTCAACCGCGCGACCAAGGCCGGGCAGAATTTCGGTTTCCCGTATTACGGCGGCGGTCATGTCCGTACGGAGGAATACAAGAACGAGACGCCGCCGGCCGACGTGGTGTTCCCGCAAGTCGAGACCGTCGCCCACGCGGCCGATCTCGGGATGATTTTCTACACCGGCAAGACGTTCCCGAAGAAATATCAGGGAGCCATTTTCTCGGCGCAGCACGGCTCCTGGAACCGCACCGTTCCGGTCGGCGCGCGCGTCATGGTGACCTACCTCAAGGACGACGGCACCGCCGACAAGATGGAGCCATTTGCCGAAGGCTGGCTCGACGAGAACGGCGAATATCTCGGCCGACCGGTCGATGTCGCCCAGCTGCATGACGGCTCGCTTCTGGTTTCCGACGATTTTGCCGGCGCGCTCTACCGCATCTGGTATGATGGCAGATAGCGGGCGAAAAATCGCGAAGTCATCGGCGCCGCGCTCGGTTGGTGCGGCGCCTTGCTTTTTTCCAGCGCTATGCGCTTGATTGACGTGCCGCACCTTTCGTCACGAAATTTATTGACCATCTTTCTCGCCGCGGTGTGTGCTGTCGCTACCCTTGCCGCAGGCGATGGCTTTGCTGCCGGCAATATGACGGCGGGGCGGCAAAAGGCGCTGATGTGTCAAACCTGTCACGGCTTGGATGGCCAGGCAAAGATTCCGGAAGCGCCGAACCTTGCCGGGCAGAGCGCCGTTTATCTCGTCAAAGCCCTGAAGGACTATCGCTCCGGCGCGCGCAAGAACGACATGATGTCGCTCGTAGCGCCGGCGTTGAAGGATGGCGATATCGACGATCTCGCCGCCTATTACTCCGCCATCCAGGTCACCGTCAGCCCGCCGCCCAAATAATCCTCCGGCGGCGTCGCGTCCGGCTTGGCGGCGATCTCGATCCGCTCGCTGGGAGCGGGCAGGATGTGCACAACGTGAAAGCCGGCCTCTTTCAATTTCTTCAACAGGTCTGGCAAGGCGGCGACGGTCGCCGGATGGATGTCGTGCAGCAGCAAGATCCCCTTGCCGCGCTTCTCCAGGCGACTCATTGCGCGTGCGACTACGTCACGCGGCCTGATGCGGCGGTGCCAGTCGTCGGCGACCGTATCGGAGCTGAAGACGATGAGCGCACGCGCGGAAAGCTCGTCCTCGATGGCGTCGGAACGCGCCAGCCCGGGGATGCGGAAAAAGGGCGCCAGCGCGTCCGGATCGCCAAGCGCCGCACCGACGTCGGCAATTCCCTCGTCGATCTCCTGGCGCACCTTCTCGATCGGCAGCTTCTGGAAGTGCGACGGGTGATCCTCGCTGTGCGTGCCGATGGTGTGGCCGGCGGCAAAGATGCGCCGCACCGTCGCGGGATAGGCGCGCGCCATTTCGCCGACCAGAAAATAGGTCGCCCGCACGCATTGCGCCGCGAGGATGTCGAGCACCGGATTGGAGTAGCGCGGCATCGGCCCGTCGTCGAAGGTCAGCACGACCTCCTTGTCGGCGAGCGGTAGCGTCTGCGGATATTGCATGACGCCGAAGCGGGTCGGGCCGTCCGCGTCGAGCGTAAGCACCCGGCTGGTGCCGAGTGCGTCCGGATGCCCGGGGCACTCTTCCGCCAGCGCAGGCGCGACGGTAAGCGCGCCGGCGACGCCGATTGCCGCGCCGAAAACAGCACAAATAAAGAATGCCCAAGCCCGCAGAAATGCCCCCGTTATCGGTTCACGATCGCGTTGCCGTTCGCCGTGAACCACCCTTTTAGGCCACTTTAGGGAACGGCGCTTTAAATGTCATGTTAACCATCAACGGCGAGCCGGGCCGGCTGTTGAAAACTTAAAGGGCACCGCTGCTTAGGCTTTACCTTGCCGTTAATCAGCCGCCCTTAAAGCTTGAGCTCCTCCGGTTTTTCTGATGGGGCGTGAGTATGGTGGCCGCTGCGGCAGCCCGGAGTTGGTGGGCGGCAATGCGGCGGCGTTTGCGCCTATCGCCGCGCGCGCCTGTCAGCGAAGCCGCAGCCGCGACCCGAATCGCTCTATTGGCGCCGCTTCTCCTCGCCGGCGCGATGCTCGTCGGCGCCGGCATCGGCTTCGCCGTCACCGAACTAAGCGAAAGCCGCCTCGAGGCCGCGCAACACGGTGCGCTGCAACGCGCGCTCGACGAGTTTCACGCCGAATTCGGCGATATCGACGCGCCCGACGACCTCCAGTTGCGGCACATCGCGCGGCGCGCGGGCCTCAGCGACCTGCGGTTCGACGCCAACCCGACGGGGGAGGGCGGGCGCGAGTTGCAATCGCTGCACGACGCGCGCGGCCGCATCATCGGCTGGTTCAGCTGGCTGGCCGACAACGGGCTCGTCGGCGCGACGAATCGATTGTGGGGCATCTTGGCGGCGATCGGCGCCGTGCTCGCCGTGTGCGGCGCCGTTGCGCTGCGCGCGGCGCAGCGGCTCTGGCGCTCGCTCGATCGCAGCAACGAAACCTTGCGCAAACTCAACGGCGAGGATGCTTCCACCGGATTGCCCAATCAGCGCGCCATGCGCGAGCGCCTCGACGAAGCGCTGGCGCGGCGCCGCTCCGGCATCGTCGCTTTTGCGCTGATCGATCCCGACGGCTTTCGCGAAATCAACGACACGCTCGGGCGCGGCGGCGGCGACGCCGTGCTCGCCAATATCGCCGCGCATTTGCGCGCCGCGTTGCCGGCGGGCGCGCTGCTCGGCCGCTTCGAGGAGGACCAATTCGCCGTCATCCTCGCCAGCGACGACCGGCGCGCCGCAACTGCGCTTGGCGAGACGCTGCGCGGAGCGCTCATGCGCCCGGTCTTCGTCGACCGCATCTGGCAGATCACCGCCGGCATCGGCGTGGCGCACGCACCCGAGGATGGCGCGACCGGCGAAGAGCTGGCGCGCCGCGCCGCTCTCGCCTTGCGCGCCGCCAAGCGCGAAGGTCGCGGCCTCGCGCGTTCCTTCGTCCCGCAGATCGAAACCGATTATGCCGAGCGGCGCTTCCTCCTGCGCGAACTGCAATCCGCCGTCGCGCTCAAGGCCTTCGAGGTTCACTATCAGCCGGTGGTCGCCGCCGAGGGCGGTGCCATGGTCGCCGTGGAGGCGCTGCTGCGCTGGACGCATCCGCATCGCGGCGCCATCGCGCCTTCCGTCTTCATTCCGCTCGCCGAAGAGAGCGGTCTGATGACGCAACTCGGCGAGATCGTGTTGCGCCGCGCGCTCGCCGACGCCGCGCGCTGGCCCGTCTTGTCGGTCGCGGTCAACCTCTCGCCGCTGCAAATTCGCGAGCGCGCGCTGGTCGATCTCGTCGGCGGCATCATGGCCGAGACCGGCATTGCCGCTTCGCGCGTCATCCTCGAAGTGACCGAGGGGATTTTGATCGACAATCCCGACGATGCGCTGACGCGGCTGCGAGCCTTGCGCGCGCTCGGCGTCAGTCTCGCGCTCGACGACTTCGGCACCGGCTACGCGAGCTTGAGCTATCTGCAAAAATTTCCGTTCGACCGGCTCAAAATCGACCGCGCTTTTGTCGGCTCGCTCAATGCCTCCGGCGACACCGCCGCCATCATCCAGTCGATTGTCACCCTCGGTCATGCGCTCGGCATGAAGGTCTTGGCGGAAGGTATCGAGAGCGACGAACAGCGCGTGCTGCTGCGGCTTGCCGGCTGCGACGAGATGCAGGGCTTTCTCTTCGCCAGGCCCGTTCCCGCCGGCGACATCGACAAGATTTTGAGCCGCGCGCCGCGCTCAGCCGCCGGCTGATCCCCTTGTGGGCCCGTTCTATCGCATAAGGCAGCTGTCACCCGTTCACCTCCCCCTGACAGCGCCGCAGCCGGCCGCTATCCTGATGCCGCCATGATTTCCAACCGCCTTCCCGGGCTCGATTT
>Ga0187784_10004805_pt1 | contig 10945 bp, 9 predicted proteins | sample 1015_SJ02_MP15_2_FD_132964 | JGI IMG/M metagenome (GOLD analysis project Ga0187784, IMG submission 132964) | Tropical peat soil microbial communities from peatlands in Department of Meta, Colombia - 1015_SJ02_MP15_20_MG | ecosystem: Environmental > Terrestrial > Soil > Wetlands > Peat | place... | reverse complement strand
TCCGATCTCGCGAACGAGAGCGGGGATCACCGCCCAATCAACCATCGGCTTGCAGAGATTCTTGAAGGCTCCTGCGGTAATCGCCAGCTCTCTGGCCATAGCAATCGCCTCGATTGGCACCCGCTCGCCTTCGGGAAATGCACTGTGACGATCGGATTTCGAAGCGACTGAACGGCCTCGAAAAGCATTAAGCTGCGTGGATGACCATGAGCGACGAACCGAACAAACGATCGTGGATCAGGGCATTCGTTCTTTATCCGTTCTTGATGGGGGCCGCGCAAATCGGCTCGCTATTGAATCACGCGACCGCCCAGGAGGGTAGGTAATGAAGAACGTTGTGCTGATCGTCGCGTTGAGCGTTGTGATCGCGGGCTGCGGTGAAAGCAAACCGCGCCCGCCGAAACACGAGTTCACGCAGACTGAGGCGGAGCAGGTCCGACGCGATAAAATCATCAAAAAATGGATTGCCAACGGCATCCTGGAATCGGTCAAGGCTGGGGTGTTCCCCGAGATGAATGTGAGAGGGGCTTATTTGCTGACGAAGGTTGAAGACAGGCGGAAAGTCGCCATTATCGCCTACACCTGGGCTGCGAGTCCGATCAACCAAATGCCGATGACCATCCGCTGCGATGGAAAGGAAATCGGGACGTTCTCGTTAGAAAAAGGGCTGAGCCCGCCGTCACTCGACGCCGCCCCATAGGGTATTTCGTCCCTCACTTCAGCCCTTCGTTCGGTTTAGTTGCGCTCGGGGTCCGGGTGGACACTGCCTTGCTTTCAATCCGCTTGCTCGGCGAAATCCGGCAGCTCGAACAACGACGCGAGGCTCGGCCACCGGATTCGAGGCGCGATCGTGAGCCTCCGTGGGTTGTTGCTAAGCTGGGCTGGCGATATCACCACATCGGCGTGCCAACTCAAATCCTCGACGCGGCACTTCAGGGACACGAGATTTTTTACGCCCACATCCCCCTCGGAGGGAGTCCGTTGGTCATCGACCTCAAAGGCGATGTGCGGTGCGGTCTTTCAGCGATGATCATTCGTAATGGTGCCCCGGTGGAACTGATCGCGTTTCGCAAGGCGTCCTCCGCATGAGGCGTGATCTTTTAACGCCCTCCCGGACATTTTCCCCCAACGTTGTCGCGGTCCCGCACCAGGCTGGTTGGGGCACAAACGGGACACCCCCTTGTCCCGCAATCTCGACCGTTTCCGGCCGACGCCACAAAACGACCGTTTTTTTCGGAACGATTGAAGGTCGGGTGCGCCTTTCACGAGTCCTCGCCAACGCTTGCGGCTTGCTGGCTACCTCAGTTCAGATTCTTGCGCAGCGTGTCGAGGCGTGCTTGAGCTTTTCGGGCAACATCGCTACCCGATGGAGCCAGCCGCAAGACATCATTCCAGCACTCAATCGCGATTTGCGTTCGCGACGTCCAAGGGATCGGATACCTGGCCGGTGGTCCAGCCGCGTAGCTTGAATCATGGTAATGCGCTTGCAAATAAGCGTAGCGGAGTTTTTCCGAATTGGTGATGTCCCTCGACGGGACGCTCGAATGGGCATCGAATTCCCGCAGCAGCTCCCGGGAGAACTTGGCGGCAGGCGTTCCGGGCCACCGCTCGATCACGCCTTCGAGCAAAAAGATCGCCATTGGCAGACCATCCGGCATTTGGAGTCGGTCGGCGACTTCAACAAGCAGCGCGCTTGACCACTCGTCGGGAGTAGCAGGCCCCGCCAGTCGACTGGCGGGAAATCGTTGCGCGGACAGACGGCGCGCCGGCAGGCCTGCCTCCAGCCACAGGAAGACTTCCTCCAACTGGGCGGGCTTGGGAGGCTGGTGCCCGATGCCCGGGTAAACGCGGAGCATCGATCGCACGCCGTGCTCCTTGATTAAGGGGAAGTATTCCAGTTCCAGCTCGTTGCGATTGAAATCGAACTCGCCGGTCAAGAGCGCGACGCTCAGGCGCTCAGCGGCTCGCTGGCGAAGCCAGTGCTCCGGCCGCATGCCCCAAGTCCCGACGATCGCAGCCACGCCGCCGAATAGCTCCGGCAGGGCATACGCGATGCGGGCGGCAGCGTTCCCGCCACCAGAAGTCCCGGTTAAGTACGTCCGGTCGGGATCGATCAAATAGCGGTGGCGGACGTCATCGAGAACATCCAGAACAATGCGGCGGCGGACAGGGCGTTCCACTCCGCCTTCGTTGCCGACATGATGTGGTCCGGCGAAAAAAACTCCGTGGCGCTGGCAGACCGTGCGCCAAATCCGCCAACCGTTCGACCGTCCGCCAGGATCGACGTGAAGGATCAGCGGATAGGCGTGGTCCGGTTTATAGCCGGCGGGCACGAAGAGTTCATAGCTTTGCTGAGTCGAATCATATCTCTCGAGGCGCCGCGCCGGTTCCTTGTCGAGGCTGCAGGTGGACACACTGAAGACCCAATCCAACCGGCCGGGCGCCCCGACCGAGACATCGGAATGATACCCGTCCTTTCTTAATCGGAACGATTCCGCTTCTGGTCTCTGCGGAAACCAGCGAAACAGATCGGCCGCCGGGGCCCGCTCCCCAGGCAGGTCGGCGTCGTCTTGATTAGGGCGTGGCAGCGGTGTGCCGGTGGTGTCCGCGACTGCACTTCCGCCAGATCCGCGCAAGGGCCGCAAGGCCTTGCTCTCGTCGGGAAGTCGCGCCAGATCTTGAGGCTTCAGCATGGCCGCGTGGTCGCGCACCAGGCGGCGAAGCAGTGCGATCCTGGATTCGTCGAGGCTGAGCGCGGTCGCCGGTGGCGGCCAGGTCGGAGGAGGCAGCCTGACGGACTCTGCCCTCTTTTTGGGCGACTGACCGTCTGCCTTGCAAAAGTCAGAACTGCTCCAAGTACCGCCATGACCGGCTGCCAGAGCGACCGCGACTAATGGCACAATCCAAGCTTTCCGGGCCATCGGAGTCGCTCCTTGGACGATGAACGCGGGTTCGGCTGAGCTGGCCGGACGCAAAATGACAAGCGGTATCGTCGCCTTCGGAGGCCCGCGCATTGAGAAGATATCCGCCAACTAGAACGACTGCCACAGTTGGGTGCCCTGCTCACCCGCCGCGGAGCATTGGGAACTGACCGCTGTCGTGTGACTTCGCAAATTCAAACCCACCCGTTTGTCGGAACGCTCCGGCGAGTACCGAAAAACGTCTGCGCGAGGTTTCTGAAACTCGCCGAGCGATCCGAGGGGTGGGTCCGGCAACAGGTGCTCACTGGGTTTTCCGCCCAGACATTCAACAGCGGTGCGCGAAAGGAATGGATTCGGCGACCCTCGAGTGGCTATGCTCAACGCCCGGCAGCCCGTCGACTCGCCGGCACTGGACCAGCGCCGTTTCTTGAAGGGCAAAGCACCATGCGCATTGGCCGCCGCACCTTGGTCTCAATCGTGTCGCCCTTCGTTCTGGCTCTGGCCGCCGCCTACGTCCAGTGGGCGACGGTCGGGCTGCCGGAGGTGTCTCCGCCTACGCTAATTAGCGAGACGGCGTCGGAACCCTTCGGCTTCCCGGCTTGGCTGCGGGTCACCCATTACGTCAACTTCTTGTTCCTGGTCTTGCTTGTCCGCAGCGGCCTTCAAATCCTCGCAGACCACCCCCGGCTATACTGGAACGTACACTGCACACCCGGCACGGAGTGGATCCGATTCACGCCGATTGAGGTGCCAAAGGACCGGGTATGGACCGCTAAAGACGATTCTCGCTATCTCTCCCCATGGATCGGCCTGCCGGGCTACCGGCACACGATCGGCATGGCCCGGCACTGGCATTTCCTCGGCGTCCTATTCTGGGCGGGCAACGGCCTCGTCTTTGTAGTCCTGCTTTTCGGCTCCGGCCAATGGAAGCGCCTGGTGCCCCACTCGTGGCAAATCGTTTCCGACGCCTGGGCTGTCTGGGTCCACTACGCCACCTTTCACCTGCCGCCGGAGCCCAATGGCTTCTACCGCTACAACGCCCTGCAGCAGTTGGCCTACTTCGGGGTGGTGTTCATCCTGGCGCCGCTGGCGATCCTCACCGGACCTTCCATGTCGCCAGCCCTGACCAGCCGCTTCTCGTGGTATCCGAAGCTGCCCGGCAACCGCCAAGTCGGCCGGTCGCTCCACTTCCTGATCATGTGCGCCTTCGTTTTCTTCCTCATCGGCCACATCGCAATGGTTGCGATCACTGGATTCGTCCGGAACATGAACCACATCGTCGTAGGTACCGACAAAACCAGCCTGGTGGGTGTGTCCCTTGGTGTGTTAGGGCTCGGCGGAATCGTGGCGGTGAATGTGTTCGCCAACTGGGCGGCGTGGAGGTATCCGCGAGCGGTACAACACCTCGCCAGGGCCATCGTCACTCCCGTCATGGGATTCCTGCTCGACCGCCCCGCCCCGCGGGCCGAGTTTCGCCGCGAGGACATCTCCCCCTTCTTTTGGGCCAACGGCAAGGTGCCCACCTGCGAGGAATGGAAGAGCCTGGCGGCCGACGGCTTCAAGGGCTACCGGCTGCGGGTGCACGGGCTGGTGGAGAACCCCGTCGAACTGTCGCTGGACGACCTACGGGCACTCGACAAGAAATCGCAGATCACACTGCACCATTGCATCCAGGGCTGGTCGGGCATCGCGGAATGGGGCGGCGTCCCGCTTAAGGAACTCGTCCAGCTGGTCCACCCCAAGGAAAACGCTGGCGCGGTTGTCTTTCGCTCCTTCGGCGAAGGAGGCGAGGGCGGGGAGTATTACGACAGTCTCTCGATGGCCGACGTCGTGCACCCGCAAACGCTGCTGGCCTACGAGATGAATCGCGAACCGCTAGGCCAACTGCACGGGGCGCCGCTGCGGCTGCGGGTCGAGAACCAGCTCGGGTTCAAGATGGTCAAGTGGATTCTCGCCATCGAGTTCGTGGAAACAGCCCGGTCCTTCGGCCAGGGAGAGGGTGGCTACAACGAGGACCACGAATACTTCGGTGAGCTGGCCAACATCTAAGGGCGGACCGGCGGACCCTACAGCATGTCGCCGAGCAAGCTGGGCGATTCATCCAGGGCGCGCGTCCACGTCGGACAATCTCAAGCGTTTTCTGCGGACGGCCAAAATCGACGGATTTTCGGAAAAAAAGGTCTACGTGCAGATTGGTTAGGTCGGCGACAAACCCACGGGCCGTTTCCAACGATCGAACCGACTCCTCGGAGAAATCAGACGTCACGACAACGCATTTTCTCGGCGACCAGCCCGTCACGGACTTACGTCCCTGTATCTGAAGCGGCGGCGGACGGACCATCGAGCCTTCCCAACAGCCGCAGGAGGCCGTCGAGGATCGTCAGCGGGTGAGGTGGGCACCCCGGGATGAAGAGGTCGACCGGGACCAGTGACCCGCAACCGTTGTGCACCTCCGGATTGTCGATAAAGGGGCCGCCGCTGATGGCACAGGCCCCGACCGCGATGACCAGCTTCGGCGCTGGCACCGCTGCGTAGGTCTCCAGAAGGGCAGTGCGCATGTTTTCGCTGACCGCGCCCGTAACGACAATGCCGTCGGCATGTCGAGGCGAGGCCACAAATTGGATTCCAAAGCGACCCATGTCAAAGACGACGGTTCCCAGCACGTTGAGATCGGCCTCACACGCATTGCAGCCACCGGCGCTGACTTGCCGCAGTTTGAGTGATCGACCAAACAGGCGTCTCGACTTTTCCTCCAGGGCCTGGGCGCGCTTGATGGTCTGGCCATCGAGGATCAGATCGTCGCGGCTCCGAGTCGAAAGGCGGTATTCCTGCGAATAGTGAATCGCTTCTTCGGGGCAAGCATCGCTACAGTCGGTGCAAAAGAGGCAACGACCCAGATCAACCCGCATTCCCTTGGCGTCGATCGTGATGGCATTCGTCGGGCAGGCGTCGGCGCAGGCCCGGCAGCTTTCCGGGCACTTTGAGGAGTCGACGATCGGCAGGCCACGAAAGCGATCTGGCAGTGTTGGGACCTGGGCCGGATACGCGATGGTGCGATGCCCTTGCCTCAGTCGCGCGAGGGACAGATTCAGCATGGTGATCCCTTACAAGTCGCTTCTCTCAGAGGTCGTGCCCGCAGTAGGACAGGTTGAAACTTTTGTTGCAAAGCGGGAAGTCCGAAATCTGTTGATCTCGGAGCGAGATGGCCAGACCCGTCCAATTATGGAACGATGGGTCAACGATCTTGTACCGTGCAAACCGGCCCTGAGAGTCCGTTATCGCCACGTGGCAGATTTCGCCGCGCCAGCCTTCGACCAACGAGACGACAATCTGTTCGGGCTTGAGTGCGCCACATTCAGCGTGGGTCGGCCCATCGGGAAATCCCTGGAGTTGTTCGCGAATGAACGCGACCGACCTCTGCATTTCGAGCCAGCGAACATAGGCGCGGGCAAACACATCTCCGGTCGTCCAGGTCGACACTGGGACCTGCGCGAATCGATAAATGCCCGATGGAAAGTCCTGGCGGATGTCATGTTCGATGCCACAGGCCCGCGCGGCTGGACCAACCAACCCGAGGGCGAGGGCGGCGTCCGCGTCGACCGCGCCTGCACCCTCGAACCGGGCCTGCACTGAGGCCGAGTTCCAGAGCAAGTCGGCCGCGTTCTCCACGTCCCGATACGCCGATTCCAGACGGGAAAGACACTCTTGTTTGCGTGCTTCGTCGAGGTCGAACCGAACGCCGCCGGGCCGCAGCATTCCGCGGCCGAATCGGCTGCCGCACAAGAGGGCCGTCAGGTTGAGAAAGTCTCCGCGCAACCGGCCACAGTAAGATGCCGTTGGCAGATAGCCGACGTCACCGGCGAGCGCCCCCAGGTCGCCCGCGTGATTCGCCAACCGCTCCAGTTCCAGAGCGATGCCGCGCAGCACGTCGGCCCGGAGGGGCACCTGGCAGCCCGCGAGCGCTTCGACCGCTTGACAATAGGCCGTTGCGTGGCCGATGGACGTATCCCCGGCGACCGTCTCCAGCGTGTGCAGGGTTCGTTTGTCCGGTCCACCGACGAGGGTGCGTTCGGCTCCTCGATGTTGATAGCCAAGGGAAATCTCCAGATGAAAGACTTGTTCGCCGTGGCACTGAAACCGGAAATGCCCCGGTTCGATGACACCGGCGTGCACCGGACCGACGGCGACTTCGTGGATTTCGTCACCCTCGACACGGTAGTAGTCGGTGACGCCGACGACGGGTGTTTCGCCGGGTTTCCGGTTCCAGGCGTCGTGGCCAGGTCGATAGGACGAATGAAAGCGCACGGGCTTGAACCAGGGATGACCCGTGGGACGCACGCCAAACTGTTCGGCAATCTCGCGCTCAAAGAGATGTACCTGGGGACAATCGGGAGTGATCGAAGGGAATTGATCGGAGTCGAGCGTGGTCTTGCCAATGCGCAGCACGCCGTGTTGAGTGTCGCTCGTCACGGCATAGAGCTCGACGCTGCCATGCGTGCTCGAAACATGACCAAAGAACGCGACGATAGCCTGCCCGCCGCGGACCGCGTTCGTGATCGTTCGGTGGAAATCGAAGCCGGGCAATCCAGCGATTCGCGCCCTCGGCATCGACTGCCCCACGCGGATCGTAGTGAACCCGCTGGCGGTCATCGCGTTACCTCCAGATAAGTGGCGGCGTCGCGCAAGAGAGAATCGAGGGGATGTGGGACATAGACGCCCAGAAACAGCACAAGCGCCAGAAAGAGGACGATCGGAGCGCCAGTTGCGAAGCTGTCGCGGAAACCGTTTGTTGCACTGTGCGCGGGCGGCGTTCCCAGGACGACGGGCAGGACAGTCGCACCCATGCCAATGAACACGATGGCCAGCAATAGGAGGAACAGTGCGGCAGCGACAAAGTGACCGCCACCGACCGCGCCGTTGAGGATTGTGAATTCACTCACAAACGGTCCAAACGGTGGGGAACCGGTGATCGCCAGGAATCCTGCAAGAAACAGCCCGCCGGAAAGGGGCAGCCGCTTGAGTGCGCCCTGCACGTCGCCGATCAGCTTGCTTCCGTACGACCGGTGGATGTTCCCCGCGGAGAGAAACAACACTCCTTTGGTCAACCCGTTGTTGATCAGGTGCAGCAATGCCCCGTAGGCAGCCATTCCGCCGATGCCGACGCCGAGCACGAGAATCCCCATGTGTTCGACGCTCGAGTAAGCCAGCATCCGTTTGAAGTCCCGCTGGCGGACCATAAAGACTGCGCCGAATCCCATCGAGAGCAGTCCCATGAAGACCATAATCTCGCGGGCGAAATCAGCGTCCGTCCCTGCTCGACAGATCTGATAGACCCGCAAAATCGCCAGGAAGGCACAACTCGTGACGCCGCCTGCCAGCAGTGTGCCGACGACTCCCGGCGCCTCCCCGTAGGCGTCGGGCTTCCAGGTGTGCATTGGGGCCAGGCCCATCTTCGTACCGTAACCGATGAAGAGCAGCACGAAGGCCGCGTGGACCCACGGTGCTGACAGTTTAGGAGCCGACTGAATGAGTTGATCAAACAAGAGGGTCGACTCGAGCCCGGCCTTCAGCGACGCGTATGCCAGGAAGAAGGAGCCGAACAGCGCCAGCGCGATGCCCACCGAACCGATCAATAGATACTTCCAGGTCGCCTCCAAGGACCGGGGATTGTGATTGAAATACAACAACGGACCGGTCGCGAGCGTGGTCGCTTCCATTGCGACCCACATCAGGCCCAGGTGATGCGAGAGCGTTACGAGCGTCATCATCGCGAGTACGGCCAGGAGATTGGCGCAGAAGACCCGATTGGGCCGTTCGGCCCGCGCCGCCAGGTATCCCGGCAAATAAAGCGAGCAGAGAAAAAACAGCACACTGAGGAAGCCGAGCACGACTTTGCAGAGCACATCGAGTTCCAGCCAGCCGCCCAAAGCTGTCGCTCCGGCGGCGCCGGTCGACTGAAACGCGAGCGGCCACTGAAAAACGGCCGAGGCCACCAGCACCAGGTGGCCGAATGCGCCGACGGGCACAAACCACGGCCGCCAGCGATTGGACGGAAAGACAAATGCTGCCCCGGCCACCGCGAGCGGATACAGAATGAGCAAGTAGATCTCGTTAGTCTCCAAATCAACCATCCTCATTCCCTCAGGCTCGTCAGTTGTTCAGTTCCGATCGACGTAAACTCGCGGTTGATGTGGTGAATGATGATGCCCATGACGAACACGCACGTAAACAAGTCGAGCAGCACGCCGATCTCAACCAGAAACGGCATCGCTTCTAGTAATAAGAGCCCGAACAGAAAAATTCCGTTTTCCAGGAGGAGATACCCCAGCACTTGCATGATTGCCTTCTTGCGAGTCGTCAACATCAGGAAGCCCGCCCACACCGTGGAAAGCGACGCGGGGACGAACAGCGTGCCGGCGTGTTCCTCGGCGAGGGGGAGCGTCGACGCGAAGACCATCGCGAGCCCAGTCCCCACTGCGCCCAGCAACAGAGAACTCATGAAATTCACGACCGGCTTGACTTCGTGCTGCACGTTCGCTTCGCGCATCGCATGGATGAGAAATCGCGGAATGATGATTCCTTTCAACAGGACCGTGACAGCCACGAGTAGCATGCCGCGCAACCGGATTTGTCCGTGAACCAAGACGGGAAGAAAGCCCAGCAGCATTCCCTGAATCGCGACTGCGTTAATGACTGCTCGAATTCGGCTCACGCCGAGGGCGACGAAATTGAGCGACAGGGCAACAATCAGCAGCGGGTCGATGTACTGGCTCACGCGATCACCTCACGAGCAACACGATGCCGAAAGCCGACAGCAGACAGGCCGCGACGAGCAGGATGGGCACGTGCGTCAGTCTCAAGCGGGCCATGCTCGATTCCACAATGCCAATGAGCACAGCGACGCCCAGAATTCCTCCGCCGAAAATCAGCCAGTCCGCCGCGAGTGTCCCGGTCTCCCACGGCAGTGCCAGGCGCACAATCAACGTCCCGAAGACGAACAGCTTGAGGGCGGCGCCGTAGAGAATCATGCCGTACGCTGGACCGCTGTGATCGAGCACCATGACCTCGTGGATCATGGTCAGCTCCAAATGCGTGTTCGGATCGTCGAACGGAATTCTCGAGTTCTCCGCGAGGAGGACGATGAACCAGCTGATGAGCACGAGGGCCAGCGATGCGCCAGCCGTCGGCCAGTGGGCGGCGAGTGTTGAGCCCAGCATGACGGAGAGTTGCAGCGATCCCGAAAGTTTGACCAGGACGAGAAGGCCCATGAAGAAGGCCGGCTCGGCCAGACATGAGAAGGTGACTTCGCGCGCTGCCCCCATTCCTTCGAACGAAGAGCCCGTGTCGAGTGCCGCGAGAGCCGTGAAGAACCGTCCCAGCCCGAACAGGTAGGCCAGCAGAATCAGATCGCCGGTGAAAGACAGCGGCGCACTGTCAGCAGTGAGAGGCACAAGCAGTGCCGCCAGGGCCGCCGTCACGAGCGCCACAACGGGTCCGGCACGAAACACCCACGTCGTGGTCGTGCTGAAGACCGAGCCTTTCTGCATGAGCCGGATGAGATCATAGTAGGGCTGCAAAAGCGGTGGCCCAACGCGCCCGGCGAACAGGGCCTTTGTTTTGGCTACGACGCCTAACAGCAACGGCGGCACTGTGATCGCCAGCAGCACATGGATGATTTGATTGGTGATTGCAGTCATGAGGAAATTGCTCAACGCCAGAGCAGCAGGACGATCAGGGCAATGAACACATACAGCAAATAGGCCTGGGTGCTTCCCTGCTGGAAGATGCGAAACCACGAAAATAGCCAGGCCCCGAAACGCACGGATGGCAACACCACGTATTCGAGGGCGGCGTCAGGCACATCACTGTGAAAGCTGGTCGCTGCGGGGAACAACGGCAAATTTGCGGGCTTGAGAACGCGCGGCCGAAGCACCCACGCAAACAGCCCCACAACCATCTGTGCAAATGACGACGAACTGTATTGCATCCTGGGCGTTGGTGCCGCGTAGCCGCAGCCCCAGGTT
>Ga0187784_10004803_pt1 | contig 10946 bp, 7 predicted proteins | sample 1015_SJ02_MP15_2_FD_132964 | JGI IMG/M metagenome (GOLD analysis project Ga0187784, IMG submission 132964) | Tropical peat soil microbial communities from peatlands in Department of Meta, Colombia - 1015_SJ02_MP15_20_MG | ecosystem: Environmental > Terrestrial > Soil > Wetlands > Peat | place... | reverse complement strand
CTATCTACAATCGCTGGGGCTGGAGCGCAAGAGTGTAGACTGTAACGGCCATGTCTTCTCCCACCCTCAACTCCCTTGCCCGCGCCTCGTCTTCCTACCTCCGTTCTGCCATGCACCAGCCGATTCGCTGGCACGAATGGGGCGAGGAAGCGTTCGCCGCGGCCCAGCGCGAGAACAAGCCGATCCTGTTGGACATCGGAGCGGTGTGGTGCCATTGGTGCCATGTTATGGATCGCGAATCGTACGACGATCCGGAAGTGGCGAAGATTGTGAACGACCGGTTCATCGCCATCAAGGTCGATCGCGACGAGCGCCCGGACATCGACAGCCGTTACCAGGTCGCTGTGAGTTCCATGACCGGTCAGGGCGGCTGGCCGCTGACCGCGTTCCTCACGCCTGAGGGCAAACCGTTCTATGGCGGGACGTATTTTCCTCCCGCAGATCAATACGGCCGTCCCAGCTTTAAGCGCGTGCTGCTGGCCATTGCTGATGCATACCACGAGAAGAATGACGACGTCCTCGAGCAGGCCAAGCGGGTCGAGTCGGCGATTGCGCATGGCGAAGCTCCATCCAGCGGCAGCGCGGAATTCTCCTCCACCATTATCGACGCAGTCGTTGAATCCGCCTTGCAGATGTTTGACTCCGCCAACGGCGGTTTTGGCCAAGCCCCGAAGTTCCCGCATCCTTCCATCATTGATTTGCTCATCGATCAGTACGGCCGTTCGGGCGACGAGCGGCTGAGGCAGGTCTTTACAACCACGCTCGAAAAGATGGCTCGTGGCGGCGTGTACGACCAGCTGGCCGGCGGATTTCACCGTTACTCCGTCGATGAACGCTGGGTAGTGCCGCACTTCGAAAAAATGTCTTACGACAATTCGGAACTGCTCAAGAACTATGTCCATGCCTACCAAGTCACCGGCTCGGATTTTTTTGCCGAGGTGGCCCGCGACATTATTCGCTGGATCGATGAATGGCTGAGCGACCGCGAGCATGGCGGGTTTTACGCTTCTCAGGACGCCGATTACTCAATGGAAGACGACGGCGACTACTTCACTTGGACCTTGGAGGAGCTGCAAGCCGCCGTGACCGCTGAAGAAGCGGAAGTCGCTCGTCTGCATTACGACATTCACGAAGTCGGCGAGATGCACCACAATCCGGCAAAGAACGTTCTCTACGTGCGCGCCTCGGTGGAAGAAATCGCCAGACGAATGAACGTTTCGCCGCAACAGGTGCAGGAACTGCTTCAATCCGCGAAGAAAAAAATGTACGCGTCCCGCTTGCAACGTCCGACGCCGTACGTGGACAAGACGGTTTACGTAGGATGGAACGCGCTGAGCATTTCCGCGTATTTGGAAGCTGCCAGGGCGCTCGAGCTCGACTCCGCGCGTGAGTTCGCGTTGCGTTCGCTTGAGCGCATTCTGGCAGAAGGATGGGCTTGCGGCAATCTGCTTCACGTGCTTGCATACTCCGACGCCCAAGCCGAACCCCGCCGCGTACCCGGTGTGCTGGATGATTATGCCTGCGCTGCACTGGCCTGCCTGGACGCCTACGAAGCAACTGCGAACATGCGTTACTTTGAATTCGCCAGGCGCATTGCGGATGCGATGATCGAACAGTTTTACGATGCTCAGGCAGGCGGCTTTTTTGACGCTGCTCAATCCAGGGGCAACGAGAAGAGTTTGGGCGTGCTGGCGATCCGCCGGAAAGCTTTTCAGGACTCGCCAACTCCGGCGGGCAATCCCGTCGCCGCAATTGCCCTGCTGCGATTGTTCGCATACACAGACGAAACCGTCTACCGGCAAAAAGCGCGCCAGACGATTGAGAGCTTTGCAGCGTCCGCTGCCCGGTATGGAATCTTTGTCGCGACCTACGCCCTGGCAGGTGTGCGACTCTTCGCGCCTGAGTTGCAAGTGCTCATTGTTGGAGATGGGAAAGCTGCGAGCGATCTTTATCGCGTGGCAACGCGAGCTTTCTCGGTGACGCGCACGGTGCTGAAGCTTAGAAACGAAACGGTGACTGCGGGCGGACTTCCGCCCACTCTGGCCATGACCATTCCGCAATTGCCGGCTGTTCAGGAAGGGAAAGCGGTAGCCTTGCTGTGCTCAGGACAAACCTGCGCGGCGCCGATTTCGGACCCTGCTCAACTCGCCCGGCGACTGGCCCGCCAGTCAGACCGTCCCTAACCTCGCCACTAGCAAGAAAAAAGGCCGACGCTGCTGTTTGCGCATGCATCGGCCTGAAAGATTGCAAACTGCGTGTTCAGCAGTGGCCACCAGACCCGGGAGGGCAAATTGGTGTTGGAGCGCCGTCCATAGGGGCTGGAACCGTGGGAGCAGCTACCGCTGTGTATGCTAATAACAGTCCTACCATCAGGATCAACATTCTGACCGTGCGTTTCATTGGGTCATTTCTCCTGGTGCGGGTTCCCTGGGAGCGAAAACCCTCACTAGGTCGAAATTATACAGAACTTTAGTAACTAGTCCAGAGGTAACTTTAGGGGGGTCAAGCGGCTTGTGTATGAAGCCTGCGGGGCGGTCTCTTTCCATTGCCGGTTAAAGCGCTGGAAGATCGAGTAAATGTGGCGGTTCACGCTCTCCCCGTTGACAAGGCAGGCCATGGGCCGGGTCCTCCGCCGGACCTCCACGCGTGCCGAGGGAACCCAGACCGGGGCGGGGCATACCCTGGATTGCTCAAAAGGCAAATACCGATAAACGCGGCTGCCCGAGTGCCCAGCAAGGACGTCACCACGGCACGTGGACTGGACGCTTGGGCCACTTGATTTGTACCTTCCGAGCCTCGCAGAACAAGTACACGATGAGTAAGAGCATCTCTGGCTCAATCGGGTGTTTGTAGCGGACGAAGGGATTGACGAGGTAGTAGGGAAGCGGATAGATCAATAGAAAACAGGCCAACAGAAAGCCCCCGCACGCGCGGTTTCGGAGAGTAAGCCACAACCCGGCAAAGGCAAACACTGCGCCCAGCGCGAAATTAACATGGCGAGAGATCCACAGGTCATAGCCAGCCACAATGGGAGTTTGCGGCGGGGCGATCCAGAAATAAACGGCGCGCTCCAGCGTGTACCAGAGAAACTCTCCTGGGTGCTCGCGAATGAACTGCCGCACCTGGGCCCTTTTCTCTTCCATGAAGCGCAATTCGCCGAGCCGCTGAAAGTCCCGCATGGCGTCGGGATCGTTGCCCGGATGCTCATTGCGGGTCCACAGGCCCTGCGAGCGGGCGTTGTTGGCTTCGTGCATCTCCAGCGGAAGATTGTCGCGAATGAAGACGAACTTGCCGAACACCTGATAATTGCGCACCACCCAAGGAGTCGCTACCAGCAGCGCGATGAGAACGCAAAGCGCCGCACCCGCCAATTGTGAACGTTTCGGGCGCTGATACAGCAGCCACAACAGGCAGAACGGCATCATGCTGACGACTGCGGTGTTGGTCAGCAGCATCAATCCCCAGAGCAACCCGAACAGAATCCATAAGCGCCAGCGCGGAGTGTCGTCTGCAAGACGCAGGGTCAGCAGCAGCGCCAGGCTGAGCAGGAACGCTGTGAAGCTGGTTTCCCAGACCACCCGGGTGGGCCAATAAATCGCATACGGAAAAACGGCCCACGTCCAGGCAGTGGCGCGGCCGACAGATGCGCCGTACATACGCCTGCCGATCCAGTACAAAGTGAGGCAGGTCAGCGCCGCAAAGATGCTGTTGAAGGTGAGAATGACCCACGCTGAAGCGGCCGTGTAGATTCCGAACAGTTTGAAAACGCCCGCCAGAAGATAGGGATAGACTGGCGCTGCCCAGGCGCTCGGGCCGGTGGGCAGATCGGTCGGCGAGCTAAGCCCCTGACCGAGTGCGATGGAGCGAGCCAGTCGGCCCATTTCCCATCCATATTGGAAGTGGTCGCGGCGCGGTGTGATCCGGTACGTATGGCCAACCGTGATGACGGCCAGGCGAAGCAGGAATGCGATCAAAACGACGAAGAGAACGGAGTCGCGAAATCGGACTTTTGAGCGCGGCGGGTTACGGGCTGTGTAAGAGTTCGATAATTCGGAAAGCACTGATGACCTTGCCTTATCCCGCCGGGCGTGCAGCCTTGCCCAGCCATGATCTGACCCTCAGCGCGAGATTATAGCCGCCTCAGCGCCGCACGTCGCTGAAGCGCAGCGTCTCGCCGCCTTCCTTGGCAAACTCAAGGCAGGAGGGCGGCCGGAGCTGTGTTCACAGTCGGCGATTAGGCTGATTGATAAGCTCCTTTCGCTGCCGTATCACTCTGAGACACAAACCCTGAATTAACGCTTTCAATCCCGCCTCTATTTCACGCTAGACGGGCGACCGCCCGAGCAGGTAGTATATTTTATTCCGATTCGAGCGGAACCAAGACTGGCGAAGGTTTTGGAATCGTGCGCCGAAAAACCAGGTGCAGCAACTTTCCGTGCGGCGCATTCTCAGGTTTGGCTGTCCAAGCATTCAAAAAGAAACTTAATTAGGAATCTGTGGAGGACGAAATGTTGTTTCATTCCAGGTGGCAAATTAGGCGAGCCTTAGCGTGTGGGATGGCGCTGTTTGGAGTGGTCCTGGCATCCGCAGTTTGCTTTGCCCAGGACCAGCCGGTTCCCAAGGTCGATGTTTTCACCGGCTATGAATGGCTGAACCCGGGCGGCAAAGTGCCGAACCCGGCCGGGACACCGGACAACCCCATTCCGCAGGATGTGCCGAGTCTGAATTATGGTGGAGTGGGCGACGTAACTTACAACTTCAGCAAAGTGTTGGGGCTTTCGCTGGACTACGGAAGAAGCGATGGCGGCAAGGGAGCGCTGTCGAGCAGCGAGGGAGCATTGTCCTTAGGCCCCCGTTTTATGTGGAGAGGCGAACAGACTGATTTCTTTGTCCATACGTTGTTGAGCTGGAACCGGTTCAGCGGGCCGTACAAGCTGGCTGCGAACAACGGCATCGGTTCCATCCTCGGCGGCGGCTTGGACTTGAATGTCAGCCGGCTGATCAGTGTGCGGGTGTTTGAGGCAGACTGGGAGTGGGCGCGGCACAACTATTCCAGCTTGGTCGATAGCCAATTCCCGACTTTACGGCGGGCCTCGCTGAGTGGCGAGCGCTTGGCGACCGGTATCGTGTGGAAATTTGGCTACCCGCCTACGGCAATCCCTGCCGCGACCTGCGCGGTGCAACCGTCGCAAGTCATGACCGGTGAACCGATTACAGCCACCGCCACTACGACCAATTTCAATCCGAAGCACACGCTGACCTACGCTTGGACGGGCAATGGCGGCAAGGTGACGGGCAAGGACAACACCGCCAGCATCGATACCACCGGACTCGCCGGCGGCACGTATTCGGTGACTTCCAACATTACTGATCCCAAGATGAAAAAGAACGGGACGGCCACTTGCAGCGCCAGCTTCACGGTGAAAGAACCGCCAAAGAACCCGCCCACCATGACCTGCTCGGCGAGTCCCAGCAGCGTGCAGGCAGGCGGTTCTGCGAATATCACTTGCACCTGCACCAGTCCGGATAACGTCCCGGTGACGGTCGGCAACTGGACGACAACCGCAGGCACGATCTCCGGCAGCGGCTCTAACGCCACCCTCAATACCACGGGCGCTTCGGCTGGTCCGGTCACGGTAGGCGCAACTTGTACCGACTCCCGCGGCCTGACGGCGCAAGCCACGACCGGGTTGACGGTCCAGAATCCTCCGCCTCCGCCTCCGCCGCCAGCCAGCAAGCTGAGCGACTGCGACTTTGCCAACATGGCGAAGATCAAAAAGCCGTGGCGCGTGGACAACGAGTGCAAGGGCAAACTGGACGACGTTGCCAAGAACCTGCAACAGAATGCTGACAACAAGCTGGTTATCGTAGGCAACGCCGAACCGACCGAAAAGCGGCCGAATCTGGCAGCGGAACGTGCGGTCAATGCCAAGGCCTACCTCACCGGTGGCGAGGCGAAGCTGGGCATCGATCCTAGCCGTATCGAAACCCGCACGGGCAGCGCTGGCACCAAGACAGACGAGTTCTGGATTGTGCCGCCGGGCAGCACCTTCCCCGCCGAGGGCACGCAGGCAGTGGATGAATCAAAAGTAAAGGCAGTTCCAGATCATCCGCACGCGGCTGCCCCAAAGAAGGCTGCCAAGAAGCAGTAGGATGTGGCCTGAGGTGGAATGACAGACTGGCCGAGCTTGCGAGCTCGGCCAGGCTTTTTGCGAAACAGGATTGATGCGTGTCGGCTGGGCCAAAAACAGGTGGCTTGAGCCACCCCGAACTGGGGCACCCAGCCCACGCGTTAGTTGCATCAGTTTGAACTCGACCTTGCGGACAGGGCTGGCAGGTTCCACGCATCGGACACCGATCCGACATCCGATTGGGGATTTTGAGCACAATGGGGATACATCAACAGTTATCTTACGGAAGTTCGTAGATGGCTCGCCCCTGCAGTACGAACCCTCCTTGCGGACTCATACGTAGAGGTACCTGTCCCGGTACTCGAAAGCGGCCTGAGGTGCGTTCTGCTAGATTCTGGGAAGTGACCAGCACTTCATAGTTTGAAAGGTTCCAAACTGAGAACGTCGCGTCAATGTGTTTGTCGAAAGGGACCATATCGCCCCAATCGAACCCTGCCTTCACGATGCCGGTGTATGCTGCGAGGCGATTACCGTTCCGAGAAGCAGAGGCGGCGTAACGCACTCCGCTGCCACGGCCTGACAATTCCCTTACCCTCTTTCCGGTACGCAAATCGAAAACCCTCAGTCTAGGGTCGTGGTTTGCAAAGACTCCAATGCAATCATAATCAACCGCGAACACCCGGCCGTCTGCGGTAACGGCAATATCACCGACAAGCAATCCCGTGCTTAGCTTGTTTTCTATGGCCCCAGAGGTCGGACCGACCACAAACACGTCGGGAGTGTCTGATGGGCGTCTGCACGGAGTGTCGTTAGGTACGGCCACCACCAGATGTTCACCGTCGCTTGTCCAAGCGACAGCCTTTGGGTGCATCCATCCTAAACCGCGTTCGCGGGTATTCCAGATGGTTTGCTTTGCCGAGTCGAAGTCGATCACATCTATCCAAGAATCACTGAATCCCCTTACCCAAACCGCGACAACCTCGCGTCGAGTTGGCGAGAACTCCAGACTTGTCACCTCCGAATCGATGGAGAAGCTGTGTACTACTCCGTGCTTGTCCTTGTAAGTCCGAGCTTCTGCAGGTGGTCCGGGTAATGAGATCCCCTTTATCTCTTAGGTCGTCGGCGCGAAGGACGTGCAAGAAGCGGTCGAGATAGGCGATTATCATCTTGCCGTCGGTCGAGTACCTAACATATTCAGAGCGCGAGTACGTGAGTGGCTCGCGCTTTTCCCTTACCTTTACCCGAAGCACGTTCTCAGCAACCAGCTTGTCGTCGCGGAAGTTCCAGAGTTGCACCACGTCTGAAACTCTGGTGGTCGATGGGTCGTTCGTCGGTTCTCGCCGACTAAGTTCGGTGACTACTAGGGAGTCATCAGGGGAAATGTCCGCCGAGTTCGGATCTTCATGCAGGGCGTAGGCCTTCAGTTCATGCTGTGGAAGCGGGCGCTCAGCATAAGCGAGATAACCCGACGCTAGCCCTAGCAGCAATACTGCGATGGAAGCGAGTCGCTGTCTCACGATGGACGCTATTGGACACACGGAATTAGCGATAGACAGATAGATTCTACGCCGTCCGCTAACCCGCTCGCCTTTTAACGACCTGCACCCAGCTTTCCTTTCCGTTTCGGCTAGATGTCGCTATCAGCGTTAGCACAAGCGTGCGCCCTTTGTTCGCTCCTTCGCTGCGCCCAGAACTCCTGCTACGGCCTGATGGTAGCGGCCCTATCGGACAGCGTGGTGTGCAAGGTCAAGTCGTGGCTATTACAGGTTAGGCGATTTCTCACGGCCGAACCCGGCCGAGGCGGTTTCAGCGCGCCCAGCGCCGTTTGCCGGCTCGGCGCTACTTGCCCAACAGGCCGAACGCCGTCACGTTATTGCTCGTCCCCACGTACACTTTGCCGTTGACGATGAGCGGGGTGCCGAAATGGCTGGCGGTGCCGAACTGGTCGCGGTTCCCGGCCTGGCTGGAATTATAGAGTTCGTTCTGCAAGTTCGTGGCATCGTAAGCGTGCAGAACGTCATTGGGGTCGCTGTGCTCAATCGCCCATACGATCCCGTTCTGCTTGCGGTTCGCCGAAACGCTCGGCGTGCTCCCCGGATACTCAAACGCAGCCGCGCTACTGGAGGCGGGCGACGTCCCCAGCTTGGCTAGCGAAAACGTGTATTGCAGAAGATAGTAACCCTGCGGCCCGTAATACACGCTGCCATCGAAGTACGCGGGCATCGACCAGATCCCGCCGGGCAATGCTCCGTCGATCTCCTGGTAAATTGCATTGTCGTTGTTGGGATTGAATTTTCCCATGTTGTTGCGGTTCACGATATAGATGTTGGAATCCTTGCCGGCGCCGATTGCCAGATGCCAGGTATTGTTTTGCGCGTCTTTCATCGGCGGCAGAACCAGGTCCCCGCCCGAACCCAAGTCTTCGTCATTCTCCGATTCCTGCACGGTGTCGTACATGTTGAAGTAATCGGCCACGCGCAGTTTGTTGTTCTTGGTCGACAACTTGATGAATCCGTTCCCGTAGTCGCCGTTGACCGGGAATCCTTTTGAATTGAGCGTGGTGTCGAACAGGCCGTTGGCATCCAGAAAGTAGATGGCGTCTCCGTCCGAGGCCATGCCCGCGCCCGCTTGCCAGATTGCTCCTTCATATCCGTTCGGTGTCACATTCAACACGCTGGTGCGCAGCAACGTGCTCTCACCGTAGCCGATGATCCATCCGGTATAGGGACGGTCATCACAATGCGAAGTCCAGCCCGTGTAAATTACCCCGTTCAGCAAAAGCAGCCCCTGCCGCTCAGCATATTGCGCGGGATCGAAGTGAACATACCCGTTCTTGCTGTTGTCCCCGGTGCCCGGATAGCGGGCTACCACCGTTGTCGGCCCGCCGAATTCTTCGCTTCCGGTGGTAATGTCCAGGGCGTGAAGGCGCTGGAAGTAGTGGCCGCCCTTGTCCATGCTCATGGCCACCACGTAAATCGTGCCATTCGGCCCGCTGCTGCGGTCGATTACCGGAGTTGAAGTAATCCCGATCTGCGGACTGATCTGGCCGCAGCCATGGTCATCGGATGGGGTCTCGTTCTTTTCCAGCAACGAAACCTGCCAGAGCTGGCTGCCGCTGTCCGCATCGAAAGCGTAGACGCTATCGTTCTCTGTCACCGCGTAGATCACATTGTGAGTGCCCTGGTTCGGTATGGAAACGGCAGAAAGATACAGCGGCTCGGCGTCGATAATCCCGTCCACCGGCATGGTGAACAGCAGGCCGAAACTGGACGATTTCACATTGCTCAGGTTGAGGATCGTTTCGTCTAAGTTTTGGCCGGTGCGTGCGACATCGTTGTGGTAAGTTACCACGTCCGTGGCCCGGGCGGCGCCGGCAAAAGACATGACCAGGGCGGCAATCCAAAGCAGCCCCTTAATGCTGGCCGCGCTTCGCAGTTGGCGGACGGCCCGATTGGCAAGGTTCACGAAACATGTTTCAACAGTATTGAGCGCATGGGAAAAATCGAGCCTTTTGCGGGAAAGGGCGGTCATGGGATCTCCTCAAAGTCTGGATTGTGCGCAGAGCAAGCTGCCACGTGGATTCACCCCTAAGCTTGGAACAGCGCTTTTCCTAGTATCGCCGCAGCCCAACGGATATGCAACCGGCGTGCGGGTTACGCGCTTGCGTTATTGCCTGAACTACTCCGGGGATCTGGTCCGCCTAGGACTCTCTGCTGCCAGGACCGGAGGCCGTATCGGCTTCCAGGGCGCTCAGCAGGTCTTCATCCACCTCCCACTTCTTGAGGATGCGGAAAATAGTCCTCGCGCTGAACCCGGCGCGCATCAACTGGCGGAAAATTCTAGCTGCCTGTTTCTGGTCTTTCGGTTTTTCCAGACGCTTGCGTCGCAAGTGCTGGCGCGCGAGCTGCTCTTCATCCACATCGCCGTAAACGCCGGCGACCGCCTTCTCAATCACCTCGCCATGAACGCCCTTGGCTTTCAGTTCGGTGATGACGCGCAAGCGGCCGAGCTTTTCGTTGTCGCGCCGGAAGGTTGAGAAGGCAGAGGCGTAGCGCGAATCGTTGAGATAGCCCTGGTCTTTCAAGCGGCGGATGACGAGCTCCACCAGCGCCTGCCCCAGTTCGGTTTCCGCATCCACGCGCGCGCGCAGCAAGCGTTTCATCTCTGCGACAGAACGCATGCGACGGGCCAGCGCGCCGATGGCGTAATCGTACAGCTCATCTTCAGATTCGAGCTTCCTAGGGCGCGGAAAAGACATCTTCACCATACTGTAATACGTCGGCAAGAATCGGACTGTTTTCGATCGGATCTAACCCAAATCATTCAAGGGACTGGGCAGGTTTGAAAGGGCGCGGCTGGAAGCCAGGCCCTTCCCCATCAATTCGCGGTTTTATAGCAAGGCTGAAACTGGTCCCACGCCTGGTTTCGGTTGCTCGAAAACCGCCTACGGGCCGGAGTGCAGCTCGCGCCAGACCTGAATCAGGGAGCTATTGGCGAACGGAGCTGGGGCCAGCGTCACCACCAACATGAGTAGCGCGAACCCCGCGAGCCAGCGGCGGTAGCCGGTCACGCCGGGCCACTCGGCGACCATGGGGTGTCTCATGCCGCTAATCCGCAGCAAGACTGCCCAAATCAGCCAGCCCGCCCAGCAGTAGTATGCGAGGGGGAGCAGAGCGATGATCGTCAAGTTCGAAATGATCTTGTGGGCACGAGGTGCGAGAGCGAAAACAATGTGGCCGCCATCCAGTTGCCCGCCGGGAAGCAAGTTCAGCGCGGTGGCAAACATGCCCACCCAAGCCGCAATGGCAGTGGGGT
>Ga0187784_10004802_pt1 | contig 10948 bp, 11 predicted proteins | sample 1015_SJ02_MP15_2_FD_132964 | JGI IMG/M metagenome (GOLD analysis project Ga0187784, IMG submission 132964) | Tropical peat soil microbial communities from peatlands in Department of Meta, Colombia - 1015_SJ02_MP15_20_MG | ecosystem: Environmental > Terrestrial > Soil > Wetlands > Peat | place... | reverse complement strand
GCCGATGCCGCTCTCGTGCTGTACCATGCGCTGGCGAGCTACCTCGCGGTCCAGTTGGCCGCGCGAATGAAAATGAATTTTCGGCAGGGCGCCGGGAGTTTCCGGCGTATCGATGGTAAAGCCGCGGCCGGTGTGGTGCAGGTAGAGAAAGACGCCGCGATTTTCCTTTGCGATGAGTTCGAGCGATTTGCTGACCAGTTCCGGGCAATCGCAGGCCACGGAGCCGAAGACATCGCCGGTCAGGCAGTGCGAATGCACGCGCACGAGCGGCGGCGTAGGTCCTTCGAGTTCGCCGCGAATCAGGGCCACGTGCTGGTCGCGGTCCACGTCGCTGAAATAGGCGATCATCCGGAAATCGCCATAGCGCGTCGGCAAAAGAGCCTCGGCGATGCGACGGACGTAGCGTTCATGCTGCATACGGTAGCGGATCAGATCCGCCACGGTGAGCATTTTCAAATTGTGTTCACGGCAGAAATCGATGAGTTGCGGCACGCGGGCCATGGTGCCGTCTTCATTCATGATTTCGCAGATCACGCCGGAGGGATTCAGGCCGGCGATGCGGGAAAGGTCGACGGAAGCTTCGGTTTGCCCCGCGCGCACGAGGACGCCGCCATTCCGGGCGCGAAGAGGGAACATATGCCCCGGGCGGGCGAGATCCTGGGGGCGCGTCTTCGGGTCAATGGCGGTGAGGATGGTGATGGCGCGGTCGGAGGCGCTGATGCCGGTGGTGATGCCGACCTTGGCGTCGATCGCTTCGCAGAACGCCGTGCCATGGGTCGAGGTGTTGATCGGCGACATCAACGGCAGGTTCAGTTCTTCGCAGCGTTGTTCGGTCAGCGCCAGGCAGATAAGGCCGCGGCCAAACTTGGCCATGAAATTGATGGCCTCTGGCGTGATTTTTTCGGCGGCCATGGTCAAGTCGCCTTCGTTTTCGCGGTCCTCGTCGTCCACCAGGACGATCATCCGGCCCTGCCGGATCTCCTCGATCGCTTCTTCAACGGTCGCGAACACAGCCCGATTCTCTGTCATTTCAGGATTCCCCACCTTTGCTCGACTATACTCAATCGTCCCTCATCCATCAAGAAACGCCTCGCCCGGCACTGCGACTCCTGCAATCCCGGGTGACATCACCTCCTGCGCGCTGTATTCTTTCGCTTGCACATTCCGCACATCAACCACCCGATATTCCTGTTCTTTGCGGCTTTCCTCGGCGGCACAGTAAATTCCGTCGCAGGAGGCGGCAGCTTCATTTCTTTCCCGGCGCTGATTTTCACCGGCATGTCGCCGATCCCCGCGAATGCGACCAACACTGTAGCGCTTTGGCCGGGAACCGTGGCCAGCTCGCTCGCTTACCGCAACGCCTTCACATCGCAGACGCGCCGGCTGCTGCCGCCGCTCCTCATCACCTGCATCATCGGCGGCGTCTTAGGCGCATGGATTCTGCTGCGCACGCCTCCCGCGACGTTTCTGCACCTCGTCCCCTGGCTTCTGCTGATCGCTACTCTGCTCTTCGTTTTCAGCGGACGCATGACCGCCTGGATTCGCAACCGCGCCGGCCACGCGCCCGGTGACGAAAAGCTCCCCCGCGGCCTGTTCTTCGCCGGCCTCTTTCTCCAGCTCATCATCGCGATGTACGTCGGCTACTTCGGTGCTGGCACAGGCATCCTCGTGCTCGCATTGCTCGCTCTCCTCGGCATGGAAAACATCCACTCGATGAACGGCATGAAGACTGTGCTGGTAAGCGTCGCCAATGGCGTCGCCATCATCACGTTCATCTGGGCGCGCGTGATCGCCTGGCCGCAGGCGCTCCTGATGGTCGCGGGCGCCGCCATCGGAGGCTACGGCGGCGCCTATCTGGCGCAAAAGATGAATCCGCAGTACGTCCGCCGCCTCGTCATCGCCATCGGCCTCGGCATGGCGGCCTATTTCTTCTACCGCTATTGATCGCTGCGCCGGTAAGCGGACTTCTCGCCGCTCCGCAGTTCCACTGAAACGAAATCAGCGCTCGCCGCACTATTCAATGTCGTGTACTCGCCGCTTACCGGAGCGCTGGACCATCCGGAGCGGCGCAAGATTCGCAGTGCTGCGGAGAGGAGGTCAGATGTCTGCCGCAACGGACGCTGTGCCCAAAATCTTCATTGCCAGGGGTCACACGCAGGGTTGGAGGTTCACCTGGTGCCATCGTGAGTGGCGCGGCGACACAATCAATCCGCCGCGGCTGCTCAATAACGGTGCATACCTGACCTATTCAATTGGGTCGCTGGCATTTCACGTCAACGGCACCTGCTCGCTCGCCTGGTCCGTTACGAACCACGGTCCCGAGTCGGCTTTTTTCAGCGTCGAGCCAACCAGCTACTGAATTTGCGAAAGGAACGCCAAGAATGAAAGTTGCAGTCAGCTACAACGAGGACGGCAACATCCTCACGCTGTTCGATCCTGAGGCGCTGCGCACGGATGCGGGCTTTTTCACTTACGTGCCCGCGCCGGGAGAAGAGCATCGCGTTCTCGATCTTCCCGCAGAACTCGAGACCGCACCCTTCCTCGAGCTCCCGAACCTGCTCCGTGTCAATCGCTGGGGTCAGTTGCCTCGCCTCGAACGCAAAGCAACCCCGGCGAATCTTCGTCTAGACTCGCCCGGCATGCCCGGGCATCAACGCGAATCAAGCGCCTTCAATCGACCCGCAGATCAGTAAGCGCTGTCTGCGGCGGGCTCGCGCGCATCCCTCAGGGTGCGGCTGTCTCCCAAGATCGCAAGAAGAATTAGCGCGAGCCAGTTCGTCACAAGGATCGCGGCGCCGGTTTACGCCCCCATGCCGCTTCGTCGAACAGATGCGTCTGTTGGTCGGTTTACCGCATCCAATCCCATCCGGCGTATAATGCGTCCCCCGCCTCTCGAAGCGAACTCAGAAAGGAGCTGACGATGGCGTCCACTCAGAAAGCTTTAGTGAAGGATCGGCGCAAGGCCCCCCTGGCGACTCCCTCCGACATTCGTTCCGAAGGAGTCAAGGAAATCACCGGAGCGCTCAATGCGCTCCTGGCAGACGTCTTCACGCTTTATCTCAAAACCAAGAACTTTCACTGGCACATGACCGGCCCGCACTTCCGCGATTATCACCTGTTGCTCGACGAGCACGCCGAGCAGATTTTCGCGATGACCGACGACATCGCCGAGCGCGTCCGCAAGATCGGCGGCACTACGATTCGCTCGATTGGCCACATCGCTCGACTTCATCGCATCGCCGACAACGACGCCGAATTCGTCGATGCGAAGGACATGCTGAGCGAGCTCCGGCAGGACAACGAGTCGCTGGTCACGAGCCTGCTCGAGGCCCACGGTCTGTGTGATGACGCGAACGACGTCGCCACCGCCAGCCTCATCGAAACCTGGATCGACGAGACCCAGCGCCGCGTCTGGTTCCTCTTTGAGGCGACCCGCAGCGCCTGACGGTTTGTAGGTCGCGGCTTCAGTCGCGACATGCACCGCAACCAAACGAGGTTGTCATTCCGAGGCCGGCCTGATTTTGGCCGGTCCGAGGAATCTGTTCTTCGTTCGCGCATTGATGCGGCGCGGTCGGGTTTGAATGTAGCGCCGCGGTCTTTAGCGCGGCAAGGTTTACGTTCTTGTCGTAAGGGCGCTGCTTGCTGCGCCCCGCGAAGATACTTGGTAGTGCCCCGCCTATTGGCCGCTGAAGGTTTGAACGTAGCGCCGGGTCCTTTAGCCCGGCATCTTGCCTGAAAGGTGAACGAGCTCCTCAGGGCCCCACTTTGTCATTCCGAGGCCGGCCCATTTGAGCCGGGCCGAGGAATCTGCTTTTGTTGTTTTGCTACGCCTGCGCAGCCGCCCCCGCGGCAATGTGGAAAATCCGCTCCGCGTTGCCGTGGTACAGCTTCTCCCGCTCTGCGTCCGTCACCGGTGCGGAATCCATGAACGTCACGGCGGGCGCCGTCGGCTGGTATGGATAGTCGATCGCCCACAGCACGTTGTCGATTCCGAGCGCCTTGATCGAAAAATCGAGCGCGAGGTGCGATTCCTGCCCGCTCGTCGTGATCACGAAATTCTGCTTGAAGTATTCGCTCGGTGCCAGCTTTGTCTTCGGTGCGGCGCCTCGATTTTGGGCGTTCTTGTTCATGTAGTCGAGCCGCCAGAGCCAGAAATGCACAGCCTCGCCCATGTGCCCGATGCAGATCTTCAATTTCGGGAAGCGATCGAACACGCCGGCCACCATCATCCGCACCGCGTGCGTCGATACCTCGATCCCGTAGCCCCACTGCGCGCTGTCGAGCCCGTACTAGCGGAAGGGCTCTGCCATCCCGTCTGACGGCGCGCGGGGATGAATGTAGATGCACCCGCCGAGAGCCTCCGCCGCTTCGAGAATCGGAAAATATTTCGGATTGTCGAGGTACTCGTTGTGCGTATGCGAGTTCAGGATGAAGCCGTTGAGCTTCAGCGTCTTCATCGCGCGCTCCATCTCCTTGGCGGCACGCTTCGGCGATTGCGGAGCGAATGTTGCCAGGCCGGCAAAGCGTGTGGGATGCCGCCGAATCACTTCCGCGAGCCGGTTGTTCGCCAGCGTCGCGAGCTCCGTCGCCGTGTCCGCGTCGAACATCTGCACGCCGGGAGCCGTTAGCGAAAGCAGGTGCATCGTGACTCCGTTTTGGTCCATGTCGCGCAGCCGTTCTCCTTCGAGATCGAGCAAGCGCGGCAGCAGGCGCGCCTGCGGGTCGTCCACCTTCGCGTCGTAGATGCGCGTCACGAGGGTCAAATCGAGGCTGCTGCCGGGCGCGCGCGCAACATCGCGCAACGCCGCAGCCACCTCCGGAATCGAAAACGCTTCTTCCGTCGCAATCCGGCGAATTCTCTTTAGTTCAGCGGCCATTGTTCGTTCCTCCTATGATGACTACCAGCGATTCGAGGCGCGGTGCGCAATTCTCGGCTGCCACGATAGGCGCGTTGCGCGCCCAAATGCAAGCCACGGTCTTGTAGGGGCACCATACATGGTGCCCGGCACCGATTCTTGCCGCGACGTGGCCCATCTGTCTTCTGCGTCCGTCGGCTGGTCGGAGGTGTGTATGTAGCGCCGGGGACTTTCGCGCCTTTCGCGTCCCGGTCGCGTTCACAGGGAAGCCCGGCATCTTCGGTTGGGCCGCCACGGCTATGATGCGGTAGAACTTTGCCCTCCATCGAGCTTTTGCAGCGCCGCGAGCCGAACCATCAGCGGCTTCAACTCCTCTGCGCCGATTCTTTCCGCGCAGCCATCCACGACGCGCCTGCCGCGCTCAAAGAGCGCGCGCCGCAGCCCTAGATCCGTCGTCGCGGTGGCGATATCTCCCAACGCACGCAACAGCCTTAAACTGACCGCCACATCGCCCTTCGAGTACATGCGAATCTGCTCGAAAGCCGAATCGAGGAGCCTCTCCGAATCGATCCATCGCACGCTCACGCGCGGTGTTCCCTGCAAATCGTAAAGCATTGCTTCCGGCATGTGTCGTGACGTAAAGCGGATCAGCAGCCGGCTCAATTGATCGACGCAGCTGATCGCCGTCGTCGGATCGTTCACAGCTGGCGAAATCGCTTTCAGCGCGATATCGACGATCTGCAGCACGCCGAACTCCACATCCTGCTGCAGCGTGCGCGACGGCCCGAAATCGAACGCAGCGCGAAATGCCGAATTCATTTCATCAGATCGCCGTTCGCTCTTGTTCGCCATCAGCAGCGGAGCACCCGCAGGCACGAACTGCCCGACGCGGCGGACCAGACGCACCCGCAGATGCTGGTTCGTCGCGATTGCGAGCACCTGCTTCAAATCGACGTACCGGATGTAGCCGGACACGTCGTTCAAAATGGGCACCGTCCATGTCAGCGGATCGTCGTGGACGCCGGTCTCGATCTGACTTTGCCTGCGGGCCAGCGGCATCAGGTCATCAATCACTCGTTCCGTTTCCGAGGCAATGCGGTCCACGATGTAATTCACGCTGATCGCCTGCGAAATGTGATGGATGAAGAAGAGCAGCAGCCCCACGCATGTGATCGCCAGCAAGATCGCGCCAATGACGGTCGTAACGGGCGCGAACGGATGCGGCAGCGCATGAGCCGCCGGCAGCCCCGCCATGCAATAGAGAAACGTGCCCAGAAAGATGCCGAGCGTCCACTGCGTCACGCGGTCGCGCGCAAAGCTCACGATGATCCGCGGCGAAAACTGCATAGACGCCAGCGTGAGCGTCATCAACAGGATCGCGAACACGATCGAGACGACCGTCATGATCGAGCCTGCGATTCCCGCGAGGATCACCTGCGCCACTTGAGGATCGCCGTGCGAAAGGAACAGGACGCGTGGCACCCAGTCGCCGATCTCCGGATGCGACTCCTCGAACCACGAAAGCACCGCGCCGACTCCGCCGATCACCAGCGCGATGCTTAGCGGGCGCACGACGAAACCACCGCGCAGGCCGTACATCGTTCGGCGGATCAGCAATCGCAGTCGTTCAATCACAGCTTTGCCTCTCTGGATGCAGCTCTAGCTGGATGCTCTTGCAGCGCCGGCTTCTAGCCGGTGATTTGTGTGAATTACCTCGACGCAACAAGCGCGGTTCAGCGCGGTGCCCTCGGCGCCGAAAACCGCGAATCGCCGAAACTCTAGCACAGGCATTTCCAGCTCACTACAAAATCCGGACTGACGCTGAGTCGATCGTCTCCAAGGGGCCATCGAGACCTTCACATAGTGCGGACCTCCGGCCGGACTAGTCTCTCGCTCGGTGGAAGGGCGGGGCTCTTGATCCTGGGCGGAGCCGAAGGGCGACTCCGCCAGGCACATTCGCCGCAAGGCGCCGAGTGTCTTAGGGGGTCGGAGCTTTAGCCCCGACAGAGAGGACCGGCGCGCAGCGCCGAACCTGTGCGCAGCCTTATCCGCAGCAAGTATTCCTTCTGATCCCGGCCGAGTCGAAACCGCCGTCACGCGTCAGGGCAGCTTGCGGTATCATCCGTCGGCCCTGGACCGATGACGCAAACGCCGAATCCACTGCCACCAACCGGAGCCAGCGAATTCGCAAGCCGCGTTTCGCCCTGGCATGCTTGGTGGCCGGTCGCCGTCATGATGGCTTGCTCGCTGCTAAGCTACATGGACCGGCTCGCTCTCGGCGTTCTTTACCCCACGATTTTTTCCGAATTGAAGCTCAACGTCCAGCAATACGGCGAAATCGTTCGAGCATTCAATCTCGCCTACATGCTGACCAACCCCGTCTGGGGTTCGGTGCTCGACCGCGTTGGCTTGCGCCGCGGCATGATGCTTGCCGTGGGCATCTGGTCGATTGCGTCGGGGGCGCACGCCGCCGTGGCCGGTATGCTCGGTTTCATCGTTGCTCGCGCCGCTCTCGGATTTGGCGAAGCCGCGACGTTTCCCGGCTGCATGCGCGCTGCCATGGACTGGCTGCCGTCGCACCAGCAGTCGCGTGGCATCGCCGTCGCCTACAGCGGGCTCACGATCGGTGGCATCGTGACGCCTCTGCTCGTCACGCCGATCGCGCTCGCCTACGGTTGGCGCGCCGCGTTCATCGTCACCGGCGCGGCGGGGCTGCTTTGGGTCGCACTGTGGCGCTGGACCGTCAACTTCTCGGCCGCCGTTTCGTCGCGCCAGACGGAGCGAATCCGGCTGCCGAATCCCTTCGAGCGCCGCTTTTGGAGTCTCGTCGCATCGTACGCGCTCGGCGCGCTCCCTTTCGGCTTCGTTCAGAACCTCGCATCGCCCTATCTGCACCAGGCGCTCGGCTTCACGCAAGCGCAGTTGGGGCGCACTCTGTGGTTCGTCTATTTAGGCGGCATCGGCTATTTCTTCTGGGGCTGGATCATTGACCGCTTTGCCGCCACGAACCCGCGGCCTTCGTGGCTCTTCGCTGTCCTCGCACTCTGCAGTTTGCCCGTCATGTCCGTTCCGCTACTGCGAAATTCGATCCTCGTGCTGTGCCTTTTGTTCTGGGCGACATTCGTCGCCGTCGGTTTCGTGATTCTCTCGCTGCGAACCAGCGCCCTCGCCTACCCGAAAGAGCAGAGCGGCTTGGTCGCCGGGATCGGCTCCGGTTCATGGTCCGCGGTCGTCGCGCTGGTCATGCCCAGCCTCGGCCACATGTTCGACGTACACCACTACGCCAACGCGTTCCTCTTTTGCGCCGTCGTCCCCGTGATCGGCACATTCTGCTGGTGGGCGCTCACGCTGCCGGAGCGGAAGCTGCCCGACGTCGACGTCGCGAAATAGACGTCGTCGAGCATTCGACGTACATCACAGAATAGACATCGTCGAATGGGCGACGCGCGCCGTTGTGCAGTGCTCAGTTGGTTTTCGACTGATCGGCAGCCGCCTTCGTTGCGGACGCGCTCTGCTTACAGCGGTCCTGCAGCGCTCCCGCAATCTGAGCGCATGCGCCGTAGGCGTCAGCCGCTTCGCCGTAGCGTTTCAGATTCTGATAGTCGACGCCGAGAATGAAGAGGTCCGTCGGGTCGGGGGTGGGATTGCCTGTCGTGGCCTGTTGCAGTTCCTTCGCGGAGTTCTCGTAGTCGTTGCGGCGGAAATCCACGATGCCGAGCGCACTGTGCGCCTGAAACTGCCGCATGGACTTGGCTGATGCGAATTGTCCGTCCGTCATGTCCTTCGGCTTTTTCAGTTTGGCCAGCACATCAAGCGCATGATTCGCGTAGTTCTGCGCTTTGGTCAGTTGCTGATCGGCGTCCGGATCGTTCGGATTGGAAACGTGCGGAATCGTCCAGCCCTCAATCGCAAGCACGTCCACGTCATCGGGATTGAGCGCGAGCGCCGAGTCTCCAAAGCGATAGGCGTTCGTCCAATCCTTTCGCGAGCGATACGCGTTCATCAGTTCGTAATCGACGCGCTCTTCAAACGGGCTCTTCGGATACTTTTTCAGAAAGCTGTTGCCCAGCTCGATCTTCCTTACGGGTTCGGGCTCCTTCAACAGCGCTTTGTACGCGGCATCCTGGTCCCGCTCGACCTGATGACCCATCGTGCCGAACTGCAGCTGGTCGGTCATTCCGCCGCCCGTAGATCCGACCGCCGTCTGGTTGGGAACGCTCCCGTTCATTTGTCCCTGCGTCCCCGGCATTTGCGCCTTCGCGGCGCAAACCGAGGCCCAGGCAAGCAGCGCCACCGCCGCGCCGCGCGCGATCCACAACCGCTCTCTCACCAGCAGCGTTTTCATGCGATTTCTCCAGACCGAAACTGACAAAATTGGTACCACCGCTCCGCGCCGCCGGTCAAGCGTTGCCGATAATCCTTTGAGGCGTTTGCAGCGGCGTCGCTAGGGCAGCAAGTCCTTGTCCTCATCCTCGATCCGAATCTCCTTTACGAATTTCACGATGTAACATTCGCGCAGCGTCCGGCAAAGACGCATCAACGTCCACTGTTCGCGATAGCTGAGGACGCGCATCAGCGACTTCACCAGTTTCACCTGGCTCAGCAGCACCCGCCTCATGAACGCCGTGCCGCCCCGCGTCAGGCTGACCATGCCGAGTCGGCGCCCGATCCTTGGCTGACCGCGCTTGTGCTTGGGCAAGCGGCTTGGTCTCGTTTCGACCGGCGGGAGCGTGACGAATTTCCGATGCACGAGCCCGCGCCGCTCCAAGCTGAGCAAGGTAAGGCGGAGATTGGCCCTGTCGCGAACACGCTGCCGGGCCACGTCGCTCACGGTGATCTGCTGGTTTGGATAGAGCAGGAAGAGCAGCCGAAACTCTCCCATTGTCAGCCCCACCGAGTCGAGCGGCCCGCTGAGCCATCGCTGAAACCACTCCGCCGCGTCCACCAGCTCCAGATACGCCGCGAACGCCCGCTGCGACTTCTCCCGTTACCTTGGCCGTCGAGCCATCGTGCCAAAGCTACCGGAACGCGCCGGGTCATGGGGTTTTTGGTTCCTGTAAACATGCTGATGGCTGAGTGGACCACCCCGCCGTTGCGCCGCGTCGATTTGTCGTTTTGCGGCGGTCTCCGAGGTTTGAACGTCGCGCCGGCTTCTTTTTACCCTGAGGAACGAAGGGCCGTCCGGCAGGTGTTGGCTTTGGGTATCGGCCGGCGGGGCTACCGCCCCGCGGCCGCTGCGAAACCTATCGCCCCGCAACCTTGGCAGGCGTGATCCGCGTCCAGAAATCGTTGAATTCGACCGTGTCGAAAAAGGCGACCGCCTCGACGATTATTCCGTCCTTCATGCGCATGTACCACGTGTAGGTGTTTTCGTAGAGTTTTCCGTCGAGCGCAGTTCCCGCGCCGTCGAAAAATGCGATCACCATGTCGCCGTCCGCGTAGAGTCCGCGTATTTTGGTTGGCACGAACCGCTTCGACATCCGAGCGCTGAACGGCGTGATCACCTCGTCGATGAACTCCTGCTTGTTGTGGTACGTCTTCGAGACGGGCGCATTGCCGACGATGGTCCACTGCGCGTCCGGCGCAAGCAAATCGAAGACACCGCCCGTCCCCGCCACCCATTTGTCGAACGCTGCCTGAATGATCTGCTTGTTCCGCGCTTCGATGCTGCCTGCCTCGTGCGTCATCGGATCCCCCTGTGCTCTCCCAGAGATTTTAGCGCAACGGCGGGTGCTTCTTGCCCTCATGAACGAAGGGCCGCCCTTTTGTGCCGCGCTGAAGTCCGCGGCGCTACATTTGCGTCCAAACAGGACGTGCGGTCTAGTGCATGCAGGCCATGCCGCCGGCAGGCGTTTGCTTCGGCGCGGCGGCGGTCGAGCGGCCGTTATTTGAGTGAGCGGCCATCCACGACTGCCGCACGGGTTCAGTATCGGACGGGGATTCGTCCGATCAGTTTGTTTATCGGGACCGGGTATCGTTTCTTTTCTGATGTGACCAGGAAATTACTTGACATCCGACTATATAGGACGAAAATGACGGACATCCCTGTTGAAACAGTGGAGGTATGTTATGCCCGTCCACATTGACCCCGT